>LNAP01003678.1_pt1 | contig 17315 bp, 14 predicted proteins | sample 602601 | NCBI WGS metagenome assembly LNAP01 (sample SAMN02440304, study PRJNA202911) | soil metagenome | biome: Subtropical and temperate rainforests or woodlands; isolation source: soil samples (1 kg each in a 20% v/v slurry with milli Q water) were... ... | reverse complement strand
CAGCGAGTTCATTCCGGTGGCCGAAGATACCGGGCTGATCGTGCCCATTGGGGAATGGGTGCTAGAAAGAGCCTGTGCGCAAGGCAAACGCTGGCTGGACATGGGATTTTCTAATTTGCGCGTAGCGGTCAATGTTTCCGCCCGCCAGTTCCAGCATAAACATTTTATCCCCCGCATCTGCGCCATTCTGGAAGCCAGCGGCCTGCCGCCCAGCCTGCTGGAACTGGAAATCACCGAGAGCCTGCTGATGAATGAAGAAGAAAACATCATCGCGGCGCTCAGCGAACTGCGCAGGATGGGCATCCGCGTTTCGATTGATGACTTCGGCACCGGTTATTCCTCGCTCAGCCGCCTGAAGAAATTCCCTATTTCCATGCTCAAAATCGACCGCTCCTTTGTCCGCGACATCATGACGGATACCGATGACGCCGAGATCGCGCGCACCATCATCGCGCTCAGCCACAGCCTGCATCTTGAAGTGATTGCCGAAGGCGTGGAAACGCAGGAGCACCTGGAGTTCATGCACCGGCATGGCTGCGACGCAATCCAGGGGTATCTGTTCAGCAAACCCCTCAAGGTGGATGAATTGACCTCCCTGCTGCGTGAAGACCGCTATTTGAACATGCCCCCCGTTATTTGCGCCGTCTAGCCAGCGCCGACTTTTCGCCACGGAAAAGAAGCATAAGCCGGACAAGCAACAGCCATGATTTTTGCGTGATCAAACAATATGCTGGATTTTTTTGATTGCAATCAATAGCAATTTCACATAAGGAAGGTCTCTCCGCATGCGCAACAACCAGCCTGTTACCCAAAACGAATACCCGACGCCGGCAGATACCACGCTCGTATCCTATACGGATAATCAAGGCAATATCGTCAATGCGAATGAACGCTTTGTCGAGCTATCCGGCTACACCCGCGAGGAATTGATTGGGCAGCCGCACAATATCGTCCGCCACCCGGATATGCCGCCTGAAGCCTTTCGCGACATGTGGAACACGCTCAAGCGCGGGCGTCCGTGGCGCGGGCTGGTCAAGAACCGGCGCAAAAATGGCGACCATTACTGGGTCCATGCGAACGCCTCGCCCACGCCGGATGGCGGCTTCATGTCGGTGCGCACCAAACCCGATGTCAATGACGTGCGCGCCGCCGAAGCGCTCTATGCCAAGATGCGCAGTGACGACAACCTGCAACTGCATGAAGGCCAGCCCGTCAAAAAAGGCCTGCAGATAGCCGTGCGACGCAGGCTGGAGGGCATAACGATTTCCCAACGGCTCTGGGCCTGGGCAGCCTTTGCCACGCTGTTGTTTTATACCACCATGGGACTTGGCTGGTATGGACTGAAATCGGCCCGCGACAGCCTGAACACCGTCTATGCCGACCGCATGATTCCCCTCGAACAGCTGGACATTGTCCGCGGCAAGCTCAACGCCAACCGCGCTGAAATACTGCTGGCCATGCAGCACAATCCGGCGGATCCGTCTTCTGCACTGCATGACCACCCAACCAGCCGCCACCTCGAGACAGTTGCCGCCAACGCCGCAGAAATCGACAAGCAATGGCAGGCCTATACCGCCACTTATCTCACCGAGGACGAGAAAAAACTGGTCGCCGCCTTTGTCGCCAAGCGCGATGCCTGGCTCGCCAGGCTGACCGCAACCAGCACGGCGCTTGCCGCCGACAATTTCAGCCCGCAAGTCGCCACCGAGTTTCTTGCGGCCAGCCAGACTGAGTTCCCCGAGACGATCAAGGCGCTTGAAGCGCTCATCCAATACCAGGCGCAGGTTGGCAAGGAAGAGGCCAACGCAGCCGAGACCCGGTATCAGCGGATCAGTAGCATCTTTTTCATCCTGCTGATCAGCGGCGCCGCTATTGGCACCTTGCTGGCAATCACATTGATGCGCCGCATTAAAACCGGGCTTGCCATGGTAGCGGAAGCCACCCGGGCGATCGCCGGGGGCAATCTGGTACATCCAGTGCCAGTTTCCGGCGGGGACGAAATCGGCCAGTTGCTCGCCCAAGTGTCCATCATGCGCAACAACCTGCACGAGTTGGTGGCCGAGCTGCGGCTGGCAATCACGCATCTCAATACCCGATCAAAAGAACTCGCTGCCGCCGCGCATGGCGCCTCATCGGCCGCCGCTCAGCAATCGGAAGCCACTTCCAGCATGGCCGCCGCCGTCGAAGAGCTCTCCGTCTCGATCGACCAGGTGGAAGCCCATTCCGCCGATGCCCGCCGCGTGACGCAGGCTTCGGCCGAAAACTCGGCCAACAGCGGCAGCGTCATTCAGGACACCGCTCAGGAGATGAGCCGCATTGCCGAGGCCGTCACCCGCACCGCAGAGAGCGTTCGCGGCCTGGAGTCCGTCTCGGGCAATATCTCCAGCATCGTCAATGTGATCCGCGAGGTAGCCGACCAGACCAATCTCCTGGCGCTCAATGCCGCGATTGAGGCCGCGCGCGCCGGCGAGCATGGCCGGGGCTTTGCCGTGGTGGCCGATGAGGTGCGCAAGCTGGCCGAGCGCACCGCTTCTTCAACCAATGAAATCGCCACCATGATTGCCCAAATCCAGGAAGGCTCCCGCGCGGCTGGCACCAGCATGGATACCAGCGTCGCCCGGGTCAATGAGGGCGTGCAGCTGGCATCGGCAGCGGGCGAGTCCATCAGCCTGATCCGCGCGTCCACGCAGGAGGTGACGGCGGCGGTCGATAGCATCGGCTTCACCTTGAAAGACACCCGCGAAATCGCCGGCCGGGTCGAACATATCTCGCATGGCACGGAAGAACTCTCGGCCAGCGCCCGGCAAACCGCTGAGGCGGCCAGCGAAATCGAGGCCATCGCCAACAATATGGAATCCCTTGCAAAACGCTTCCGCGTCGCTTGATTTAGGAAACAAGAGAAAAACGCCTGGCGGAATGCCCCGCCCGGGCGTTTTTTAACGTCAACCCGTATGGAAAGATCCCTTTCAGTTATCCCGAACAAGGCGAAAGCACCACCATTCCAGCCGTGACGGGCGACTTTTGCCCTGCGTGCGGTGAAGTCGTCTTGAACCGTGGGCACGACGGCCGCTACAGCGAATGGGTGGGCCTGTGCCAGAATGGATGGGCCTGTGCCACTGTGTCAGCGCCAAGTGAAGCTGCTTGCGCGATCCCGACTACATCGCCAAGGTGGCAGGAAGCTTGATCTCGACCAGCGGCAGGCTGCCGAACTTTTCGGCGGTGGCGTCAATGCCTTCTCGCGCTACGAGAGCGGCAAGACCAAGCTGCCGCTGGCCGTGGGTCAAGCTGTTTTAAGTTGCTGGATCGTCACCCCGGCCTGTTAAGCGAAGCCAGAACCGCTTGACCTTCCCGAAACTCGCCGTTCTGCGTGTTCCCAAGCGAGAAGCCTTGCCATCGTTTTAGCATACGATTTTTTCCATTTGTGCTGGAACGACCCCATCCAGGGAAAGATTTGTACCGATCTGAAAGCGATTGACAATGTCGGCCATCTGCCGGGAAATATCCCGAATCGAATCGGCCTGTTCTCTCGTCTGACCCGCCGATAGGCTGGCGCGCCCTAGCATGGCTTCGACTTGATCCATCTGCGTTACAACCGCCTTGCTCGAAGCGTGGCCGACACTGACCTGTTGTCCTATCTGCTCAACCTTGGCAACCACCTGCCGCGACGACAGTTCTATCCCCGCAATCGCATCGCCCGCAGTGCTCGCCATATCAATATCACGCTTCATGTCGAGAATCACCTGGTGCATGAGTTCAGCCGATATCTTGGAGGTGGTATTGATTTCATCCACATGCTGCGCAATGGATCGCGTTGTCGTCGCCACACGTTCAGCCAGTTTGCGCACTTCATCGGCGACCACCGCAAAGCCACGCCCGGCCTCCCCTGCACGGGCTGCTTCAATCGCGGCATTGAGTGCCAAGAGATTGGTCTGCTCGGCAATGCCGCTGACTTCATTCACCAGCCCGCCGATGCGCTCCCCGGCCTCGGCCATGGCATAAACCCTTTGCGCCACTGATTCGACATTACCGGAAAGCACATGAATGCGGGCAACCGTTTCGCGGATCACTCGCCCATTACTGATGGCTTGCTGGCCGGAGACTTCGGTCAGGCTGCCCGCCTCCAGTGTTCCCTGGTGAATATCGTCGATTTGCATCTGAATCTTGCGAATCGCCTGGTGAATTTCCGACGATGACGCGCTTCCCTGTGACGCCACCTGCGCCAGCGCCACCGCCGATTGATACATGTCGATCGCAGCTGCTTCATTGCTGCGAATGACACGAACCATCTCGGAAAAACTGGCTTGGAGGGTATCAATCAGCGCGTTGAAAGCTTGGATCGAACGGCTAATTTCGTCCTTACCCGAGACATCGACGCGACGAGTGAAATCCAGACGATGGGCAATCTCCGCCATCGTGGTTTCCATTTCGCGTAACGGACGGGAAATTTTGCGGTACAGGTTAAAGCCCAGCACAACCAGGACAAGCACAGCGATTGCGGTACTGACACCCAGCACCAGCATGGTTCTTTGCATGCCCGAATCAATTGAGGCGACCGCACTGTCTTTTGAGCGCCGCTTCTCAACCCGCAGCGTTTCCAGAATCTGCTCCAATTCCTGCAGATAAGGACCGGCATTGCCCGACAGGGTGGCATCGGCAAGCAGCCGCTGATCGGCCAAACTGAGCGCCGTGACCTGGTCAAGCGCCTCATAGTAGCCTTTCAGGCCGTCTTGCGCCTGCTTGACGAGCTTAATTTGCGTCTCGCTTCCAGCCATTTTCAACTGCTCGCCCAGGCGTTGCTGCAGAACAGTCCGCTGTGTTTTCAGCTTCTCCGCCATTTGCTGCGCTATGCTGGGGTCCGGCGCGTTAACCATATTGACGCCAGATAACTGCAGGGCTTTGAGATCCGAATCAATCTCTGCAGTAGCAAGAAAGCTGGGAATGGCGCGCTCGGTCAGATTGCGGGTCAAGCCCTTGATCTGATGGAACTGAAAGAAAGAAACACCACCTAACGCCAACAACGCTGCTGCCGCAACGCAAACCAAAACCGCCAGAAAATGCCGAATGCTCATAGTGTTCGATGGGGCTCCGATTGTACAAAACCCTCGGATAGTAAGACACGGTTATTACGAAATCGTGACAACTCCTGAGAAATTACTTTAACCAATGAAAGACTATGGGTTTGCAAAGGATTTGCAAAGTCCACATTTAATGCTGGCGCAATTCATCTGCAGAGGCAGAATCTACCGCCGTATGACCAGCGCGCGCCGAAGGCTTGGGTCCATCTCTGGAAAGCCCCCTTGGGATGTCGGCTTTTTGACAAAGCCAGACGCCCTGTGGTTTAAAATTTTTCATTCGCACGCAAAAAGCGCCACTGCCCGACGGGCAGATCGCCCAGCATCACGCGGCCGATGCGCACGCGCTTCAAGCCCGTCACGCGCAGGCCAACCAGCTCGCACATGCGGCGGATCTGCCGTTTGCGGCCTTCTTTAAGAACAAAGCGCAGTTGTTCGTGATTCGCCCAACCCACCTGTGCCGGGCGTAATTCTTTGCCATCCAGCGATAAGCCGTGATTCAGCAGCGCAAGATGCTGGCTGTCGAGCAGGCCATCCACCCGCACGAGGTATTCTTTTTCCACGCTTGAATCATCGCCAATCAATTGCCGTGCCACGCGGCCATCTTGCGTGAGCACCAGCAACCCCGTGGAATCAATATCCAGGCGCCCGGCCGGCGCCAGGCCTTTCAAGTGTGCGGGTGAGAACCGCTGCCTGTCGTTGGCGGCTTGGGTTTTGGCGTTGATCAGCGTGACCGCTGGCAGATGCCCGTCTTCGGCCTGGCCTGAGACATAGCCCACGGGCTTGTGCAGCAAAATGGTGGCTTGCTGCGCTTGGCTTGCGCGGGCTTTTGCGGCGAGCGTGATCACCGCATCCGGCATGGCGCGCGTGCCCAGTTGCGTCACGCGTTCGCCATTCACGAACACTAAACCCCGCTCAATATAAGCATCGGCCTCCCGGCGCGAGCACAGGCCGCGTTCGGCCATGAGTTTGGAAATGCGGCTACCTTGCGTATCATTCATAGCTATTCATTCTATCCTGCTGCCATGCTCAGTTATCGCCACGCCTTTCACGCCGGCAGTCATGCCGATGTTTTAAAACATCTGGTACTCATGCTCTGCTTGCAGCATATGAACAGCAAAGACAAACCCTACACCGTGGTAGACACCCACGCGGGGGCGGGACTGTATTTGCTGGATACCGAACAAGCCAGGCGCACAGGAGAATCCATCAACGGCATTGGCAAGCTCTGGCAGCGCAATGATTGGCCAGCGCCTCTAGCCGAGTTAATGGCCTTGATTAAACAGGCCAACCAAACTGGTCAGCTACTCCGCTACCCTGGTTCACCCTGGTTGATCGATCACCTCGCCCGCCCCATCGACAGACTGCGCTTTTGCGAACTGCACTCCACTGATTTTGCCTTGCTGCGCCGTCAATACAAAGACGCAGGCCGTCGGGTTGCGGTGTATCAGGATGATGGTTTTGAAGTGCTCAAAGCCAGCCTGCCACCCCCTTCGCGTCGTGCGCTGGTACTGATTGACCCGTCCTATGAAATCAAGAGTGACTACATGAAAGTGGTCGCCGCCATCAAAGACAGCTTAAAGCGCTTCGCCACGGGAACCCTGCTGGTGTGGCATCCGCTGATCCCGCAACTGGAGGCAAATCAATTACCAGAAAAACTCAAAAAAGCTGGAGCAACGCATTGGCTGCATGCCACGCTCAGCGTGAATGCGCCATCCACCCAAGGGTGTGGCATGCACGGTAGCGGCATGTTTGTCGTCAACCCGCCGTGGACGCTGGCCGCTGATCTCAACGCAACGCTGCCTTATCTGGCGCAAACCCTGGGACTGGACAATCAAGCCGGCTGGTCGGTGGATGAAGAAGAACTCACCACGACCAAGCCCGGCGCAACGCGCCAGAATTGAAACAACCCCTGGCAGGCGCTGCAATCAGATATTAAAAATATCCATTTGCCTTGGAATCAAATCGTTACAGACGACGATATATTTTTCCCGGATACGCAATGTCTCGTCCTTGCGTAGCAAACGATAGCGGTAATGGCCAAAAAACATGTCCGTGCGTTTTTCTTCGTGCTTGTAGGTATTGACCTGAAAATTCGCCGTGACCACGACTTCCTCTGCCGTTACCGAACGGATGCGCATGTTGGTGAGTAAATGGCGCGTGCGCGGCAGGCGCAGCAAAGACGAAGAAAGACCCGACTCGATACGCCATACCCGGTCTTCCAGGCGGGCCCGATTGCCGCAGTAAATGAGTGAAATCTCACTGTGGGGATCATCAATCAATACGTGATCATCATCCCAGGACGGCACCCAATACACGGCATCGTCGGTATACAATGCCAGCCAATCCCGCCAGCGCCGTTCATCGAGGCAGTCCGCCTCTTCCAGCAGCAAATCGTTAACCGCCTCTTTTAGTGCCTGCTCAACCTGCATGGTTCATCGCCTCCTCGCGTTGCATGCCTTCCGTGATCAATTTCAGCCACTGGCGATATTCCCCTTGATACAGGGTTTCATCGGCCACATTCGGGGCACTGACTTTGGGTGTAAAGCCCAGTTCCTGCGCCAACGCATCCGCGCCGGGGATACGCCGCTTCATGCCGCGATCAAAATCCTGCCATGGTGCGCTGGACGCCGCGTTATAGCCATTCTGGCAGGCATCGAATTCAGTTAAATCATCCGGCGTGGCAATGCCGCTGGCACCATAAAAATCTTCGTATTGCCGCACGCGACGTTCCCGCGCAGCGGCGGATTCCCCTTTGGGCGCAATGCAATAGGCATGCACCTCTGTCTGATCGGGCGCAATCGGCCGCCAGGAACGCAACTGGGTTGAAATGCCATCGAACAGAATCACGTTGGGATAAATCAGCACCTGACGCAGGCGTTTGGCCATCCAGGTCGCCTGCAGCGGGCCAACCCGTGCTTCGAGCGCATCGTAGTGCATGCCCAGGGCGCGATCCCGAAAGTTCGGAATATCGATCCAGATCATGACATGCCCATTGCCCAAGTCATAATTGCCACTGCCCAGCTCGTTGAGCTTGATCTGGACGGCCTTGACATCATCGCCCTTGTGGGCGGCCGCTGCCTGTTCCGCGCGTAATTTGGCAAGGCGAAAATACGAGGCATGCACAATATCCACGTGATAACCATCCACGCCATTTTCTGCCTGCATTTTCCAGTTGCCCCGATGGGTATACACCGAATGACCACGCAAGACTTCCAACCCCTCGGCTGACTGATTGGCAAACAGTTCCAGAAACGGCGCCGCACCCGCCAGATGGGTTTTGAGGTCGGGCACATCCGGGTTAAGGCTGGCGAAAATAAACCCATGATAACTGGCCACATGAGGCACAGGCGTCAAACCATGATTCTGTTTTTGCCAGTGGTCGGGATAAGCGCCAGTCGCTTCATCTTTGACATCCAGCAACTCGCCCATAGGGTTGTAGACCCAGCAGTGATAAGGGCATACCCAGCGTTTGGCATTTCCCTTGTCTTTGCGCGCCACCATCGCCCCGCGATGCGAACAGGCGTTGATGAAACCGCGCAATTGGCCATCGGCACCCCGGCTGATGATGACCGGCTGGCGGCCAATCACAGTGGTCAAATAGTCATTCACTTTGGGAATCTGACTCTCGTGGCCGATGTAAATCCACGTCGCCTCCCACACATGTTTTATTTCCAGCTCAAACAATGCCGGATCGGTATAGACCGAACGGTGCACCTTGAAAGTTTCACCCGGCACATCCACAACGCGCGCGGCAATGTCCTGTGACGATAGGTCTGCGGATTGCCTGGCCATTGTCAGTAGCGGTTCACCTGCACCAGGTATCGTAGCGCTCATATCGTGGCGATTATTCATGTCTCTCTCCTTATTTCTTAAAATGTTTTTTAACTATAAATCAATTCAATCGAGCTTACTCAAAAGATATCCCTGATAGTGTGAAAACCATTCTCAACCCGCTAAAATGAAAAGCTTTCCACGTATTAAAAGCGCGGACAGGGCTTGAAAGATCATTATTCAACCCCACTTAGCTCAAAGTTTAGTCAGGAGACATCATGCAAGACACCCCCAAGAACCCAGACGATAGCAATAACGCCGTCCCGCTAGAGCCGACTTTTTCTGTCGAATCTGACGCCAGCGCCGAGCGCAATGCCACCCATAATGTGGACACCCTGCCCAGCCCCGAAGAACTGCTGCGCCAAGCGGAACTCACCGCTGCAGAGCATCACGATGCCTGGCTGCGCGCCAAGGCAGAAACCGAGAATGTGCGTCGCCGCTCGTTGGAAGATATTGCCCGCGCCAGCAAATTCGCGGTGGAAAAGTTCGCCACCGAATTAGTCGCCGTCAAAGACAGCCTGGAAGCGGCGCTGACCAATGAAAACCAAAGCGCGGAAAACCTGAAAGCGGGCGTTGAACTCACCTTAAAACAGCTCACCAGCGCATTTGAAAAATCCAGCCTGCTGGACATCAACCCGCTGGGTGACAAGTTTGACCCGCACAAGCATCAGGCCATCAGCCAGATTGAAGCGGAAGGCGAGCCCAACCGTGTGGTTTCAGTCTTGCAAAAAGGCTACGCGCTGCATGACCGGATTATTCGTCCGGCCTTGGTGGTCGTCTCCAAAGCCAAGTAAAAAAGCAGGCGGCCCTGGCTTGAATTTGCGCCTGGCAACCCCATAAATAAACCAGTTCAAAACTTATTAAACTTTAATAAAAGGAAAAATCATGGGAAAAATTATCGGCATCGACTTAGGCACCACCAACTCCTGCGTCTCCATCATGGAAGGCGGCAAGCCCAAAGTCATCGAAAACGCCGAAGGCGCGCGCACCACGCCGTCTATCGTCGCTTATGCGGACGATGGCGAAATTCTGGTCGGCGCATCAGCGAAACGCCAGGCCGTAACCAACGCCAAAAACACCCTGTATGCCGTCAAGCGCCTGATTGGCCGTCGTTTTGACGAAAAAGAAGTGCAAAAAGACATCGACTTGATGCCTTTCAAAATTGTCAAAGCGGACAACGGCGACGCCTGGGTTGAAGTGCGCGGCAACAAAATGGCGGCGCAACAGGTGTCCGCCGAAGTGCTGCGCAAGATGAAGAAAACCGCCGAAGATTACCTGGGCGAAGAAGTCACCGAAGCCGTGATCACCGTACCCGCCTATTTCAACGACAGCCAGCGCCAGGCCACCAAGGACGCCGGCCGCATCGCTGGCCTGGATGTCAAGCGCATCATCAACGAACCGACTGCCGCTGCGCTGGCCTTTGGCATGGACAAGCAAGAAGGCGACCGCAAGATTGCCGTGTATGACCTGGGCGGCGGCACGTTCGACATTTCCATTATCGAAATCGCAGCGCTCGATGGCGAGCATCAGTTTGAAGTGTTGTCGACCAACGGCGACACCTTCCTGGGCGGCGAAGACTTTGACCAGCGCCTGATTGATTATGTCGTCACCGAGTTCAAGAAAGAACAGGGCGTCGATTTGAAGAACGACGTGCTGGCCCTGCAACGCTTGAAAGACGCAGCCGAAAAAGCCAAAATTGAGTTATCTTCCAGCCAGCAGACCGAAATCAACCTGCCCTACATCACAGCAGATGCCTCCGGTCCCAAGCATCTGGCGCTGAAAATCACCCGCGCCAAGTTTGAATCGCTGGTCGAAGACTTGATCGAGCGCAGCATCGCCCCCTGCCGCCTCGCCGTCAAAGACGCTGGCGTCAGCCTGAATGACATCACCGACGTGATCCTCGTCGGCGGCATGACGCGCATGCCCAAGGTGCAGGACAAGGTCAAGGAATTCTTCGGCAAGGAACCCCGCCGTGACGTGAACCCTGACGAAGCCGTGGCCGTTGGCGCGTCGATTCAAGGCGGCGTGCTGCAAGGCGAAGTGAAAGACGTGCTGCTGCTTGACGTCACCCCGCTCTCGCTCGGCATCGAGACCATGGGCGGCGTGATGACCAAACTCATCACCAAGAACACCACCATCCCGACCAAGGCCAGCCAGGTATTCTCGACCGCCGACGACAACCAGAACGCAGTGACCATCCATGTGCTGCAAGGCGAACGCGAAATGTCCGCCGGCAACAAGAGCCTCGGCCAGTTCAACCTGTCCGACATCCCGCCCGCACCGCGCGGCATGCCGCAGATCGAAGTCACGTTTGACATCGATGCCAACGGCATTCTGCATGTGTCGGCCAAGGACAAAGGCACCGGCAAGGAGAACAAGATCACCATCAAGGCCAACTCTGGTTTATCTGAAGAAGAAATCCAGCGCATGGTGAAAGATGCCGAAGCCCACGCCGAAGAAGACAAGAAGGCGCACGAAATGGTCGACGCCCGCAACCAGTGCGATGCCATGGTGCATTCCATCAAAAAATCGCTTGCTGAGCACGGCGACAAACTAAGTGCAGAAGAAAAGTCGGCGATTGAAGCCGCCGTTACCGAGGCCGAAACCGCGCTGCAAGGCACCGACAAAGAAGCCATCGAAGCCAAAACAGAAGCGCTAACCCAAGCCGCACAGAAACTCGGCGAAAAAGTTTACGCTGAATCCCAGGCGGCATCCGGGGCGGCTGGAGGCGCTGCCGATGCAGGCGGTGCAAGCCAGGCCAAGGCGGACGAAGGCGACGTAGTGGATGCTGAATTCACCGAAGTGAAGGACAAGAAGTAATCATCGGCAGATACTTGCTATCAGCCTCGGGCCGCTTGCCAATTTGGCAAGCGGCTCGTTCTGCTTGACACCGAATACCTTTACCCATTATGTCAAAACGCGACTTTTACGAAATTCTGGGCGTCAATCGTGACGCTTCCAGTGAAGATATCAAAAAGGCCTACCGCAAGCTGGCCATGAAGCACCACCCTGACCGCAATCCGGACAATCCCAAAGCCGAAGCGCAGTTCAAGGAAGCCAAGGAAGCTTACGAGATATTGTCCGACGAACAAAAGCGCACGGCTTATGATCAATACGGCCATGCCGGTGTTGATCCGCAAGCCCGGGGCGGGGCGGGCGGTGGCGGCTTTGGCGATGCTTTCTCCGACATTTTTGGCGATATTTTCGGCGGTGGCGGCGGCAGTCGCTCTAACGTTTATCGCGGCGCAGATTTGCGCTACAACTTGGAAATCACGCTGGAAGAAGCCGCCCGCGGCAGTGAGACCCGCATTCGCATCCCCACCATGGCTCCCTGCGAAGAGTGCAATGGTTCAGGCGCAAAAAAAGGCACGCAACCAAAAACCTGCCCCACCTGCGCAGGCCACGGCCAGGTTCGTATGCAGCAAGGCTTTTTCTCCGTCCAGCAAACCTGCCCCAAGTGCCATGGCACCGGCCGCTACATTCCTGACCCCTGCAACACCTGCCACGGCGCGGGGCGCGTTAAACAGCACAAAACCCTGTCCGTCAAAATCCCCGCCGGAGTGGATGAAGGCGATCGTATTCGTTTAACGGGCGAGGGCGAAGCCGGTGTGAACGGCGGCCCCACGGGTGACCTGTACGTACAAATCCATCTCAAGCCCCACGCCGTATTCCAGCGTGAACATGACGACCTGCACTGCGAAATGCCGGTGAGCTTCACCACCGCAGCGCTTGGCGGAGAAATCAAAGTGCCCACGCTGGATGGCGCAGCGCACCTGAAAATTCCCGCTGGCAGCCAGACCGGCAAGGTATTCCGCCTGCGCGGCAAAGGCGTCAAGGGCGTGCGATCACACGCCCATGGCGACCTGCTTTGCCATGTCGTCATCGAGACCCCTGTGAGCCTCACCGACCGGCAAAAAGAACTGCTGCGCGAATTTGAAGAAATCAGTCAGGGCAATGACGGACGCAACAACCCCAAAGCCCAGGGCTGGCTGGATCGGGTGAAGGATTTTTTTAGCGAGTAAGCACCTCTTTTCTACCTACAATACCTTGAAAAGCGCGGACACCCTCCGCGCTTTTTTTATTCAGCAACCGATTAGATTAAAAGTCGGCGGTGGCGAGACGGCGGCTTACGCCCTTCTAACAGCCGCCATATGAGCACAAGTGGACTTGGCATGTATTCGCTTTCTTTTTATATTTCCTCAACTGATCGTAAAACTGAAAAGCATCGACTTCACCGAACGCAAAGTCACCATCATCTACCCGCCCACCTGTTAAAGCAGGCCTTGCGAGCCCAATTTACCGAAGCTGCGGGTAAGCAATTGCAAGTGTAAGTGTTCGAGGTTCGTCCAGAGAGCGGTTCTATGGAGTCGAGCGTTTGCAGTCAGGAAAATAATAATGGTCGGGTGCTTTTAACAAAACCGTGGCCTGTCCTGGATTACACTTCGGATTACACTTTCGGGTCGCCCGTTACCAGCGGATTGGTTTTAAAACGCTCGTCCTCCAGAGCATCGGTTACGACAAACAGTTGTTCAGGTTCGTTGATGGCGTGGGCGCAAAAAGCGATGTCGCGCGGCGTCTCGGTTGCCGCAAAGCCCACGCGGGATTTGAACCACTGACGATCGGCGTCTACCAGCGAAACCAGGGAAATCGGCGTGCCGCAGATAAAGGCAGCCAGCTTCGTCAGCCCGTCAAAGACCTCTTCGGCCTCTGTGTCGAGGATGCCCAGATCAACGAGTTCGGCAAGCCTGCCCGATTCGTTTTCTGGAATGGCAGGTTGATTTGAGGCCATCGCTTACCCCTCTCTCTGTATTTTCTCCGATACAAGCTATGCAATCAGTCCTAGCCTAACTCGGCATAGGGTGCCCGCGCAAAACGAAAGTTCATTGTCAGCAGCGCCTTTTTGCCGCGGATGGTGAGGTCAGTCACGAAATCAAACTGCTCGCGGCTCTCCTTCACGTAGGCCTTCAGCTTGTAGTGCGTGCCCCAGGGCTTCTCCTGCACAATGACGTTCACTTGCGTTGCGGGCATGCGATAAGCACTCGTCTCGCCGACTTCAGCAAGACATCGGCAGGCCGCCTGGCCATCATGGTCGGGATGCAGGTAGAAGTCCGCCACACACAGCACGCTGTGGCTGCCGCTGGTGGCATTCGAAATGCTTGACGACCACAGCCGCGAATGCGGAATGATGACCTCGTTGTCGTCAGCAGTCACAACATGCACGGCACGCAGCCCGATCAGCTTGACCTCGCCATAGGTATCACCCACTTTGATCCAATCACCTGGCTGGTAAGGGCCTTCGAGAATCGTCACCAGTCCGGCCACCAGGCTGCTTGCATAATCCTTGAGCACGAAGGCAAGTGCCAGGCTGACACTGGCGACGATCGCTACAACGTTTCGGAAAGTCGGCTCAACGATGATCGGCACAATCACGACAAAAGCGCCAATGCCAACCCCCAGCCGCAGGATGGGAATCATGCGCAGGATCGGTAGTCGCAAGCGCTGTGGCGCCAACTCGGCGGCGTGGCGCAATACCCAGCGCACTGCGGAAGCGAGCAGCCAAGCAAGAACAAGAACACCCACAACGAGCACAATGTCATCGGATTCGATGACGCGCAAAAGCTTCAACTTGTCGGCGTATTCGCTCATCCTACCCCCCTGCTCCTGATGGAGCTAAAACATCATACATGCAAATTGATTTACACCGATACGGTGCAAACCGTCCCCCCCCAAGTCCAAGGCTGAATCAGTAGGCGTGGAGTTGAACGTCATTGATCTGACGTCAGGCTTGCATCATTTTTTGCCAAGTCTCGCGGGCGCGATCCAGCGAACGGGCCGGGCTGCTATTTCCTGCATTCGCTCATAAGCCCACCTTCGCCAGCCACAGCTTGATCAGTTCAGCCTCCGGGCTGAGTACGGATCTGCACCAGTCGTAACAGCGTTTCGGCGGTAGCGACATCGGTGAGGTAACTCTTACCATCTGCGGCAGACACTTTCAGTCGGTGACAAATTGTCACCAGTTGGCTGCCTTCCTTGCCCAGTCACTCTTTCAGCTTGTTCCAGTATTTTCTGGCAGTTTGGTAATCAGGCTGCTGGGTTAGCACCTACACGATGTCCACTACCGAAAACAATGGTCTAGCTTTATTGATGCGTTCGTTTGCGATCAAGAAAACAATTTGAGCCTGGTACTTTTATTTATAGCGACCGGGATTTTGATCACTTCGTCGAGCATCTTGGCCTCATCTCTGCACTGGCCAATCAATAGTTTTGCGGGTGTTACCAGCGTGACGCATAGCATGAAGCAGTGGTTTCATAAAAGTCGGCACTGGTGAGACGGCGGCCTGCGCAATCACGATACTGCATAAGACGCTCCACAGCATCCTTTGATCTGCGCATGGGGAATCGCGTCCCGCGGAAAGTTAGCATGTCAGCTCTCACCCGACTTGAAGCGCCATTCCACTTGAGCGACTTGACAGTGCTCAATCACGAAGCAAAGCTATGAATCCCGCCTGCTCAAAGTGACGGTCATGCGCCAACGCCTCCGAAATTCCTCGCGCCTTCATGATCTCGAATGAGGCGCAATCGGTGAGGCTCCACTCTTTGTCTGCCATCTTTTTGTACAGATCGAAAGCTTCCCGGAATTGGATGGATGTTTGCGGAACGACTTCGACATTCGGATTAGTGCGGATAGCATCCACCCCGCGTATTGCGAAAACCCTTTCTGGCAGGGGTGACAGGGCCGCGAGCAGTTCGTCCAACACCATCTCTGTCGTAAGTATTCGAGACTTGCCGAGACCACTCGAAATCGCACGCGCCTTCGCATTCAGATCATCTTTCGGATTCAGTACCGCTTCCCAATAGCCTGTATCCGCAAAGACTATCTTCATTTCGCCTCCGCACCGTGCCGATAAACAATCTCATCAATACGCATTGATAAGTCGCTTGGAACGCCGTCCCAGCTTCCCTTGGGCGCTGACTCGCCAATCGCAGCCAGTTGTTCCCAGATGGGAATCGCCGTTTCATCGAAGCCCTGCTCTACCAACGCCGCAGGGGCCACCTTATCCACTCGCGAGAACTTCTTGATTTGCCGATCACTGGTCGCAAACTCGGCTATGCCTTGAACGCGAAGGCGCAGAGATCGGTGATTGCGCAGCGCGTCAAGCACTTCCGATTCCTGCTCAGGGCTGAAACGCCCGCTGACCAAGGACTCCGTATCATCAAGCTGGAGTGAGAAGGTTCCTGGTCCCACGTTGGCCATACGGACTTCGCCCATGACGTCCACCGTGTCCTCATACGTTGGACCGACCCATTCGGTCAACCGTTTACGGGCTTTGGCGGTATAGGCCGCCTCGATGGAACCATGGCGCGAGCGTGTGAACAATACCTCATCAGCTCGAAGCGATTTTCCAAAATCCCTAAACAGGGGGATCACATTTGAGGGCAGCGCATCCGGCAACAACCCATCATCGTTCGCTGCGGCGATGGCCGCATCGATCAAATCAGCAGCCTCGTCGAACTCGTCCAGGTTGCCCCAGTCGAATTCGTTCTGATCGTCCACACGGACTCTTTGCAGCGGAACGACTGCGGAGCCATCCTCCAGTCGGTTGAATTGGAGGCGGAAATCTTTTTCGAACCCTCTGGGAAGTTGGACACGGTCTGGATGCTTACGACGCCAGAGTTCCTTCGCGCACTCGACGATCAGGTTGCGATAGGCAATCAGCTCTTGCGTGCATTCGACGTCAAGCGTATGTCCTTCGAATCGCTTCCCGTCAAAACGCAATGAAGCAAGATCTGTCGTGATATCTGTAGCCATGATGGTTTCTCCTGAGACTATTTTCCCGCTATTGCGGATTATGCGACAGGTGCGTTCATTCTCGCTATAGTCACCCCACACTCACCGGCACCAGCACCATCGTGTCGTTGCCGAAGATGTCGATGACTTTTACGGCGACGGTGTAGCGGCCCGCTTGGGTGTAGGTGTGGGGTGCGGAGATGAATTCCAGGTCGCGGTTTTTGCGGGTGCGGAAGCTTTGCCATTCGTTCTCGAAGATGTAGCTGCCGGTCCAGCGTTCTTCGAATTCCTCCCTCACCCCAACCCCTCTCCCAGAGGGCGAGGGGCTTTCGCTGCCGTCCACGCCGCTGCCCACGGCCACCTTGATGATCTCACGGCGCGACATGTAGTCGAAGTCCACGGCCCAGTAGTCCACCCAGTCGGTCCAGTTTTTCGTTAGCGTCTCGCGGGTAACGATACCGTCCTGAATGGCACTAAGTTAAGCCTGTTTAGCACGATAGCGACTACGGTGTGGGGTCTCAACCATCTGGTGACGAGGGGCCGTCAAGAGCGCGAAAGGTTTGGGTCGTCGCTTGAGGCATCGAGGCTCCCGCCGCCCTGGCCTTGAGGTAAGCACAGAA
>LNAP01002745.1_pt1 | contig 17318 bp, 15 predicted proteins | sample 602601 | NCBI WGS metagenome assembly LNAP01 (sample SAMN02440304, study PRJNA202911) | soil metagenome | biome: Subtropical and temperate rainforests or woodlands; isolation source: soil samples (1 kg each in a 20% v/v slurry with milli Q water) were... ... | reverse complement strand
ATTAGAGAACGCATGCTGGCTGGTTGCTGACTATCGCGAAGGGCGGAAGCCGGCCAAAAACGGTCGTCCGACATAGGTGTTTTGCTTGCCAGCAGGACGGTGGGGACAACTCGAGCGGAACGCTGAATAGGTAGTGGCGAGCGTCTAGACGCAGAGGCGAGATTCAAGAAGTACAGCTACCACCTAGGTACGTTCAATTACCGGTGCGGAAGGGAGCGCATGTGCATGCACACGGTTTCCCACTGCCCAAACCGGAAACGGTTGTACTGGCGAACCAGGACAACTTTCCCATGATCGGTCATGGCGTATTCTCCAACTGATCTCAGCGGGCCGCTGATAGCCTTTACACGCCACGTGCAAAGCGAGCAGTTGAGTGCTAGGCAGGAAGGAGAGTCCTTTGGTGGTAGCTGCAGGCGCAATGCTATCAGCGGATGCCGGATATGGAAAGGCTACTCGTAAACCCATGATGTTCGCTCCTTCGACCATATCCCCCGAAGCACGTCCAGCCTGAGTTACCTCTCTTTACGACATCATCTTGTCGAAGTGGGCTTCGAATTTCGTTTTGACGAACACATCCTTGAACCGATCTATGAAGGTCGCCGGATCAATCTCGCCGAAGTCAGTGAGGTTAACCGAGTCAGTGTGTGACTCGCGATTGATATAACGGTAAAACGCCCTGAACTCCGGCTTGTCCTCACTGAGCTCCATCAACGCTTGGCGCAGGGTAGGCGCCTGGTGCACAAAGCTAAAGTAGTACTCCAGAATGTTGCGCATCATGTTCGGCATCACATTAGGAGACGTTCTGCCTTGCAATGCATCCTTGATGGTCTGCCAAAAGGCTTGGTAGTCGTTCTGGATTTCCCGTTCCGCCATGGGCACGACGGAGCTGTATTCAGACTTGGTGATCCGGAACATGGCAACGGCTTTTTCCCCATCCTCCTTCAACAGCTTGGCCATCTCGTGGAAGAAAAACAGGTTGTGCGTCAGGATGATCACCTGCTTGAACCGATCTCTTGGAATGAGCACCTGGCGTCTGATCAGCGAAGCGATATCGTAGACATAGTTATGGGAAAGGCTCGATATCGGATCGTCGATGACGATGATCCGATCACGCTTGAGCATTCCACTCGCGGTGTCCATCTCGCCATTGCAAACCTCAAGGAAGTAGAGGAACGAGATCAGTGTTTTCTCACCCTCGCTCAGCGTTCTGAACACCCCTTCTATCTGGCCCGGGCGCTCAAGACGATACTGGGGTACCGAGCCCTCCTCCCTGATCAGCGTAAACCCCTTCAGCCCCAGCACCCGCAGCCAATTGTTGATGTTCTCGACGGACTGATCAATGTTCGTGATGGCAGCTCTGGACTGAGTAACAACCCCGCGCAACTCTTGAATTCGCTCCCGAAGCGACTGAACCTCATCTTTGGCGGCCTGACGCTGACAGCCTTGCGCCTTGTCGACCTTCTCGAATCCCTGGAAAGCAGCATTGCAGGAAGCTCTGTACCAGCGCCAGAAGCGTTCCTTGATATTATCTTCATGCTGTTTTCTGTTCCTGATGCGCTCATTGATAGCGTCGATTTTCAGCTGTTCAGCCGCGATCTCGCGGTTCAACTCAGCAACCAGTGCTTCAGTGGATTCCAGCGTAGTGACAAGAGATGGACTGGCGATCTTCTCGCCAATGGCTTGCAGGTTCTTCTCGAACACCGCGTGTAGGCGAGTGATATGCAGCCTAATGGCTTGAAGCTTATAACCAGGGGCCTCGCATCGTTGCAGAAGCTGATCCATCGCACCCCGGTACTGATATTCGAGTTGCCTGAGCGCACCCAGGCGCTCTTCATAGGTCTTGTCGAAGACCTTATGGATCTCAGCGTAGAAATCTTGCGGCAAAGGTTGCTGACATAGCGGGCATTTGCCTTCCGCCTCAGCCCGATACCGGAGAGCGTGTTTGACCCAGTCCGAGTTTCCCAACTGCTGAATAAACGCAGAAAGGTAGGAGTTGCTCGATCCGGTGATGACCTCCTGCAGCATCGGATCAACTTCCAGCTTATGCGCCTGAAAAGAAATGGGCGCGATGTTTGGCACTTCTTGATCGTTGGTCTCACTAAGCGCTGCCGCTTCCCCTAGCATCCCCTGGGCGGTATCGGTGGTGGCCACAAGCGGAACCCGCCGGACAGCGTCCAGCAGCCGTTCTCTGGTGTTGAGTGACCTGAAGCAGTAAGCCAGAGCGGTGCCATCGAACTCCCGCTTGGGCTTCCACACACTGTCCAAGAGCCCTTCATGAGCGGCGTCTTGGGCCTTCTTGCAATTAACGCCCTTTTCCATCTCAACATCGTGGGCGATCGTCAGCTCAACGATTGACGCCTCTGCTGCTGCCAAGGCGGCCTCAGCCTCAATGTTGCCCTCATTGAGGGTGAAAACTCCCGGCTGAGAAGAGGCTTCATGGAAGTTCTTCTCCATGAACACGTGGTTGTAAACCAGTACCTCCCGGCCAACCTTCACCGGTTCCACACCACAAACGTTATAGCAGGCCTGACCAGGGGACTGGAGGAAGTTGCCGATGGTGGTTTTGCCCGTACCATTCTGGCCGTAGAACAAGTTCACGCGCTTGAGCGGGGCAATGGACACCGCAGCGTCAGGCGAGTAGCTGGAGACGTTACGAACCAGAATTTTTTCGAGCATTGGGCAACCCTTGGCATGAGCGAGTCCAACTCAAAGATAAGCGGAACATTTCCGACTTCATAGTGCCATTACGGTTTTTGATCAATCCTACCGGTGCGGCTCCATGGGCAGCTCTGGGTCGGAAGCGATCGGTTGCGAACCGCTGTTTTCGGCCAGTGGTCCATGAACCGGCCGCTTGCCCCTGAGGCAGAGCGCTCGGTGATTTGCTGCTAGTCTCCAGTGGTTTTCGGCCCTCCGTTTTTAACGCGACACTTTGTTTTAGAAAAGTGAACGCATCGCCCCTAATAGAATCGTGAGAATTTGAGACATGGACAATGAACACCCCGTGCAGAGCGAACACGTGGAAGCGCTTTTGCAGGCGCTGGAACGAGACAAGGACGCGCTGCTTAAACTAGGCATGGAAGTTGTCGGTCCTTCTGGCAGTCCAATGTATCCATTGGACTGGATGGTGTTCGCTGCCATTAAGCGAAGTGTTAGCACCTCGAGTGCTCTGGCGGCGATGGTCAGGACCTGGAATATGGTCTGCGCGCGCTCATTGTTGCGAATGCACATAGACACGGCACTACGATTTTCAGCCGCCTGGCTTGTACCTGATCCGCATGCATTTGCCACAAATGTGATGAAAGGGGAGCCGATCAACAAAATGAAAGATCGAAGTGGGAAACAGCAGCTGTCAGACGCGTTCCTTGTTGAAACGCATAAAGGGGAGTACCCATGGCTTCCCGATGTTTACAAAAACCTCTGTGGATACGTGCATTTCTCAGGTTCACATATCATCGATTCGATCTCTAGTTTCGAGGATGCAACCCGAACCATCGAGTTTGAGCTATCTGCCACTGATTCGAAATTTCCTGAGTTCAGTTGGGTTGAAGTCTTGGACTGCTTCAGGAAGTCGACCTCGATCCTTTCCTGGTATCTCCAAGGATATGCCGACACAAAAAAGCTCACTCCAGCTGAATTGGAGACGCTGCGTAGCAACAGATAGCAATGTTACAACCTTCACAGATCGCGATGGGACACCATGAGAAAAGGTGTCTTTTCGCTTATGACCTGATCCGTGTGGCGTACGGGCGTATCGCAGGTGTTACGAGGGGTACAGCAGCGCGTTTTGACCGAACTCGTGCACCGGTTACCGTTGCCTCTCAGTGGCAGGAGGCATCAAGTCGTAACGATATGTAGTAGAGACCGATTGGCCTGTTCAGTCAGACTATGCCATGGCCACCAGGAGTTCTTTTGTAGCGCCGCCCGATGTACTGTTTGAAGGGTGACGCTTCTTGGCTTCAAGGTCTTTGCGCCACATGGTCGTCCTTTCCATTAGGTGTTGGCTCGCAAGCTCTCAGCCTACGAGGCTCCCGTCCAGCAATTCACGTACTTGCTCGGAGGTGACTGCTCGCGTGTGAAATCACACCCGGATGCCGGCTGGAACACTTTAAAGTTAAGATGGTTTTAGCCTTGAATAAAATTTAGCACTTAAGCTTGCATAATACTTAATCGGGCAGTTCGGCTTTATGTCTGCCTCGTTGTGTTGATATATCGAAAACATTCCATCAGCGGGTAAGCTTTCGGAAATACAAAAGAGAAGAATCTCTTCTAACAAATAAAGCATGTTATTTAGGTAAGCATCAAGCTCTTGATGAATAGGGATAGAGGATTCTTTTACGTTTATTTTATTTGTAAGGTCGTAGTTCCAAGTCGGGAGTGAGAATTTATTACCTGGGTGAAGCTTTGTATTTTCTATTGTAAGAGATTGGCCTGGCCCAGGGTGCTCAATAGCGTTTCGGCACTCCGACAATCTACGAATCCAAAACAGGTCATTACCTAGGGTCGAAGATAGTTTTTTTAAAGTAGGGCGATTTTGTTGCAGCCATTTTATATGCTTATCGAAATGCGCCTCGTCTCGCGCCCCCAAAGGCAAGTCCGTAAACAGGCTTATGAGTTTGAAGCAATCTATTAAAAACTGCTTTCCAACTAGAAGGAAAGATTTCGCGTCACTTTCTAAGTTTTTAACTTTAGCGAGCGGTGGAATGGCGCGACTGGATTTATTCTGCTCAATGATGGTGTCACATTTTTGCATAACGTCATCAAGCTGCTCGCGAATATTAGACTCAAACTGTGCACAGACCAGTAGCTGCTCGTTTAGACTCCAAACTTGCTCCAGAAGCTTCGGCTTTATGGAGTCCTCCGGAAAAACCTGGTCAATAATTCGTTTAAACTGAAGAAAGATCCGGGCTACATAGGGAGAGGCAGCACCAATCGTTGCTATCTTCTCATACGTGTGCCCGGTGTCTGGTTGGGTTTTTTGTGGATCAGTTGAATCAGCAGTTAACAACCTGTAAATGCTGTTCTCTTTAAATATTAAAAGCAATGCGTCATTAATGGTTTCCATTACTATTATTGCAGACTCATCAATCAAGTCAGGATCATTAATCTTGATGGAAAAGGCATCATCTCTTTTCTGCATAACCCAAACACTCTTTAATTAGTGATACGACTAGTAAAAAAAGCACTCCGACCTTGCCCTGGCGGCGTTTCTTGGAATGGCAAGGCGGTCGCTTGCATTGACTGCTTCAGAACTCCCGCTGCTCAGACAGAAGCTACAGATGGTAATCGAGAGGAATGATTTGTGTCTAACGGATAGGCAACGGCCAATAAATGGCGACGCTTGGCATTTATGTACTCACCTACCAACATCCGCTATAGTCCACGCCGTCTATGACTGCGCGCAATGCACAACTGTAAAAGCTACCATCACCGCATCGAATTCGAATCGAAGACAGCCCTCATTGATTGGCTGCTTTTGGCCGATTGTGTTGAAAAAGTCGGCTTCGCTTTCCACGTCAGATAAGTACGCGCCTGAGATTGAAATCTGTGTTTTTTGGCAGAAGGTTCAGGACTCGGATTTCACGTAGCAGCTTGCAAAAGAGGTGTTTTCACCCATTAATGTTCGAGCGTTTTCGGAAAACCGACTTTTTCAACGGAATCGGCCGAAAACGGACTGCTGCAAACGGTAAATTTCGGAAAACTATGCGATCTTACCGGCGGTTATGCTTATAATTTCCACTACAACACTTAAAAGTGATGCAACCAATCCAGAATAGCATATTGTTGCTATTATTACGCCAAGCTCGAAACAAACAAAGCCTGGAAATCCCTCTAGCTCATATTCTTTGTGGACAAGTAATCTTATCATTTTTTGGCGAGGCAAATGATAAATCAATTCGATGATATTTAAATCTCGAAAAACTTTTATGATGGCGAAAACCCCTCCAAAAAAAAAGATCAAAAAATAAAAACCGCGTTTCAATTCATGAAATCTGCCATCAGTGTACGGCGGCGGCATGGACGTATAGGTGCTGGCCATCGAAAATATGGCAACTTGAGAAAAATATATGAGACCAGCAAACAGGATGCATGCCCCACCTAATGCAATTGATATGCGTGTCAGCTTTTTCCGCATACCAACGCTGTAACGCGCATAAGATCGCTGACTTTCAATTAGCAAAAAAGAAAACGCAGCCGTAAACGCAGCGATCACCCAGTCTATATAATAAACTCCAGTCTTCGTAACCGCCAATGCCCCCACAAAAGTCAATATTCGACTAAGCAGCTTCCACTTGATTTTTTGATCTTCAGTTAGACTTGCCCAATAGCTCTCAGTTATACCCAGTTTTTTCCTGTTTTTCTCAACCATCTATCTATCCTTAGCTCTATGTTTAGCGGTTTCTGGCTCAAGATCTATATTCTGGCATTCTCAGCCTACGACGCTTTAATAAGAATTTTAGTTCGTGTCAAATCATACAATGCAGGGCTTATTTTCATGGACATCTCTTCTGCAGGATTGTCCAGGATAAACGAATGACTCCTACGCAGAAGGCACTTACGTCAGTTTCAATGGGGCATCAATTCGAAACAAGCATCAGCAACCAGCTGCGAGACAACCACAGTCACGCCGGGAACCGATGCGATTTTATGTTACCTCCAGATATAGGAAACGGATCGTCCGCTTCTGGCCGATTTCTGCCGGTCATCGCCCCCCCAACTAGCTGGCCACATCCCATGCAAATGACTAGTCAAGTCGAACGCGAAAGGGTGGTCAATTGCATACAATTACACATTTCCACGGGCTGGATCGGGACATCGGTGACCTTGGCCGTCTGGGGGGACCATAAAGCTACGCGTGCTGCCGGTGCAGGCTGGCAACAATTCATGCTGTTCTCACTAAAATCTGTGCGACGCAGGAGTAAATGCACAGCGTTACGGACTAAAATTGCCAAACCAACATCATAATGCTTTTATATCATGTTGGCAGGTTGTACCTCCTGATAAAATGCGAATTGGTGTTAATTAAAAAGTCTATTTTTCCGAGGTGTCAGGTGAGGTCATATGCGAGAGCGAGATAAACGCTTCAAGAAAAGTACTGAACTTGCCCCAAGTGACTGGTTGTTTTGGACGGACGAGTATTTTAATAGTTGGAGGCGACAGCACGACTTCCCCAGGATTGTGGAGTTTCTTTTTGATAGCTTGCCTTATTTTTCTTTATGGTTCTCTGAGCAGGTTGGGCTGACTGAGGAGGATTTGTTATTTCATGGCCCTTCTCGATTTATAAGATTTTACGGCGAAGAGGTAAATTATATTGAACACAATGTGGGAATTTCATTATTTCAAGAGGTTCCTGTTCGTAAAATTGTTAGATATGAATTTATAGGGAGGGATAGCGTTGATAAAATAGGTCGATTAAGAGTACTGAGGCAGGTTCGCTTTGTAAGTTACATCGACTGGGCATTTTCCAGGAGGGAGTGGGCTTTTCCAAACAAGGTAAAAGACATCAGAGATATTGCCCGCGTCTTAACTCCTTCAGGGAGATCGTGTCAAACCTCAGATTTTTTAAATAGTCATTCTAGTATACAGTTAAATATACCGTTATTCATGCCTAGCGTTTCTATAGAATCGTTAAGGTCAAAAAAATTGACAGCGAGTCCGCCGATGCTTGAATTACTTAAGCTTGGTGGAGGGGAAGTAGAAGTAGAAAATGGTCTGATTGGAGAAAAAAATCTAGAGTTCACAAATCTCGATAACCTGACCCTTATCTCTCCAACTATAACCAGCTTTCAAAATATTGCATTCTCCACTTTGCGCAATTTTAAGGTTGTTGGCTCAATTCATGCCATGACTTTCCATCAGTGCTCAGTCGAAATTACCGTATACAACGGTGGTTTGTTTTCTTGTGGATTTGAGTATTGTGATCAAAAAATTGACCTGAAAAATTCGAAGCTGGATAGTTCATTTATAAGGTCGCGGAGGCTTGGCCTGAAGCTGTCTGATACAGAGGTTTTGGATTGCTGCTTTGAATACTCTGATCTTTTCACCTTTTCGTCTGAAGAAAAGAAAAACTTCCACAAATCTGCCAAGATGATTTTTTCACACTTAGGATACCCTGACTTGGCTGGCAAACATTTTTTATTGGAGAGGACGTCGGAGAAAATAAATAAATGGGAGATGTTTTCCGGCATTAAACAAGGCGTGGGAATAAGAAGTAGGCTTCTAGCACTGCTTGGCTTTTGTTGGATGTATCTACAAGAGATGTACTGGGGCTATGGGGAAAAGCCTTTTAATGTAATATTGTCCTCGGTAGTTCTTATTTTTACTGTTTCCATTTACGGGTATTTCGGACAATGCTCTAGCACCTATGGAGATATATTAACGTCTGCAATATACTCATTTCAATCATATACTAATATTTCTATAATGGAAATCAAGCAAGCTAGTAAAGGGCTCAAATTGACTGGGGCTATTATGTCATTCTTTGGCTTGATATCAGTAGGTCTACTGGTGGCTTCACTGGCATCTAAATCAAAAAACTATAACTAATAATTTTTGAGATGTGTAAAATTTTTTGGATTTAATATCCGCTTTGGACAGTTTCTGTCGGCCAATACCACCTGAAGTCCTGTTCAAAGTCGATGTAAACGGATGGTCATGTCAAAGAAAAATGAGTGAGCAAACACAATGCAAACGGGCGGTCGGAGCGTCTGTGCGAAATCTGTCGACTCCCCACATGTTGCGTCGTCTTTGAGTGTCTTGTAACTTGAGGAAGCTCGACTCGTTGTGACTTAATCGACTGGAGCAGTGTAATGCCCACCGTCTATTACCTAGCGTGCCTCGAAAACCACCGCGATCTCTGGATTGGCACGCTTGGCGAAACAACGTCCGCTGCCGATGTCGACGCTCACCTCGTTTCTAGTTTCTGCTAGGTGCATCTGGGCAAGACGCTCATCGTGGTCAGTGAGGCTCATCAGGTCGTTGGAGAAATACCGCGAATGGGCGATTTGACTCGCACAGCGCGCTGATAGGGAAGGCCTCGTGTTTGTGACAGTCAAGGCTCGCGTCTATACAGACACCACAGGTGTCTACACGGAACTTCCAGCGCTGCTGACACCCGCCGGGGTGCTGGAGCCGCTGCTCGACTATTGTCTTTACCGCAGTCATGACCGCAGCCTGACGTGGATGGTGAAGGTAATACGCTCGGTGCGGATGTTTCTAGAATACCTAGAAACCAATCTCGCAGAGCGCGACACCTACCGACTCTTCCAAAATTTTGCTCAACGCCTCTACACTGGGACGTTCGACCGCGAGACAGGCCTAGACCCGAGCGGATTATGCTGGGCCCCACGATCGCCGCAGGATGCCTCGCACATCATCACCCACCTAACCGACTTCTTCGACTGGCTCGGTGAGATGCGCCCTGAGTTGGCGAGGGTGAACCCACGCTATGCAGGTGGTACTTTCGACCGACTGGCTGATGAGGCCGCTTATCACTACCGACGGAGCAAGGCCTTCCTTGGACACACTTGGGCGGCAAACGCATCTCCTACGGAGATTGGGCACCGAGTGCGAGGTCGACGCCTTCCTAAGATTGAAAAGGGTGACCCTCCCGCCTTCCCGGAGGAGCGCTTCGAAGAACTACTGGTCAAGGGATTCAGCAAGTCTGGACGCCAAGATTATCGAGGTATGCTCATCACACTGCTGCTGCACGGCGCGGGTTTTCGGGAGTCGGAGCCTTTCCATCTCTACATCCAGGATGTGTTTCAGGATTTAGCCAACCCGCGCCAAGCCAAAGTTCACATTCACCACCCGAGCTATAGTATTGCACCCGCCGATTGGCGCGATGAGCGGGGGCGACATCATAAAGCCAACCGAGAGGAATATCTCGCCAAAGAGTTCAGCCTTGTTCCCCGTACCGATCTGATGGATCGCCGCCACGCAGGCTGGAAGGGTGGTACACACGATGGGCCTTACTACAAGTTGGCATACTGGTTTCTGCCGGAGTATGGCGAATGGTTTCTGTACCTCTGGAACAGTTACATGGAACAGGTTGCACGCGTCGAGCGCGATCACCCATTCGCCTTCATCAACTTATACCGCGATCCTATTGGCGCGATGTATACGCTCACCCAGTACAACAAGGCGCACGCCGCTGCGTGCGAGCGCATAGGCCTTACAGTGGGCAAAGCATTGGGCACGACACCACACGGACATCGTCACGCCTACGGCCAACGGCTGCGTATTGCTGGGGTAGACAAGGAACTAATTCGTCGCTTCATGCATCACTCCTCGGTGGAAAGTCAGGAGGTTTATACACAGGTGAACGCCCGTGAAACCTTGGTGGAGCTCGAAGCCGCCGCGCAGCGATTGCGCAGCACATACCCAAGTATTCGGCCCGTATCAGATCTGTTGTTGCCTGTAATCGAACTCAACGATTGAGGGTGCCTCGTGGCCGAAAAGAACTCAAAAAAGTCATCGAAAGTAACCGCCATTTCGGCTTTTGAGTCCAAGAGGACGGTACGCAGATCGGACACAACCCTCGCTTGGGTCGAGCAGGAGTATCCCCAGCTTACTGATTGGCGAGTTTTGGCGATGGCATGGTTAAAAGGCGAAGTGCGCGGTGTCTCCCATAAGCTCGATGCCTTGACGGTCTTCCTGGAACGCTACCTCATTAAGCAAGGACTGCCGGTGAAACCGGCTCTCTTGTTGTCACGCAACAATACCCTCCCTGACTTCTTTCAGACGGTCTGCCCTGATTCGGCACAAGGCATCGAGTACACCAATTACATCCATGCCTTTCTCCACTTCGTGCTGTTACGTGAGTTCAGTGAAGCCGCTGAGGACGGCCAAATGGTTATCTCACCGCACTTCTACAACCCCGTACCCCGGATGACCAAGAGCGGTCTTCCGAAGCGAGACGAGAGCGTACATTCGCCGCTGCCCTACGGTTACATTGATGAACTGCGGCAAATGCTCGCGGAGGGGCCACACTTTCGAGACTGGCAGTGGGCCCAAAATGCGCTCGGGGTCGAAGTCGGTCGGCCTGGCTTTAATGGCCCTGACTGGTTTGAAGTAAACGAGGACCAGATAGACCGGAGCGACCCGGACTGTGTGTGGCGCCAACGATTGGTAAAAAACAAAGAACGATTTGAGATGTGGAGCCCGGTTCGTTGGGTGGCTCAGCTCGTGAAGCTCATCGTGCCTTTGCGCACTTTCCAAGTGCGCATGCTCGATTCGGGCGAAGCGGATACCTGGCGTTACGCTGAAGGGTGCTGGACGTTGAATTCAAACCGCCTTGCGCAAGGCAGTGAGCGGAAGCCGCTGAATCAGGGAGTATTTCGCCGCAACAATCCGCTCACTGATGGCAAAACCATCTCAGTTGTACTCTACATCAACACCAACAAGACCGCTGACATCGCTAAGTCCGGCCCAAATAAGGGCTACGTCCTGCCTTGGCCTGTCGGCGGACCGATGCATCAGGACATCGTTTACTGGTTGGAGAAGCTGCGCAACTGGCAGGAGAAGTACAATCCCCTTTCACGTCGTACACCGTGGTCAACTCTGGATCACCGCTACTTCAAAATTAAAAGTGAGGTGCAGCTCGCGGGTTACCCCGATACCTGCTTCCTTTTTAGGATGCCTGAAGCTGAGGAGGGAGACCGTCATCTTCCACTAAAAGAAATGACATTGTTACCAGGCTGGTTCCGCCTGCTGCGAGCAATGGAATTACGGCTCTCCGATCGATGTGAAACTCATCGTAACGGCACCCCGATTCGCTTTCTCCCGTTGCAGCAAAAACACCCCGGTGGGGTGAAAACCCTTTTCCCCCTTCACAGTCTGCGTGTCTCTCTGATTACCGCTTTAGCACTGGAAGGTCGAGTGCCATTCTCCATCCTACAAAAGCTCGCCGGCCACAGCCGCCTGTTGATGACCCTCTACTACTTCAAGCCCAGCGCGTCGCACATTCGTGACGTGCTACTTGGCGCGGCGGAGCGGTTGGACGCGAACAAGGAGGCGAGTATCCAGAATTTCCTGCTCGACACTGAGCACGACGAACTCCTTCAAAACGCTATATGCAATAGCGTGTCCAGCCTCTCTGCTGCGATCCCAGAGCACCCAGCGGCTCGAAACGCGGTGGGCTGGATGCCCATGCATCACTGCCTGTGCCTGGTCGGCGGCAATACCAGCGACGTCGAGAGCAACGGCTCAACAGGTGGCTGTTACAACGGTGGGCAGATGATTTCGAACGGCACAGCGTCAGTAGCACCCAAGTTTGGGCCTGTTCCAGGTGGTTGCCGGAATTGCGTGCGCTGTCGCTGGTTTTTGACTGAACCGCATTACCTACCAGCGTTAGTTGCTCATTTCAATACGCTTGCCTACCACTTTGACGAGGCGCGCAACATCTGTCTCACTCGTGAAAACGAACTTCAGGACCTTAAAAAACAGAAAGCCGACACAGAGGACGCCGGTCGGCCTTTCATCCAACAGGACAAGTTCCGACAAGCCGAACGAGTATGGGAAAGCGCCATGCAACGTTTCAGCGATCTTGCAGAAGACCTCGTTGCCTGCTGGCGTCTGATTGAACGTTGTAAGGTGGCACTCGAATCCCCACAAGGAGACCGTACAAATTTGATGGCCCTCGGCACAGTAAACGATGTGCATATAGCCTTCGAGGAAACAGAGTCGGAACTTCTTCAACTCGCCGGTGTGTGTGAAAACGTTGAGGTGTATCCCGATCTTGAACCGGGTAAGGCTGTGTTCCGCCGTAGCCAGTTGCTCGATGCAGTCCTTTATCGTGAGGATCTAGCGCCCATCTTTATGCTGTTGGGCGAACAGGAACAACTGCTCGCTGGTAATGCTTTCATGCGCCGCCTTGCTCAGCAGATGAACCCAGAAAATCCCGCTCTCGGTCAACGTCAAGTGATACGTTTGATGGATGCAGGCGTGAGCCTAAGCCAGCACTTCGATATAGATCTCTCTGCACTGATGACTGCGACAAATCACTCTCAAGCAATTCGAACAAGGCACTCTCCCGTGGCGAAAGATGAATTATGAACGATAAAACGGACATTCATCCGAACGTGATCTTGGAGGCCTTGCTCGCAAAGGGCGGACGATCGAACCGGCGCGCAAACTTGGCGAAGATGCACGAGGTTTGCCGAAAACAGCATGAGGTCGGCTCCCGAGACTTTTCATTGCCCGTCATCGGTCGACTAGCGGAAGCCGCCAGCATCATGAAAGGGCGGGCGCTCTACAATGCCCAGTCCGCTGACTACCGATTGCTCATAGAATCTTGGGCGGCCTACGCCGGACCGCCCCCTGCCAAGCCGTCAAAGATGCTCGCAAGTCACGAATATCTGATGCGCATCGAAGACCCTGCCATACGTTCAATCATGCAGACCGCCATAACCGAGCGTGACAAGCTCAAGGCGCAACTTAACCTCCTAAAGGCGAATACGCAGGTGATTGTAGACCGGCGCCCACAGGGGGCGACCATTTTTACTACACCTGAGGCGCAACCTGTAGCAGTGCTCGCCATGTCCGCACAACTAACCCCATCTGAGCGCGAAGCCCTCAAAAAAGCGATATCGCCCGGTTACCTGGAAGAGCGCGGGTTGATGGAGGGTAGCCATGGCGAAATCGTCAACGAGCGGGGCCGGATAATGTTTGAGGTGGGCTTTGCCCGGGCGATTCGAAAGATACTAGGTGACTAACACCACCATATAGCCAAGGAAGCATTATGAGCACAAGTGCGATCAGTCACCTAATTCTTGTTCCAAGTAACTCTATCGAGAGAAGAACAACATTTTTTCAAGGATATTCAGATTTCTGGCATCCTGATTTTATAAAGATTTTAAGGTGCTTAGTCTTTTTTCCGCATGATGTCTCTGATATTTATCTCTCAGGTGATGCTTTCGTCAAAGCAAGATCGATCGGTGCATGCTTGCAGGTGGAGTTTCTGAGGGCAGATTTGCTAGAAAAGTATTTAGCTTTTGGCTATAACCCATTAACCGTTTTATGGAGTGCCGATGAGACTGTTGAGCTGGTTGAAAATGCACTTTCCAAGCTCCCCTTAAAGCCGTTACATATTACAACATCTAAAAGAAAAGGAGTTGTGTCACTATTTGACTTGGACGAGAATGTTGTTAATAAGCTTATCGACGACCTATTCGCAAGTGCAGCATCTGCCGACTCAAAACTTAACGAATTCAGAGGTTTTTTGGAGTCAAAAGGATTTAGTAAACGAGAAAATGTTGGTCTACGTCTAAACGCCAAAGGTCACAACTGCACTGAGCCCCTTATTGACATACTTGTCAGTTACGGCGCAAAAATCAAAGTCACAGGAATAAAGCCTTCTGGCAGCACCACAGAACACATATCTGGAATGTTGCAGTTGATGGCTGAAATAGACTCTCTTCGCCCAGAAGACGTTGCCAAATCTCCATTTCGAAAGAATGATGCCATCGTCCATTGCCCCTCTGTCTATTCGTATCTTTATCGTGCAGATGAAAAGCAGTGGCGTAACTTGAATAGGCATTTAAACAACCCGAAGCGAAATTTTCTCAAAGCAACCTTGATCAGAGGGAAAGGATATGGTAATTCCTCGCTAGCCATTTCTGAAGAGGATGTATTCAATCCCTATGAGGACAAGATACTTGGTCCGCTACTACGGGATCGTCAAATCGAACTAAAAATGTTTACCTCCACTATATCCATAGTCGCGTCTAATCAATTTGTGCCCGCATTGAGACTTCCAAACTCAGTAATGCTGCACCACGGCAAGCTGAAAGAAATAGGGCAAACTGTAAATTCAAACGTGAGGCAGTGGCACGAAAAATTAAGCGCGAAATTTTTCGAATACAGCGAACTTCTTAGGGCAGACATTGGTGAGGCGCTACTCTCCGGAATATTTAATAATCGAGAAAAAATCCTAGCAGTTTGCGACTTCCCTATCGAATGGTTTTCCATTGATTTATTACCCGTGATGTTTAGGCATGAGCTATCTCGTATCCCTTCTACGCCAGGGAATGTTACAACCAGTGTATTGCTATCCATTCCCAAACATATTTATCCATATAGCACTCTGTGTGACATTCTTATAATTCGTTCCTTTGACGAAAATGACAAAATCAGAGATCACCTATCCAAGGTTGTGCAATGGGGACAGGATGAGGGGCGTTTGAAAGGTCTTAAAGTACAACTGGTAGATGTAGCATCAAAAGATGAAATAATAGAAGTATTAAAGTCATTCAAAGGGATTATGGTTATCTTCGATTGCCATGGATGACATGGGGGTGAAAAGGACTCAGCCTGGCTACACGTCGGGGGCCAGAATGTAGATGTCTGGCACATATACCAATCCACCAGGGTTCCACCAATAGTCATTTTAGCTGCTTGTAGCACTCACCCAGTAGAAGGCTCGCACGCGTCCGTAGCAAATGGCTTTTTGGAATCAGGAGCGTGCAGTGTTCTGGGCACATTTGCGCCAATTAACTCTGACCATGCTGCAACATTTGTGATACGACTATTAACCCGAGTGGCAGTATATTTGCCTATAGCATTGAAATCACGACCATACACTTGGCGCGAGATAGTGTCTGGCCTTTTCAAAATGTCATATACAAGAGATGTTTTGACATATCTGCGCGATGATAAAAGGTTATTAAGCCAAGCTCAATATGCCGCTATACACATAAAAACCAATGTACTCATAAATTCACTTGAGGATAGAGAGTGGTTCGACAAGTTTAAGCTGTTGATTGGTGCGGAACTAAAAATAGACGAGCGTGCAATCAACGAATTATTCCTACAGAGTTTTCAATTCGTCGAGACGATGCTAATGGTGCAACTGGGGCGCCCTGAAAACATCGTCATTACCTCGGACTGACTCACAATGTGTGTCCATGACATATATCTCAGAATTCTAGTTTTCGAAGGAAAAATAATGGCTGATGTAAAATTTTGTGTGTTTTGTGGTAGGCCGCCCGAGTCAAAAAACAAAGAGCACGTATTGCCTCAATGGTTGTTGAAGTTGACTGGCGATCCTAACAGAGTTGTTAGTATGGGATACAACTACAAAAGCAAAACGGAAATCTCTTTCAGCTGGAAATCGCTAGTCACTCCAGCCTGTGAGGCGTGCAACACAGAGTATGCGTCTCTAGAAAATGAAGTGCGACCAATAGTAGAGGCCCTTCTTGAGCGCAAATCTTTATCAGTCGCCAACTACTGCACGCTATTGGATTGGCTTGATAAAGTTCGCGTAGGCTTGTGGTTAAACTATCATCTTTTAATGGGTAACCCGACTGGCATTACACCCTCGTTTTACATTAATTCTCGCTTGCGTAAAAAAGATCGCTTTGTCGCGATCTACCCTACTCAGGAGAAAAATTCGGGTTTAAATGCGAATGGTGTTGAAACGTTGTCATTTCACGGAGCACCGTCAGCTTTCGGTTTGAGAGTTAACGACATTTTTTTGATAAACTGTTCCAGCGATTATATTTTTTCAGGGCGCTGTGGCTTTCCATCTCCAGCTAGCATGCAATTTCATCTAGATGGCGAGAGCTCAGGCTATTTGCAGATGGATAAATTTAAAGCAACAAAAAAAATAAAAACACCTTTATTTAGTTTCAAACTTCATAAGCCTTCTGTATTCCTTTTTCAACCCATAATGCAGAGTGCCACAAGCGAGATAGATCAGAGCTCTTATTTTCTAGGTGGTGATCCCACCAACGACCCGTACTTACTCGAAAGTACCATGATAGGTATGCAGCCGGGGGTCGGTAAAATCTATCGTCAGTTTAAAGACCACGTATCTAGATTGGACGATGAGAATGCAATAATTACTTTTGACACCATTACGGGTTCTGAATGCAAGCCAGCAGGACAGCTTGTCTCACAAGTCTATGAGCTTCAGACGTTTTTACAGCGCGCGTACACTCCCTTAACTGAAAGCTTAGAGGTTCGTAAACACTGGAATGAACATCAAAAGCTAATGAAGAAATTAAACAAATCGATATCAAAAAGTTACATTAACGCTTCCGGCCCAAAAAATGGATTCAGTTAGAGGGTAGGTATTAGCAGGAGCTATGGGGTTTAAGGTGGCGTTCGTGCACGATTCGTACAATGAAAAAAGCGCCGGCGTTGTCACCGGCGCTCAGGAATTGCGATGCATTACGATGTATTTATGCATCGCAACGCTTTAACGCCGAAAGCCTGTATCCACTAGGCCTTCGGGAAAGCCCGCAAGTTACTATGCACCGTTAGGGTAGAGGTCCACCTGGCGGGCCGGTTGTGAAGGAACTGACCGTTAAGGCGCCTAG
>LNAP01006302.1_pt1 | contig 17319 bp, 19 predicted proteins | sample 602601 | NCBI WGS metagenome assembly LNAP01 (sample SAMN02440304, study PRJNA202911) | soil metagenome | biome: Subtropical and temperate rainforests or woodlands; isolation source: soil samples (1 kg each in a 20% v/v slurry with milli Q water) were... ... | reverse complement strand
AACTGAAAAACGAAGCGAAGGTAATCTAATCATGACTATCTTGGTAATCGCTGAACACGACAACAAAGTGCTGGCCCCGGCCACGCTGAACACCGTGGCCGCTGCTGCCAAAATCGGCGGCGACATCCACGTGCTGGTTGCCGGTCAAGGCGCTGGCGCCGTGGCTGAAGCCGCTGCGAAAATCGCTGGCGTGGCAAAAGTGCTGGTGGCCGACAACGCCGCCTACGCTCACCAACTGCCGGAAAACGTTGCGCCGCTGGTAGCCGAATTGGGCGCTGGCTACAGCCACATCCTGGCTGCCGCGACTTCCAACGGCAAAAACATCCTGCCGCGCGTTGCCGCGCAGCTGGACGTTGACCAGATCTCCGAGATCATCTCGGTCGAAAGCGCTGACACCTTCAAGCGCCCGATCTACGCCGGTAACGCCATCGCGACCGTTCAGTCGAACGCTGCGGTCAAAGTCATCACCGTTCGCGCCACCGGTTTCGACCCGGTCGCGGCTGAAGGTGGTTCGGCTGCCGTTGAAGCGGTTGCTGCTGCGCACAACGCCGGCACTTCCAGCTTCATTGGTGAAGAACTGGCCAAGTCCGATCGTCCGGAACTGACTGCTGCCAAAATCGTCGTTTCCGGCGGTCGCGGCATGCAGAACGGCGACAACTTCAAACACCTGTACGCCCTGGCCGACAAGCTGGGCGCTGCCGTTGGTGCTTCCCGCGCCGCGGTCGACGCAGGTTTCGTACCCAACGACATGCAGGTCGGTCAGACCGGCAAGATCGTTGCTCCACAGCTGTACATCGCCGTCGGTATCTCCGGCGCGATCCAGCACCTGGCTGGCATGAAAGACTCCAAAGTGATCGTTGCGATCAACAAGGATGAAGAAGCGCCGATCTTCCAGGTGGCCGATTACGGCCTGGTGGCGGACCTGTTCGAAGCCATCCCTGAGTTCGAGAAGCTGGTCTAATCCAGCGGCTTGACCTATAAAGAGCCCGACCTTTTGGTCGGGCTTTTTTTTGTTCCGGATTTGAGTGGGAGAGTGTCGCCATGGATTTGCGCCGAGTGTTCGGTTGGTCATTGCTGTTGGGCCTGACGGTGTTGCCAACACTGTCTGTCGCCGCGGGCAAGTGCGAACGCCTGGTGGTCACCGGCAGCCCGGATGCGCCGCCGTACCTGTGGCAAGACCCGCAAAATCCCAAGCACCTGATCGGCGCCAGTGCCGATTTGTTGCAGCACGTGGCAGGGGAGTTGGGCATCAAGGTCGAGTTGCTGTACGCCGGCAAACGCTCCCAGGCCCTCGATGAAGTGCGCAGCGGGCGCATGGACATGCTGGCGGATGCGCCGTTGACGGTCAGCGAACTGGAAACCCTGGATTACATTCATCCGCCGTTGCTGGAAAACGATTACCTGGTCTGGACCCGAAAGGATTCGCCACTGGTCTACAACGAAGCCCAGGACCTCCACGGTCATCCCGGCGCAGTGTCGGAAAAGTTTCGGATGACCACGGCATTTGGTACGTTCGCCGAGCAGCAATTGACCCTCATCCGTACACCAAACCTCACCCAAGCCCTTCAGAAACTGCTGTTGGGCGAGGTGGAATTTGTTCTCGCCGGACGCTACTCCGGCATGGCGGCCGCGCAGGCACTGAGCATGGCCAACGATCTGGTGGCGCGTCCACAACCGGTCGACAAACCCGGTCTGTACCTCGCGGTTTCCCATAACTCCGCCTGCAACGATCCGTGGTTGCGCGGACAGCTGGCCAAAAAGATGACAGAATTGCCCGCGTCCGGACTGACGGAAGCCGCGCTGCAACGCAACATCGAGCGTTGGAAAGCGCAGCAACAACAACCCGCCAGTACCCCAAAACAGTAGGGATTTTTAGTGAGTATTCGACCTCTTTTCGCAGCCCTGGCCGTTCTGGCTCTGGCGGGTTGTGCAGCCGATCCGGCGCCGAATGAACAAATTCGCCTGACCGAACAGGCCTTGATACAAGCCAAAGCCGTGGGTGCCACTGCCGACGAGGTGCCGGAACTGAAACTGGCCGAAGACAAGTTCAGCCGTGCCCAGGGCGACATGGCGGACGAGTCCTACAAGCATGCGCGGATGCGCGCTGAACAGGCCGAGCTGGATGCGCGTTTGGCCGAAGCCAAGGTCCTGACCCTTAAAAGCGAGGAGCAGTTGAACGTGCTCAATACCCGTATCACCCGTCTGCGCAAGCAAGTGGGAGATGCCCAATGAGCCTCAAGTCCCGCGCCATCGGCGGATTGATCCTGGCGGGTTGCGCCAGCCTGTATGGCTGCGCCGGCCAGCACAGCGAAACCGCATTGCAAAACGCCGGTGCCGACTTCCAGAAGGTCAAGGAAGATTCCAACGTGCTGCGAATCGCGCCGAAAGACGTGATTCGCGCCGGAGAGTCCCTGGCCCGCGCCGACCGCCTGTCCAGCTACTGGGGTAGCGGTTCGGACGTGGTCCATTACGCTTACCTGAGCCGGCGCTACAGCGAAATCGCCCGAGAGCACACCAATCAGGTGCTCAATGAGGAGCGCGCGGCGAAGCTCGAACTGGAGCGTCAACGCCTGCAACTGGCCTTGCGCGAGTCCAAGTTGCTCAGTGTGCAGCAACAGGGCAAGTGGCTCGAAGAACAGATTGTCGCGCTCGCCACGACCCAGACCGACCGTGGCCTGGTGATGACCCTGGGCGACGTGCTGTTCGATACCGGCGAAGCGGAGTTGAAAAACTCGGCGAACCGCGTGGTGTTGAAAATCGTGCAGTTCCTGCAGCTCAACCCCAAGCGCGTCGTACGCATCGAAGGCTACGCCGACAGTACCGGTGGCAAGCAGGAAAACCTCAAGTTGTCCCGTGACCGCGCGCAATCGGTGGCCGATGTGCTGATGGACCTGGGCATCGACGATAAACGCATCCAGGTCGAAGGGTATGGTGACGAATACCCGGTGGACGTGAACGCCTCCGAACGGGGCCGTGCGCAGAACCGGCGGGTGGAAATTGTGTTCTCCGACGAAAAAGGCCAGCTCGGCGCCACCCGGTAGGCGCTGGCAGACCCTGCGATCTTTTGATCTTGCTCTTGATACTCAAGTGGGCCTGGAAAGATCGCAGCCTCGTTTCACTCGACAGCACCTACAACCCGGCCTGCCCGTCAGCGCCGGGTTTTTTTGCGCGCCGATTGCCGCACGCTTTCAGTAAAAAACAGTACAGTTTTTGCTGACACTGCACTGTACCGTCGACTATTGTGGCAACTGTCCCCGTACACTGTATTGTTTCACACAAGAATAAAATGCCCGTGAAATCGAGTGCTGCGTCATGACCAATCTCTTGCTCTACCAACGTATTGCTCAGCAACTGGCCGAAGACATCCGTCGTGGTGTCTATCAACCGGGGGAGCGCGTGCCATCGGTGCGCAAGATGAGCTCGCAGCTCAACGTCAGCCATGCCACGGTGTTGCAGGCCTACGCTAATCTCGAAGATCAGGGGCTGATCCGCGCCCGGCCGCAGTCGGGTTACTACGTGCACCAGACACCGGCCCTGACTGCGCCGACCCCGGACATCGCTCGGGTAGAGCGCCCCGGTCTGGTCACCCGCAGCAGCATCATTCAACAAGTATTGGTCGAGTCCCGCCGCGAGGGCGTGTTCCCCTTGGGCGCGGCCGTGCCGAGCGTCGATTACCTGCCGGTGCGGGCGTTGCATCAGCAACTGGCCAAGGTCACCCGTTTCCATAGCCCGCGCGCTTTCAGCTACATGTTCAGCCCCGGTTTCGAGCCGCTGCGCCGCCAGGTGGCCATTCGCATGCGCGACGCCGGTGTGGTGGTCGATCCGTCCGAAGTGGTGATCACCCACGGCTGTGTCGATGCCTTGCAGATGTCCCTGCGCGTGCTGACCCGGCCGGGCGACTTGATCGCCGCCGAGTCGCCGACCTATTACGGTTTGTTGCAACTGGCTGACCTGCTGGGCCTCAAAGTCATCGAGATCCCCAGCGATCCGGCCACTGGCATGAGCCTTGAAGCGCTGCAACTGGCAGCCAATCAATGGTCGATCAAGGCGCTGGTGCTGACCACACGCCTGAGCAACCCGCTCGGCGGCACCATGCCCGAGGAGCGGCAGAAACAACTGCTGCGCCTGGCCTCGGATTTCGACATCCAGGTGGTCGAGGACGATATCTACGGCGAACTGATGTTCGAACAGGGCCGCACCAAGTCACTCAAGGCTTACGACCGGCTGGATCGGGTGATCTATTGCTCAAGCTTCTCCAAGACCCTGTCGCCAGGCGTGCGGATCGGCTGGATGATCGCCGGCAAGTACCAGCAGGAAATCCAGCGCCTGCAGACCTTCAGTACGCATTCCGCTTGCAGCGTCACGCAGATGGGCATTGCGGCGTATCTGGAAAATGGTGGTTACGACCGACATCTGCGCTACATCCGGCAGGAATATCGCAAGAACCTCAGCGCTTTCCAGCTCGCGGTGCAGCAGTATTTCCCGGAAGGCACGCAGATGACCCGGCCGACCGGCGGTTTCATTCTGTGGGTGAGCCTGCCAGGCCGGGTCAACACGCAAGAACTGCATGTACGGGCTTTGCAGCAAGGCATCAGCATTGCGCCGGGGCTGATTTTCAGTAACACCGAGCAGTTCAATCACTGCATCCGGCTCAATTGCGGTACGCCGTGGAACCGCGAAGCCGAGCGTGCCTTGATGACCCTGGGGATGCTCGCCACGCAACTTTGCCAGGAGATGGCGGGCGGCATTTGAGGGTGCGTTTCCCACCCGAGCTTGTCATGTTGCGTCCAACAGGCGAGCATATGGCACTGCCGATAGTGCCGCTCGCTCCGTTGGGTCCATGAAACCGATTTTTTCCGCCGTCTGGCTTTCGATCTGCCTGTTGATGACCTTCCAAGCGGAAAGCATCATGGCGGCTTCCGTTCCGGAAAAAAACGCCGCAAGCACGGCTTCGAAAAAAGCCGCACCGGTCAAGAAAGCTGCTCCGGCCAAAAAGAACGTGGCCAAGGTGAAGAAGCGTCCGCCCATTGCGTCCAAGTCCAAGGCTGCCAGCGAGGTCGTGAAAACCCGACTGCCTTCGGCTGACCTGGATTTGAGTCTGCCCGAAGAGATGGCCGAAGAGTTAAAGCCGATCGGTACAGTTCCATTGCCCCGGCACGACGCCGTGTTGCCGCAAATGTTCGGTGACAAGGCCGGCAGCTCCCCCTTTCAGCTCAACGGGCGACTGATCAGCAACGAAATGAAGTTGCAACTGCGTAACGAAGAACGTCGTGACGTTGATGGTGCCGCGCTGGAGTTCGAGTTCAAACGATAATTTCTTTGCTCTGTGACCCATTCGCCAGACGCTTTGTCGGAGACTGGTCAGTCACGTTCGATCAAGCGTAAAAACCCTGCCTCCGGCAATTTAAAACAACTGTTTTAGCGGTTACTCTGTGCCCCGTCCTTTAACACATCGCCCTTCGCGAGGAGCTCGTCGTCATGAAATGCCGTGAAGGCTGTGGCGCCTGTTGCATTGCCCCTTCCATCAGTTCGCCGATTCCCGGCATGCCCAACGGCAAAGCCGCCGGAGAACGTTGCGTACAACTCTCTGTCGAAAACCTGTGCAGTATTTTCGGCCAACCGGAACGTCCTGCCGTGTGTTCGGCGTTCGAAGCCGACGTCGAAGTCTGCGGAAGCAGCAGTGACGAAGCGATCAGATTGCTGGGCTGGTGGGAGCAGATGACGGCTGCGTGATGTGTTCTACGAACGGAACTTCAACAACAAGGAATAAGACTATGGGTTCGCTGCATCGTATGGCTGTGTTGTGTGGTTTGACGGTGGTGTTGGCGACTTCCGCCGCACAGGCCGAAGACTGGAAGGTGGCCAAGAATGAAGACGGCATCAAGGTGTCCTTGAGCGAAGTGGCCGGCTCCGACTACAAGGCTTATCAGGGCGTTACCCTGATGAAAACCACCATGGCCAAACTGCGCGCACTCCAGGAAGACGTGGCAGGCGCCTGTACCTGGATTCACGAGTGCAAAATGCAGAAGCTGCTCAAGCACGAAGGTGACCAGAGCTGGACCTACACCCAGTTCAATACCCCATGGCCGGTGACTGCGCGTGATTCGGTGCTGCATATCACGACCACCGAAGGCCCCGATGGCAGCCTGACGCGCAAGCTCGAAGGGGTGCCGAAGTACATTCCCGAAGAGAAAGGTTTTGTGCGGGTTACCAAGGTTGAGGGGTTCTGGAGGTTGGTGCCCAAGGGGGATCAGGTCGAAGTGACTTATCAGGTTCACACTGAACCGGGTGGGAGCATTCCGTCGATGGTGGCCAACAAGTTTGTGGTTGATGCGCCGTTCAATACTTTGAAGGCGCTGAAGGAGCGGGCTGAGAAGTAATTGCCTTGGGGGGTGGGTGTACATATCCATTGCTGCGGCGGCGGCGGCTATCGGTTCCGCCGTCACCAAAAAAACGGATATGCCCAAGGTAGAAAACACCTCCCAAGACAGCTACTCGCTGATCTTTTTTATGTTTCCGAATATGCGTTGCACGAAATTTTCACAAAGCCTCCAAGACAATTCGCCCGCGCCAGTCGTGCTGGTCAGTAATCAATGGCAATGCCGCGATTGATCGTGCAACATTTGCGCACCGCGCAAACCCCGGGGCCGATAACTGGCCGACAGAGGGCAGGGCGCAGCTTTATTTTGAAACTTCAACTTCCAATGGGTCCTAAAACGAAATGGCAATCCCGGACGCCCTGAGTCAGCAGCGAGCTTCTAGTCGCCTGCTGCAACCGACCGTCAAATCGCATCTGGCCTACACGTTGCTGTGTGCCCTGGTCATGATGGTCATGTTCAGCCTGCTGCGCGTGGCGCTGCTGCTCTACAACCGCGAGATGATCCTCGACACCCCGGCCTCGACCTTTTTGGAAGCGTTCGCCAACGGTCTGCGCTTCGACCTGCGCCTGGTGGTCTACCTCAGCATCCCGCTGTTGTTGGCTCTGTTCAGCGCCCGTGCCATGGCGGCCCGAGGGTTCTTCCGTTTCTGGCTGACCATCGCTTCTGTTCCTCGGCCTGATGGAGATGGACTTCTACCGCGAGTTCCACCAGCGCCTCAACGGCCTGGTCTTCCAGTATGTGAAGGAAGACCCGAAAACCGTGATGAGCATGCTCTGGTACGGTTTTCCGGTAGTTCGCTACCTGCTGGCCTGGGCCGTGGGCACCTTGATCCTGACCCTGGCGTTCAAGGGCGCCGACCGTGCAACCCGTCCTCGCGGCCCGTTCAGCGGCGGCAGCATCGGCACTCGCCAGATCGCCCCGTGGTACGCGCGCATTACAGTGTTTGTGGTGTGTTTGCTGGTCTGCGTGGTCGCGGCTCGCGGCACCCTGCGCCAGGGTCCGCCACTGCGCTGGGGTGACGTCTACACCACCGACTCGAACTTCGCCAACCAGTTGGGCCTGAACGGCACCCTCTCGCTGATTGCGGCAGCCAAGAGCCGGATGTCCGAAGAACGCGACAACATCTGGAAAGCCACACTGGAGCAGCCACTGGCCCAGCAGACTGTGCGTGACATGTTGCTGACGCCCAGCGATAAACTGGTCGATCCGGAAACGGCCGCTGTCCGCCGCAACTACACCCCGAATGCCGACAAGACCCTGCCGATCAAAAACGTCGTCGTGATCCTGATGGAAAGCTTCGCCGGTCACTCGGTGGGCGCGCTGGGGCGTCCGGGCAACGTCACGCCATACTTCGACAACCTGTCGAAAGAAGGCCTGTTGTTCGACCGCTTCTTCTCCAACGGCACGCACACCCACCAGGGTATGTTCGCCACCATGGCCTGCTTCCCGAACCTGCCGGGTTTCGAATACCTGATGCAAACGCCGGAAGGCAGCCACAAGCTGTCTGGCCTGCCGCAATTGCTCAGTGCCCGTGACTACGACGACGTGTATGTCTACAACGGCGACTTCGCCTGGGACAACCAGTCGGGCTTTTTCAGCAACCAGGGCATGACCAACTTCATCGGACGTAACGACTTCGTTAACCCGGTGTTCTCCGACCCGACCTGGGGCGTGTCCGACCAGGACATGTTCAACCGTGGCCTGGAAGAGTTGAAGGCCCGCGACGGCAAGGACAAAAAGCCGTTCTATGCCTTGCTGCAAACCTTGTCCAACCACACGCCATACGCTTTGCCGACTCCGTTGCCGGTCGAGCGCGTGACCGACCGTGGCAGCCTCAATGAACATTTGACCGCCATGCGTTACTCCGACTGGGCGCTCGGTCAGTTCTTCGAGAAGGCGCGCAAGGAGCCTTATTTCAAGGAAACCCTGTTCGTGATCGTCGGCGACCACGGCTTCGGCAATGAGCAGCAGATCACGGAAATGGACCTCGGCCGTTTCAACGTGCCGATGTTGCTGATCGGGCCGGGCGTGCAGGACAAGTTCGGCCAGGTCGACCACACCGTCGGCACCCAGATCGACATCGTGCCGACCATCATGGGCCGTATCGGTGGCGACGTGATCCACCAGTGCTGGGGCCGTGACTTGCTGAACCTGCCGGAAGGCGACAAGGGTTTCGGCGTGATCAAACCGTCGGGTAGCGATCAGACCGTAGCGTTGTTGACCGCAGACCGCGTGTTGGTACTGCCCAAAGAGATGCCGCCGAAGCTGTATCAATACGAACTCGGCGCCAATCCGAAAGGCGAATTGATCCCGGCGTCCGCTGACGAAGCGGCCCTTAAACAGAAACTCGAGTCGTTCATCCAGACGGCGACCAAAAGCCTGATCGACAACACCGCCGGTGTGGTTGACGGCAAGCCGGACTAAGTTTTCGGCGCAATAAAAAAGAGGCCCTTGAAGGGCCTCTTTTTTTTGCCTGTTAACTTTTTATATCTTGCCGAGTAACAGCAGGATCAACAGCACCACCAATACCACGCCGATGATACCCGACGGGCCATAACCCCAACTTCTGGAGTGTGGGAATACCGGCAGGCCACCTACCAGCAGGAGGATCAGAATAATGATTAAAATTGTGCCCATGTCGATTTCCTTGTTGGAAGTGTTCTGGAATTACCTGGCTATAAACGTTCAGCTGGACTGCAATAAACCCAGGCTGCTTACAAAGTCCGACTGCCGTAGATGAAAGAAAATTCCAAGTTTTTTTAATGTTTTTCGAAGATAGGCTTATTTCGTTTGAGAGAGATTAAGTTGATCCGCCCGCTTGCACGGTTTGCTCAGGCCATTCAGCAATCTGATGGAGCGTGGGTTGGGCGATGTCCTTCGCTACACTCGACGCATCTTCCCCGGAACAACAAGGCTGTTTGCTATGCAAAATCGCATGATGATCACTGGCGCGGGCTCGGGCCTGGGTCGCGAAATCGCGCTGCGCTGGGCGCGTGAAGGCTGGCAACTGGCCTTGTCGGATGTCAGCGAGCCTGGTCTGCAGGAAACCCTGAAGCTGGTTCGCGAAGCCGGCGGCGACGGTTTCATCCAGCGCTGCGATGTGCGCGATTACAGTCAGCTCACCGCTTTCGCCCAGGCCTGTGAAGTCAAACTCGGTGGCATCGATGTCATCGTCAACAACGCTGGCGTTGCCTCGGGCGGGTTCTTCAGCGAACTGTCCCTGGAGGACTGGGACTGGCAGATCGCAATCAACCTGATGGGCGTGGTCAAGGGCTGCAAGGCGTTCCTGCCGCTGCTGGAAAAAAGCAAAGGCAAGATCATCAACATCGCGTCGATGGCTGCGTTGATGCAAGGCCCGGCCATGAGCAACTACAACGTGGCCAAGGCCGGCGTGGTGGCATTGTCGGAAAGCCTGCTGATCGAACTGGCGCAGCAGGAAATCGGTGTGCACGTGGTGTGTCCGTCCTTCTTCCAGACCAACCTGCTGGACTCCTTCCGCGGCCCGACGCCGGCCATGAAAGCCCAGGTCGGCAAATTGCTGGAAAGCTCGCCGATCACCGCGACCGACATTGCCGACTACATCTATCAGCATGTGGCCGCCGGCGAATTCATGATCCTGCCCCACGAACAGGGGCGCATGGCGTGGGCGCTCAAGCAGAAGAATCCGCAGCTGCTCTACGATGAGATGACCATCATGGCCGATAAAATGCGCGCCAAGGCCAAACAGACCGCAGGCTGAACTTGCCCGTTGGCACCGTGATCGCTAGGGTGGCCGCCATCGGTCATCCTCGCGGGACGCTTTGCATGCTCAATTACCTGTGGTTTTTTCTCGCCGCCCTGTTTGAAATCGCCGGCTGCTTTGCCTTCTGGATGTGGTTGCGCCAGGGTAAAAGCGTCTGGTGGGTTGTGCCGGCGTTGCTGAGCCTGACATTGTTCGCGCTGCTGCTGACCCGTGTCGAGGCGACTTACGCCGGACGCGCCTATGCCGCCTACGGTGGCATCTACATCATTGCGTCGATTGGCTGGCTGGCGGTGGTCGAACGGATTCGTCCGCTGGGTTCGGACTGGATTGGCGTGGCGCTGTGTGTGATCGGTGCGAGCGTCATCCTGTTCGGTCCGCGTTTCTCCGCAACCTGACGCAAACCCACAGTGTGTAAGACGTTTCCTTAAGGGGGTTCCTCTTGTGCTGTAGGGCAGGACTGTTTTGCGCTCGTCGCATTGAAGGCCTGTGGCGCGCCGGGCATCTTCAGGGTTCGATAACCTTGAAGGACGAATGCCATGCTTGTACTCAGCCGCGTTGTAGGCGAAATGATTTCCATCGGTGACGACATTTCAGTGCGTATTGTCGGCGTCAACGGCAACACGGTGCGCTTTGGCGTCGAAGCGCCGCAGAGCGTCAATGTGCACCGTGCCGAAGTCTACAAGCGCATCCAGGCCCAACTGGAAAAAAGCAAAGGACGATGAAACATCAATCGAACAGATGTTTGGGCACGTCGTGCTTGAGCATCAACTGGCACTGCTCGCTTTCCGGGTCGAAGACAATCAGCGCCTGGCCCTTGGTCAACGCCTGACGAACCCGTAATACGCGGGTTTCCAGCGGCGTGTCATCGCCGTTGTCGGTGCCGTCACGGGTCACGAAATCCTCGATCAGGCGGGTCAGGGTGTCGACTTCAAGTTGGTCGTGGGGAATCAGCATAGGCACCTCGGCTAAACAATGGGCGCGATGCTACGGCGAATGGGCGGTTGCGGCTAGTCTGTGGTTATAGCGTCGCCTGGCGATCCACCAGGCGACCTGCCATCCGTATCAGCTCTCGGACCGCTGCCCCACCAGACTGTCCACCGAAGGCACCCTCGTATCGCTTTCCATCTGCGTGTCATGTTCGATTTGATGGCTGAACCGGTCCAACGAGCCCTTGGCCGGCTGCGCATCGCTGGCGAACACTGGCGGGCTGAGAATGTAGGCGCCGAGCAGGCGACTGAGTGCCGCGAGGCTGTCGATGTGCGTGCGTTCATAGCCATGAGTCGCGTCGCAGCCGAAGGCGAGCAGGGCGGTGCGGATGTCATGGCCGGCGGTGACCGCCGAATGCGCGTCGCTGAAGTAATAGCGGAACAGATCGCGGCGCACCGGCAACTCGTTATCGCTGGCCAGTCGCAGCAAGTGCCGGGACAAGTGATAGTCATAAGGCCCGCCGGAATCCTGCATCGCCACGCTGACCGCGTGTTCGCTGGAATGCTGGCCGGGCGCGACCGGCGCGATGTCGATGCCGACGAATTCGCTGACGTCCCAGGGTAACGCCGCCGCCGCGCCGCTGCCGGTTTCCTCGGTGATGGTGAACAGTGGATGGCAGTCGATCATCAGTTCTTCGCCGCTGTCGATGATAGCCTTCAAGGCCGCCAGCAAGGCGGCAACGCCGGCCTTGTCGTCAAGATGACGGGCGCTGATGTGGCCGCTTTCGGTGAATTCCGGCAAGGGGTCGAAAGCCACGAAATCGCCGACGCTGATTCCCAGGGAATCGCAATCGGCACGGGTGGCGCAATAGGCGTCCAGGCGCAGTTCGATGTGATCCCAACTGATTGGCATTTCATCCACCGCAGTGTTGAACGCGTGTCCGGAGGCCATCAGCGGCAACACACTGCCCCGAATGACGCCGTTGTCGGTAAACAGGCTGACGCGGCTGCCCTCGGCGAAACGGCTGGACCAGCAGCCGACCGGCGCCAGCGTCAGGCGGCCATTGTCTTTGATGGCTCGAACGGCGGCGCCGATGGTGTCGAGGTGGGCGGAAACGGCGCGGTCCGGGCTGTTTTTCTTGCCCTTGAGCGTGGCGCGGATCGTGCCGCGGCGGGTCATCTCGAACGGAATGCCCAGCTCTTCAAGCCGCTCGGCGACATAGCGCACGATGGTATCGGTGAATCCGGTGGGGCTGGGAATGGCGAGCATTTCCAACAGGACTTTTTGCAGGTAATTGAGATCTGGTTCGGGGATTTTGCTAGTCATGGAAACTCCTGATGAGTTGAGCGCATCGATGGTTTCGATGAGGAAGATTTGTGTCGACTTAACTGACGCCTTGGCGAGCAGGCTCGCTCCCACATTTGACCGCGTACCCCTGTGGGAGCGGGCTTGCCCGCGATAGCGTCAGCCCAGATAACACATGATTAGGAAATGGCTGGCTGACTGTGCGGAAACAACAAATCCACAAACCGCTCGGCCGTCGGCTGCGGCTCATGGTTGGCCAGCCCGGCGCGTTCATTGGCTTCGATAAACACGTATTGCGCTTGATCCGCCGCGAGCACCATCAGGTCGAGCCCGACCATCGGAATGTCCAGCGCTCGCGCCGCGCGCACGGCTGCATCCACCAGTGTCGGATGCAGGATCGCCGTGACATCTTCAAGCACACCGCCGGTATGAAGATTGGCCGTACGCCGTACAAACAAATGTTCGCCCGCCGGCAGAATGCTGGTGTAGTCGTAACCCGCTGTCTGCACAGTGCGTTCGGTTTCGTGGTCCAGCGGGATTTTGCTTTCACCGCTGGTGGCCGCCTGACGTCTGCGACTCTGGGCTTCGATCAGCGCGCCGATGGAGTGCTGCCCATCGCCCACCACTTCCGCCGGCCGGCGAATCGCCGCGGCGACCACTTCAAAACCGATGACCAGAATCCGCAGGTCGAGGCCTTCGTGGAAGCTTTCCAGCAACACGCGGCTGTCGAACTGGCGGGCGGATTCGATGGCTTGCTGCACCTCTTCAATGGTCCGCAAATCCACCGCCACCCCTTGACCCTGCTCGCCATCCAGCGGTTTGACCACGACCCGTTCGTGCTCGTCGAGAAATGCCAGGTTGTCGTCGGCGTTGCCTGCAAGCAGTTGCGCCGGCAGGTTCAGGCCGGCATTTTTCAAGACCTTGTGGGTCAGGCTCTTGTCCTGGCACAACGTCATGCTGATGGCGCTGGTCAGGTCGCTCAGTGACTCACGGCAACGGACCCGCCGACTGCCATGGATCAGAGTGAACAGGCCCGATTCGGCATCATCGACCTGGACTTCGATGCCGCGCCGATGGGCTTCATCAACGATGATTCGCGCATAAGGATTGAACGCGGCTTCTGGACCAGGGCCCAGGAACAAAGGCTGATTGATCCCGTTCTTGCGCTTGATCGCAAAGGTCGACAGGTTGCGAAAGCCGAGTTTGGCGTAAAGACTTTTCGCCTGGCGGTTGTCATGCAGCACTGAGAGATCGAGGTAACTCAGTCCACGGCTCATGAAGTGTTCGATCAAATGCCGCACCAACACTTCACCGACGCCGGGTCGCGAACAGTGCGGATCGACCGCCAGGCACCAGAGGCTGCTGCCGTTTTCCGGATCGTTGAATGCCTTGTGATGATTGAGGCCCATGACGCTGCCGATGATCGCGCCGCTGTCCTCGTCTTCGGCAAGCCAATACACCGGGCCGCCCAAATGACGCGGAGTCAGCAGGCTGGCATCGATCGGCAACATACCGCGGGCCTGATACAACTGATTGATCGCCTGCCAGTCCGCATCGCTTTGTGCGCGACGAATGCGAAAACCGCGGAACACTCGGGTTGCCTGACGGTAATCGCTGAACCACAAGCGCAAGGTATCCGACGGATCAAGAAACAACTGTGCCGGCTCGAGCCCTAGTACTTGCTGGGGGGCGGCGACATACAGGGCGATGTCTCGCTCGCCCGGCTGCTCATTGAGCAATTCCTGGGCGAGGCTCGACGGATCGGGGAATGTATGGCCGATCAGCAACCGGCCCCAGCCGCAATGCACGGCAATCGGTGCGGCGCCCAGTTCACTGCCGTCTTCGGCCAGGCGCGCCTGCAAGCGTTCGTACGAGGGCGCCTGACCGCGCAACAGGCGTTGGCTGTACGCCGTGGCGTGAGGTTTCATCGATCAGATTCCTTGTTCACTGAGCCACAGGTTCAGTGCCGCCAATTGCCACAGCTTGGAGCCGCGCAAAGGGGTCAACTGGCCTTGTGGATCGGTTAGCAGGCGGTCCAGCATCGCCGGGTTGAACAGGCCGCGATCCTGGCTTGGATCCAGCAGCAATTCGCGCACCCAGTTCAGCGTGTCGCCTTGCAGATGCTTGAGGCCCGGCACCGGGAAGTAACCTTTCTTGCGGTCAATGACTTCGCTTGGAATCACCAGTCGTGCGGCTTCTTTCAGCACTTGCTTGCCGCCGTCCGGCAGTTTGAATTTGCCCGGCACCCGCGCTGACAACTCCACCAGGCGATAGTCGAGAAACGGCGTGCGGGCCTCCAGGCCCCAGGCCATGGTCATGTTGTCGACACGTTTGACCGGGTCGTCCACCAGCATCACCGTGCTGTCCAGACGCAACGCTTTATCCACCGCCGCATCGGCGCCAGGTTGTGCAAAATGCTCCTTCACAAAGTCGCCGGCGGCGTCATTCGCGGTCAGCCATTTCGGCTGTACGGTGGCGGCATAGTCCTCGTAGCTGCGGTCGAAAAACGCCTCGCGGTATGCCGCATACGGATCGGCCGCACCATCGACCTGCGGATACCAGTGATAACCGGCAAACAGTTCGTCGGCACCCTGGCCGCTTTGCACCACTTTGCAGTGCTTGGCCACTTCGCGGGACAGCAGGTAAAACGCAATGCAGTCATGGCTGACCATCGGCTCGCTCATGGCGCGGAATGCCGCCGGCAGTTGCTCGATGATCTCTTTTTCGTCAATGCGCAGTTGATGGTGCTGCGTGTTGTAGTGTTTGGCGATGAGGTCCGAATACTGGAACTCGTCACCGCGTTCGCCGCCGGCATCCTGGAAACCGATGGAGAAGGTCGAGAGGTTTTCCACGCCGACTTCACGCAACAGACCGACCAGCAGGCTCGAGTCGACACCGCCCGACAGCAGCACGCCGACATCCACCGCCGCCCGTTGACGGATCGCCACGGCGTCGCGGGTGCTGTCGAGGACACGGTCGCGCCAGTCTTCGAGGGTCAGGTTCATCTCATCGGCGCGTGGGCCGTAGGGCAGGGTCCACCAGGTTTTCTGCTCGGTACGGCCATCCGCTTCGATGCGCATCCAGGTGGCCGGTGGCAGCTTTTCAATGCCGGCCAGCAAGGTGCGCGGCGCCGGGACCACCGCGTGGAAGTTCAGGTAATGATTGAGCGCCACCGGATCGAGGATCGGGTTGATGTCGCCGCCCTTGAGCAATGCCGGCAAAGCGGAAGCGAAGCGCAGGCGTTGGCCGGTGCGCGACAGGTACAGCGGCTTCACGCCGAGACGGTCACGGGCGATGAACAGGCGCTTGGCGTCGCGCTCCCAGATGGCGAAGGCGAACATGCCATTGAGTTTGGGCAACAGCGCTTCGCCCCAGGCGTGATAGCCCTTGAGCAGCACTTCGGTGTCGCCGCCGGAGTAGAAGGCGTAACCGAGGCTTTCGAGCTCGGTGCGCAGTTCCGGAAAGTTGTAGATCGCGCCGTTGAAGGCCAGGGACAGGCCCAGTTGATTGTCGACCATCGGCTGCGCCGAGCCGTCCGACAGGTCCATGATTTTCAGGCGACGATGGCCCAGGGCAATCGGCCCCTGGCTGTGAAAGCCCCACGCGTCAGGGCCGCGAGGTGCCAGGTGATGGGTGATTCGTTCAACGGCTGCAAGGTCCGCAGGTTGATGATCAAAGCGTAACTCGCCAGCTAATCCGCACATATTGCAAAAGGCCCTGTAATTGCTGGGGCTTGTCGCATCTACCGAGATTCGAGTACCAATTTTGTACCGTTTTTCGGCAAATCCAGCTTTTCAAGCTCCGCGAAATCACTCGGAGAACTGATCCACTTGGCATAGGTTGAAAGCAGCACCTGAACACTGTGTCCAAGTTGCGCGGCGATGAACGCGGGATTCATTCCTGACATCAGGCACATCGTTGCATAGGTGTGCCTGGTATCGTACATCCGGCGATATCGTATGCCGCTCTTGCGCAGCGCTGTCAGCCAATAGCGTTTAGCCCCTGTTTCGGAACGGATGTACAGCTCTGATCTTTCACCCGAACCTTCCGGCGCGAAAACGTAATCAGAGCGCGCCGCCGTAAGCAGTCTGGCTTTTTCGAGTGCCTGCAAAGCGCGATCGTTCAATAAAACTTCCCGCGACACCTTCGTCTTCGTCCTTTCCTTGATCTTGCCGTACAGCCTGATACGGCACACCTTGGCGCGCCTTGAGCGCGTATCAACCTCGCTCCAGCGCAGGGCCATCGCCTCGCCTGGACGCATTCCTGTATAGAAAGAAAACTCAAAAAAGCACGCGTAAATTGACTGCAAGCCGCTCGTCACTTCGTACAACTTGCCGATCAGCTCGTCCGCTTCCTCTCGACTGAACGGGTCGATCTCGCGCTTGGTCACTCGCGTCGGAGGAATGGAGTTGGCCGGGTTTCGCAAGATCAGCTCATCGTTCACGGCCTGGGTGAGCAGGCCAGTCACAAGCCGGATGGCTCCCTTCCTGCGGATAGGCGAGGTCCACGTAATCCCATTGACGATTTTGCGCATCAGAACGGGCGTGATTTTGTCGAGCGGGTACTGGGCCAGGTGCGGCACCCAGTAGGTCTGCATGGTGCTGCGGTAGTTTTTGCGCGTGCTGTCTTCGATCTGAAGGCTGTTCAGCCAGTCCTGGGCGTAATCGAAAAATATTGGCATGTGCCCCGTGGAGTCGCTCCGGCTATTCGGGAACAACTCCCTGTACTTTTCAGGCGTGAGCACTCCCAGCTTGGCCAGTTGCGTCACTTGAGAACGTAGAGTCTCGGCTGCTGCAATTCCTTTAGGGGTTTGCGGGAGAGCGAGCGTTTCGCAGTGCCGCTTCTTGTTCCAGGAGAACCTGATCCTGATCGACTTTCCGACAAGCTCAACTCCGGCGGGCAGCTCCATTGGCTCTCTAGCCATTCGTCATACCTCCATTTGCTGTACATGATTCGTCCGTCGAT
>LNAP01002744.1_pt1 | contig 17319 bp, 15 predicted proteins | sample 602601 | NCBI WGS metagenome assembly LNAP01 (sample SAMN02440304, study PRJNA202911) | soil metagenome | biome: Subtropical and temperate rainforests or woodlands; isolation source: soil samples (1 kg each in a 20% v/v slurry with milli Q water) were... ... | reverse complement strand
CGTTGGCCGATGCGGTGGAACGTTTGCGCGGGCAGGGCGCCAGCGTGATGTACCTGGCCGCCGGTGGTCGCCTGGCCGGCGCCATCGCCGTTGCCGATCCGGTCAAGCCGACCACGCTGCCGGCGCTCAACGAATTGCGCGCCGCGGGCCTGCACATCGTCATGGCTTCGGGCGACGCGCAAGCCACCGCGGAATCGGTCGGTCGCACGCTCGGCATCGACGACGTGCGCGGCAACGTCAAGCCGCAGGACAAGGCGGAACTGGTGCAGGCATTGAAGGCGCAGGGCAAACGCGTGGCGATGGCCGGCGACGGCATCAATGATGCGCCTGCGTTGGCGGCAGCGGATGTCGGCATTGCGATGGGCACCGGCACCGACGTGGCCATGTCCAGCGCGCAGGTGACCCTGGTCAAGGGCGACCTGCGGCGGATCCTGCAGGCACGGGCGATTTCCGAAGAGACCGTCGTCAACATGAAGCAGAACCTCGGCTTCGCCTTCCTCTACAACGCCATCGGCGTGCCTGTCGCCGCCGGCGTGCTGTACCCGGCCTTCGGCCTGCTGCTCAGCCCGATGATCGCCGCGCTGGCGATGAGCCTGAGTTCGGTCTCGGTCGTGACCAATGCACTTCGGTTGGCAAAAGCTACGGTACCGGAACCCTTTTCCATGACTGCCCGCCACGCCGAGCCAGTGCGCGGTCCGTCCTGTCATTAACGGCTCGCACCTCAAGGATTCTTCTACGAACAAATCGATCAATCGCATTAATGCGGAGTAACAAGCAGGCGATCCTGTTTCAGGATCGAGTCCCTTTGGACGGCTAGCACCCACCCAGCATTGAGCCGCCGCTCCAAATCCACATTTTCTCAGGAGATCATCATGTCTTTAGCTCGCTCTAGCGTCCGCGGCCTCATCGCCGGCCTCGCGTTCTTCGCAAGCGCCGCCGCGTTCGCACATCCCAAGCTTGTGTCCACCACACCCAGTGCCCAATCCACGGTGGCCGCGCCAGCCAGTATCAACCTCACGTTCTCTGAAACGTTGCTGCCAATGTCGGGGGCGGAACTGACCATGACCGACATGCCAGGCATGGCGATGCCACCGATGAAGATCGAAGCCAAAGCCGCGCCCGCCAAAGATGGCAAGTCGCTCTTACTCACTCCCGCCAAATCGCTGTCCCCGGGTACCTATCGCGTCGACTGGCACGTGGTATCCACCGATACTCATCCTGTGAAGGGAAGCTTCGAGTTCAAGGTGAAATAAAGTGATCGCGATGCCAGACCCATCACTGATCTTCGGACGCTTGGCGTTGTACGTCACTTTAATGGCAGGCTTCGGCCTGCCGTTGTTTGCGTTGAACTTCTTGCGAGGTGAGACCAACACGCAGATAACGCGGCGCTTGTTGAAACTCTCCGGCGTCACCTCGGTGATAGGTTTGCTCGCCTCTGTCTTCGGGTTGTGGGCGATGGTACGAGGAATGGGGGGCGGCGATGTCGCAACCACCCTGACCACCGCCCACGTCCTGCTGACGCAAACGACTTTTGGTACGACGTGGATCGCCCGCGTCGTGCTGCTCCTGCTCGCTATTGGCGTTTTTGGATTTCCGGGCACCTCCATTCAAGCTCGCGTGCTCATCTCTGCCATGCTTGGTGCAGGCGCGCTCGCAACGCTTGCATGGGCTGGGCACGGTGCCATGAGTGAAGGCGTACTTGCTAGGTTGCATTTGGGCGCAGATATCGCCCATTTGCTCGCTGCTGGCGCGTGGTTTGGAGCTCTGCTGGCGTTCATTCTTGTTGCGCGCGCGAGTTGCACCGATAAAACGGCATCCTCGGTTCGTCTGCTTGCGGATACCTCTGACGGATTTGCGCGCTTGGGGAGCGCCATCGTTGGCATACTCCTTGTGAGTGGAACGATCAACTATGTGTTGATCGTCGGACCATTGCTGTCAGGGTTGTTCGAAACGACTTATGGACGCCTGCTTCTGATCAAGCTCGGATTGTTCATCGGCATGCTGACGTTGGCGGCCGCGAACCGCTTTCGTTTTTCCCCAGCGCTGTCGCAGGCATTGCGAGAAGGCGACACGGCCGCTGCGGCCTCCACTCTCCAACGCAGTCTTCGCTTGGAATCCAGCCTGGCGTTCGTGGTACTGGTTCTGGTGGCTGGATTGGGTGCCTTGGATCCTTCTGTATGAGAAAATTTGGCCGCGCAATGTAGTGTGGCGAGGCCATGGGATGACAGCGATTCCATGCTATCGCTCTGAGGGACATTGCGCGTTGAACCATAGATTGGCCTCCGCCGCGAAGGATAGTTTGGCCTGCACTCAACTCACAGCCGGCCCGACGCATAGCGCGTAGAGGCTACGGGCTGACTTACGCGGCTCTCTACAGAGCTTGCCCAGAAATTTCCAACTTGTGCCACATCCATCCGGGATCAATGACGCCTACCTTTGATTAAGGTTTCTTCGCTGGCTCGTCTACGAGTCCAGAGTGCAACGTCCATAGCGACGCTTCCAGGGCATGGAAGATCACCAGATGCCTAATTTGCTTTCGCCGCTTCCGACTCCGCCGAGCTCAGCAATAGTCCAAGCGGAAAGTCCGAGCACACAGCCTGAAAGTGCGGCCCACGCTGCGCGCCTGAACCAAATTCCCACCTGTCCAGGCCGTGACGTGAGGATTGAATGATCGGGACATTGAACCACGAAGGACAACACATAAAGCGCCGCTGAAAAAGCGCTCAGAATCAGCCATCCAACTAGCATGTAGTTCAGCCACTGCAAGATCAAGCCGACCACGGCAGCAAGCAAGACCCATGCTTTGGGGCGCTGACGTCGCATTGACTTCCAGAATCTCAGCAACAGTTGGAAAGCGCCCAACCCGGCAAAGGTGGCGATTAGGCAGACGATCGCACCCCGGAGCACATCAGGCAATATCCCGTTCATGCTCTACGCCTCCCACTAGGCGAAAAATCCAAAGCGGCCTTGAGGCAGTATCCGACTCCGCGCACTACATGGATCAGCTTGATGTCGAACGCAGCATCAACACTTTGCCTCAGCTCGTAGGCGTGACTGCGTAGATTGCCGCTCCTGTTTGCGTGGTCGTCCCAGATTGCGTGCTCTAACGTCTTATAGTCGACAACGGCTGGGCTGGCTGCCATCAATGCTGTGAGCAACTTGCGGCTGGCCGGATAAAGATGAATTGGCCGTCCGGCCCGTGTTGCCACAAACGTCTGTAAATCCATGCTCAGATCGGCCACTTTGAGCAGATGGTTGGTCCTGTGCCTGGCTAGGCGAATCACCAGCGCCTCAAGCCTCGCCTCCAGCTCGGCAGCATCAATAGGAATGACTAGGCAGTCATCAACCCCAGCCCGAAAAAGTTCGATCTTGGTGCCGACGTCATTCACTGGCATCAGCACGACAACCGGACCGGAGCGATGTGTGGATCGCTGCAGATAAGAGAGATTTTGAATAATGGACGCTGTGTCGCCGCCGAAACCTATTAGGCACACATCCCCTGGCAATTCCGCCTCAGGCATGCCGGGGATTCCATTGAATTGGTGGCCGCGTTGAGCAAGTGCCTGCACGGCCGCCAATGTCACATCATCAGGCATCATGAGGTCGATTAGCATGCCGGTCCCCGCTTGCCACGAAGTTGTTCGTTAGTTCTTGGCTGCCTTTTCATAACGACGAGCAGCCTGCGAACACATCTTTTCGAGGGTCATAGACGGTTGACTCGACCTGCATCAGGCCCAGAACCGAGTGAAACAAATTGTCGTGTGACGCGCGCTTCCGCGCACGCTGTTCAAGGCAGGCACGATTCAATCCGCGCCATCGGACCATGCCTTCGGAGAGCCACGTCAGCATCGGCACTTGCATTTGTGTATCGGGCGCGATCGCATACGGCATCCCGTGCAGATACAGGTTCCGCTCGCCTAGCGATTCGCCATGATCTGATACGTAAATCATGGCGCTGTCGTGCGTGGTGATGCCCTTCAACAGATCGATTGTGACCGCCACCATTTCGTCGGTGGCCAGAATGGCATTGTCGTAGGCATTCACGACCTCCTCCACCGAGCATTCACCGATATCTGGTTGTCGACAGTCTGGTCTGAATTTTCGAAGCCGCTGCGGATAGCGCAGGTAATAGCTGGGCCCGTGATTTCCAAGTTGGTGCAGCACAATGACGACATCCCCGGATGAACTGGTGATGCGCTGTTTCAGACTCTTGAGCAGGATCTGATCCATGCAGCCTTCGTTAGTACACAGGGCGGAATCTCGCTGATCGCGTAACGACTCAAACGGCAGGCCGTCGCACACTCCCTTGCACCCCCCCTGGTTGTCACGCCAGCTAACGTCGACGCCCGAACGTGCCAGGACGTGCAGCAAGGACTCGGACTTCTCGATCCTCTCCTCGTCGTAGTTGCTGCGGCCGAAAGCGGAAAACATGCAAGGCAACGACACCGCTGTACTGGAACCACATGCGCGAACGTCACTAAAATTGGTGACGTCTTCTACCGCAAGCCTGGGCGTGGTCTGGCGCACGTAGCCATTGAGTCCCCAGTTCTGGGCCCTGACGGTCTCGCCCACGACGATTACCAGCGCATGGGGCCGCTGAGAAGCACGATGACCCGGAGCCAGCCTTGCGTCGGGCCCGAGCACGGTTCGGGGGCCGCGATAGGGTCCTTGTCCGTCCCTGGAGGCAACACGCACAAACGATGTCACTAGGTTTTCTGGTGCCACCAGGTGTCGTAATTCCCTGTTGTTGCGCATCAGTGGCGAGATGTTTTTGAACCCCGCCAGCGCTGCGCCTGCCAAAACCACCAGCGCAATGGCAATCGTGCCCAATGCGCGTAGCAGTGATGATGGCAGCGGCCGCCAGGCAACCTGGACGTAAAGCAAGATCAGTGAGGGAAAAATGGCAGCGCGGGTTACGTCCCAAATCATATTGCCTGTCAGGAGTTGGCGAGATTCGGCAGCATCCGTCTCCAGAATATTGCGCGCCATACCCACATCGAAGTGCACGCCATACTGAAGCGAGAAGTAGGACAGGACCGCGGTGACCAGCACGAAGCCGATCAACACGGGCTTGATGGTCCAGCGCGTGCACAGCAATCGCACCAGAATGACGTTGAGCGCGGTCATCACGAGAGCGATGCAGACCCGGGACGCAGCACCATCGAAGCCACTTAGCGCGCCCGTGGCGGAGACCCCCGCCAGAATGCAATATTCAAGACCAACGTCGCATAGCTCGCGACACCCCAGACGAGCAGCTCCGGGCCAACCCGCGGTCGCTTCAGTAGCGCGCGCGCCTTTTCATGAATGCCCATGCCCATGCTCCTCATCAGCGTACGACGCCTGTTCGATCTGGAGGGTGACCTCGTTGATCCCGAACAGCTCATCCAGCATCGCGCTGAGTTCACGTCTGACCTCATCCACGGGCCCGCTCTGGTCACGCAGAACTACATGAGCAGTCAGCACCGCGCGTTGGCTGGACACCGACCAGACATGCAGATCGTGCACCTGGCCTACGCTGCGATTGCGCATCAACGCTGCGCGCACGTCTTCTACTGCGATTTCAGACGGTGCGCCTTGCATCAGCACGTGCGAGGCCGCACGTAGCAAAGTCCACGTGCGCGGCAGAACCCACAGTCCGATCGCGACGGCGATGATGGGATCGATGAGCGTCCAGCCCGTGAAGCGGATGACGACAGCACCTAAGATCACACCAACCGAGCCAAGCATGTCGCTCCAGACTTCCAGGTAGGCACCTTTGACGTTGAGCGAATCGCCGCTGCCTGCCTTCAAAAGTCGCATCGAAATCAAATTTACGATCAGGCCAATGACCGCCACGACAAACATGCCGGTCGAAGCAACCTCTGGGGGTTGCCGGAAGCGTCCGACTGCCTCCCAAAGGATGTAGCCCGCCACCAGAAACAGCAGGCCGCCATTGATTAACGCTCCCAATGCCTCCATGCGTGCATAGCCGTAGGTATTGTTGGAATCGGCGGGCCGCTTGGCCATGCGAACAGCAAACAGCGAGATGCCCAGCGCAATGACATCGGTCATCATGTGCGCCGCATCGGACAGCAGCGCCAGGCTGTTGGTGATCAGGCCACCAATGACCTCGGCAACCAAGAAGGTCGCCGTCAGAGCGAGCGCCCACCAGAGGGGCTTCTCGAACCTGACCTCGGAAACACCGTGATCGTGGTTTCCACTCATTTTGAATTCTCCAAGGGTCGGCGCCAACGCTGTGCCCCGCTGATGACCCCGCCGCGCATTCACGGCGGGGGAACGCTCACTGCATCAGGACACTGCGCGCGTGCGGTCGGCAAACCTGCCGTGTACCCACCGATACAGCACTGGCAGCACGACCAAGGTCAGAAAGGTTGACGAAATGATTCCGCCGATCACTACCGTCGCCAATGGCCGCTGCACCTCTGAGCCAGCACCCACGTTCAAAGCCATCGGCACAAAGCCCAGAGACGCCACCAGCGCTGTCATCAGCACTGGTCGGAGTCGGCTCAGCGCGCCCTCGCGAACAGCGTCGGCCAGGCTTGCGCCAGACTCCCGCAAAGACTTGATGAAGCTGATCAGCACCAGGCCGTTGAGGACTGCCACGCCGGATAGCGCAATGAACCCGATGCCTGCGGAGATCGACAGTGGGATACCGCGCAGGGTCAGCGCGAACACGCCCCCGGTCAGGGCCAGTGGCACGCCGCTGAACACGATTGCCGCGTCCTTGGCCGATCCAAACGCCATGAACAGCAAAGCGAAGATCAAGATCAGTGTCACCGGCACCACGATCGCCAAGCGCTCGCTCGCTGAAATCAGCTGTTCGAAGCTGCCACCGTATTCCAACCAGTAACCGCTTGGCACTTGCACCTTGCTACCAATCTGGCGCTGCAGCTCAGTCACGAAGCCACCCAGATCGCGGTCGCGCACGTTGGCGGTAACTGCGATGCGGCGCTTGCCGTTGTAGCGATTGATCTGATTGGCGCCTTCGCTGACAACCACCTTGGCCACTTCGTTCAATGGCACGGTCCTGGCAGCACCATCGCCTGCGACGCCCATACCGGCTGGCAGTGGAATAGGCAGGTTCTCAATCACGGTGGGGTCCTGTCGCAACGATTCGGGCAGGCGGACGACCAGATCGAAACGGCGGTCGCCTTCAAACAGCTGCCCGGCGACCTTGCCCCCCACGGCCGTGGATACCGTGCGCTGCGCGTCGTCCGCACTCAGGCCATAGACCGCCAAAGCGCGCCGATTCGGCTCGATGGTCAACAGCGGCAGGCCACTGGTCTGTTCGACACGCACGTCGGCCGCGCCCGGCACGTTCTTGGCCACCTGTTCGACTTTCTGTCCAATCGACAGCAAGGCGTCCAGGTCATCACCGTAGACGTTGATCGCCACATCAGCGCGCACGCCGGAGATCAACTCATTGGTGCGCATCTGGATAGGCTGGCTGAACTCGTAGTTGTTGCCCGGAACCGTGTCCACGATCTTTTCGACTTCAGCGACCAGGTCAGACTTCAACTTCTTGGGGTTGGGCCATTGATCGCGCGGCTTGACCATCACAAATGTATCGGCCACCGAAGGCGGCATCGGATCGGAAGCCACCTCGGAGGTGCCGATCTTTGAGAACACCCGTTCGACCTCCGGCATCTTTGCCAGACGCGTCTCAAGGACACGCTGCATGCCGATCGACTGCGTCAGGCTCGTGCCGGGAATACGCATGGCCTGCAGGGCTACATCGCCCTCATCCAGGCTGGGCACAAACTCACTGCCCAGGCGCGTCGCCACCAGGGCACTGGCGCCCAGCAGGACCACTGCTGCAAGACCAATCAGGGCACCACGTCGCAAGCTGAAGTCCAACAGTGGCTCATAGCCGCAGCGCATCCAGGCCATGAGGCGGTTTTCCTTCTCCTCGACCTTTCCACCGAGCGCCAGCGCAATCGCGGCGGGGACGAAGGTCAACGACAAGATCATCGCGCCGGTCAGGGCCAACACGACGGTGATCGCCATCGGGTGAAACATCTTCCCCTCCACGCCGGTGAGCGCGAAGATCGGCAAGTAGACTGCGGTGATGATGCCCAGGCCGAACAGGCTAGGACGGATCACCTCGGCGGTGGCACTGGCCGTCTCCTCGAAACGTTCGGCCAGGTTCAGCTGGCGGCCGAGGTGATGCTGGCGTTCGCCGAAGCGCCGTAGGCAGTTTTCGATGATGATCACTGCACCATCAACTATCAGGCCAAAGTCCAGCGCCCCCAGACTCATCAGGTTGGCCGAAACCCCACCCCGTGCCATGCCGGTCAGGGTAAAGAGCATCGCCAGCGGGATCACTAACGCCGTGATCAGTGCTGCACGGAAGTTGCCCAGCAGCAGGAACAGGATGACGATGACCAGCAACGCGCCTTCGGTCAGGTTCTTGGCCACCGTGGCGATCGTGCGATCGACCAGCACGGTGCGGTCATAGACCGGCGTTGCGGTGACGCCCTTAGGCAGACTCTTCCCCGCTTCTTTAAGGCGCGCCGCAGCGGCCTGCGCAACGTCACGACTGTTCGAGCCGACCAGCATCACCACAGTGCCTAGGACGACTTCGTGGCCGTTCTGCGTGGCTGCACCGCTGCGCAGCTCTGCACCATCGGCCACCTGCGCAATGTCCTGGACACGGATGACGGCACCACCTCGATTGGCCACCACGATCTGCTCGATCTGTGAAATGTCCGCTACCTGCGCTGGCATACGCACCAAGAACTGCTGACCATTGCGCTCGATGTAACCTGCACCAACGTTCTGGTTGTTGGCTTGTAGCGCCTGGATCACATTCTCCAGTGTCAGGTCCAGCGAACGCAGACGTGCCGGATCGGGCGTGATGTGCACTTCGCGCTTGTAACCGCCGAGCGTATTCACCTCGGTGACGCCTGGCACATTGCGCAGCTGGGGACGGATCACCCAATCCTGCAACGTGCGCAAATCCGTGGCCGTATAGAGGGTGCCGTCAGCTTTGCGTGCCTTTGGATCGGCATCGACGGTGTAGGAGAAAATCTCACCCATTCCTGTAGCGATCGGCCCCAAGGTCGGCTCGATGTCATCAGGTATCTGCGACTTGACCTGCTGCAGCCGCTCAGCCACCTGCTGACGGGCAAAGTAGATGTCGGTGCCATCTTTGAAGACAACAGTGATCTGGGACAGCCCATAACGGGAGATCGACCTGAAGGAGTCCATCTTCGGCAGACCGGCCATCGCCGTCTCTACCGCATAGGTAATGCGCTGCTCCACCTCTAGTGGGGAATAACCCGGCGCGGCCGTATTGACCTGCACTTGGACGTTAGTGATGTCTGGGGTGACGTCAATGGACAGCTGCTTAAAGCTCCACACACCGACAGCCATCAGCGCGACGGTAAGCGTCATCATCAACCAGCGATGGTTGACCGACGCCTTGATCATTTTTTCAAGCATGTCGGTCTCCTTAGTGTTCGTGCGAGGCGCCGGACTTTTCGATGTCCGCCTTGATTAGGTAACTCTGTTCGACGACGACTTCCTCACCAACCTTCAGGCCCTCGACCACCTCGATGACCCGCGCGTCGCCCTCACCCAACTTCACAGCGCGCGCGGTGTAGGTATCGCCAGTCCGCACAAAAACTGCATCGTGTCCGTCCATGGTCTGGACGGCGCCGCGCGGCACCACGACGGCGACATCCCGTTCGCGAGTGGCGATCTTGCCTGTGACCGCAACACCCGGACGCCACTGTCCATCCGAGTTGTCCAGCGTCACCCGCGCAACCGTGCTCTGCGATGCGCTGGACGCGCCCGGCAGCACCCTGTCGACGGTGGCGGTTATCTGTTGCCCGTCGTATAGACGCTCTACCATGACCTTCTGTCCAGGCCGCACATCGATGATCTGGCGGCCGAACACACTTAAATCTGCCCAGACCCAGCTGAAGTTTGCGATCTCGAACAGAGTCTGCCCTTCAGCCGCTCCGCCCCCTGCCTGCGCTTGGCGGCTCAGCACTACGCCTGAGATCGGCGACGCGACCCCATAAGTGCTGAGACTCAGGTTGCTTTCGATGCTTGCTAAATTCTGTCCGGCCTTGACCTGATCGCCTACATTGACGCGGAGCGCAGCAACACGTCCTGGGTAGCGGGCGCTGACCTGGGCGACGCTTCCATCGATCATCCGGATCGCGCCTTGCACCTGGATTTCATTGGAAACCTGACCTGAGCTAGCCACAGCAACCTTGACGCCATTCGCTTCTGCATCGGCGAGCGAGATCGTGGTCGATTCAGCCCTTCCCTCTTCGTGCTCGCCAGACTCTTCGCCCTGCGCCTTTCCAGCTTCTGCACCGCGCTCCGTTTCTGTCGGCTGCTCAGGGCTTCCGCATCCCGCCAGGGCCAGCGAAAGGGTCAACGTCAACACAGTCATCGAGTTCGTGATCTTCATTTTGAGGAGGTATCCGTATTCGAGGCGCCTTGCGCCTTGACGATGGGCTGTCCCAGCAATCGCTGGATTTCGATAAGGGCAGACTGGGCCGAGAGCGCCGCGTCGAGCTGACGACGACGCGCCTGGACGCGCTGGTCCTGCAACAAGGCCCATTCCATGTAGCTGATGGCCCCTGCGCGCCAGGCGCGATCGGCTGCGGTCTCGGCCTTTGCCAAGCGAGGCAAGACATCGCTTTGCAGGCGCTGCACTTCCAACTGGGCTGTTGTGTAATCGCCGTAGGCGGTGGCCAACGTCGAGTTCATCCCGACCAGCAACGATTCACGCTCCACGTCTGTCAGCGCCAGCTGCGCCTCCGCGGCACGGATACCTGGCTGCGCTCGACGCGACGAGCCCAGGGGGATACTGAAGCCAGCCAAGACGCCGACGTCATTGCCATTGCGAAAAGCCCGGCCGCCAACCTGCCACTCGATATCTGGCGTAGCGTCACTCCGGACTAGACGCAGCCGCGCTTCGCGAATGCGTTCTTCGCCGGCGAGCTGGGCCAGCTCGGGGGTGCGCTCCAGTAATCCGCTGAGGAGACTGAAATCTTCTAGACTGGGCAACGCCATCGGATCGCCGGAAACATCACCGTCCGCAGGACTACGACTGTTCCAGAGCGATGCAAGCGCTTGTCGCGCAGCTTTCTCAGCCTGGTCAGCACGATCGCGATCCAGCTCTGCTTCAGCCAACGCTGCTTGCGCCGTCAGCACCCCAGACTCAGGAGATGCACCCGCGGTAAGACGGCGCTTGGCGGCGTCAACTGTGCGGCGGCGTTGCTCAATGTCCAGGTCAGCGATCTCGCGCTGCCGGATCGCTGCTGTCACTGCTAAATAGCGGCGAGCCGTCTCGGCCAATAGATCAAGCCGCATGATTTCACGCTGCGGGGTCAGCTTGTCGATATTTGCCTGGGCCAAGGCCCTGCGCGCATCCAGCTTGCCTCCGCGCTCAAGCACGCCAGCGAGCGTGACCGTGACTTCGGTCTGGTCGAATGCGCGATAAGCACCAGTGCCCAGCGCGTTCTCGACCGTTGCCCCCAGGGTCAGAGGCGGCTTGAGGCTTGCCCCCTCGTAGTTGGCTTGAAGCACAGCCCGCTGGCCGTCCACCAAGCGAAGATCTGGATGAGTCTGGGCGACACGTTCGATCGCTTGTTCGAGGGTTAGAGTTTTACTAGGTGCCCGTTCCTGCGCATAAAGCGCGGGCGCAAGGGCGCAGGCAGCTAGCGCTACCAATCGCAACCACATGGGGATTCTCCGGAAAAGATCGAAACAGAGCCCGCCTCTTAAGGCGGCGAACCGTTACAGACCGATCGGAGGCCGGATATCGAACCGGAGGCGTGCCGAAATAGCTGGCACCACGGTGGACTCAGGCGCGTTAGCCATCACGGCTGGCGCAAGAATCAGGGCGTAAGCAGACGGGATCGCACTGAGATGACCACAGCAATGTGACGCATGCATTAGAGCGTGTAGCAGATCCCCGCCCTGACCATCTTCGTCGTGGGCCACATCCTGGGTCAGGGCATGCTCATCGCGGTCGTGCAGGTGCTCAGCCACACCCCGCGCAGCTTCGTGCATGTCACCCACTGCAGCGAAGATGGGATTGATCTGTACCGCGAGCAGCAGCAAGACCAGCGCCGGAAGGCGCAGATAGCGGCGGACTCGAGATGCAAACGTGACCATGGGTAACAGCTTACCTAAACACTTGAGCGTTAGACAATTTCGTTTGTGTAATGAATGGCGTCATATTTTCGCCGTATTGGCCGTACACAGCCGCCTGGCTCGACCAACCACTCGTGCCGCCGCCCGCAGGACCAAGAGGGCCACCACCCACCAAGAAATCCTGCCAGCTCAAGCTTCTCAAGGCGACAGAGTCTGAGGCAAGTAACAATCCTCCGGCAAAGCCGGAGGCATTCATAGTGTGAGCTATTCAAAGAGGCTGGGAGCGCTAACGCGCTTCCCCTTGGTGGGTACCTCCTAAACGTGGCAGGCTTATCGCAACAATTGCAAATTGATCCAGTCGGTCATCCTCCTTCTCCTGATTGCGGATGTACTCCCGTTTTACCATCTCATCCCGACCCACCGTCGATACGAATTAGCCTCTGGCCCAGAAGTGCTGACCCACAAAGTTCCGCTTGCGCTCCGCATACACCCGTGCCAGATCAATCGCATTCTTGCCCTTGATGTAGCCCACCACCTGCGACACCGCCAGCTTCGCCGGAATCCTCAACATCATGTGTACGTGATCTGGCATCAAGTGACCCTCCTCTACCCAGCTCTCCTTCTGCTCGGCCAGGCGACAAAATACCTCGCCCAAGTGGATCCGAAGCTCTTTGTACAACACCCGTCACTCGTCGCCTTCGCTTCGGGATGAACACAAAGTGGTACAGGCACTCCCATTGGCTGTGGCTTAGCCTCTGATACTTGTCCATCTCGATTTCTCCGATTGTGTGCTTGGCGGCTCACAACCGGAGTCTCTGCGATGGACTCCTGTAAACGTCAAACAGCTACTGCCACCCCGGCAGAGCCGGGGGACTCCCCTGGGGGGGTTGGCGTTGCCATGCGCCGCCGCTTCTTATTGGCCCGGTGCTTACTGGTCCGGTGAGATCCGTGTGATCATCGCTTCCATACCCTGCGACTGGAACTCGAAATTCACCTTCTGACCGGTCTTCACCGAAGCGATCTGCTCGGGCGTGGCCGTGAAGCCCATCGTCATAGCCGGCCAGCCCAGTGCCTCCACCGGGCCGTGGGCGATAGTGATCTTGCCGGCGGTGGCGTCGACGCCTTCGACGGTGCCCGTTGCCGAGGCCATGGTCGATGGGGTGGCATCCGTTGATGCAGGCGCCGCTGGTTGGGCCATTTGCGCGTGCTCGGTGGCAGGCATCGCCATATCATCCGTCGTCGCGGCCTTCGGCGCGACAGCGGTATCGTTGCTGGGAGACTGCGAGCACGCGGCCAGCAGGAGCGCAGTGAGGGCGGGAACGAAAAGTATCAGTTTCATAAGAATCTCCTAGGTGGGCTGAGGGTTGAGTCGACTGCAGTTCGATACGGCGGCAGTGCAGTCGGGCTGCCGTCGTTGGTTTTGGGGAATGAATTTAGCGGGGCGGTTGATCGGCCAAGGCCAGGTGCACCTCATCGAAGCGGCGTGCCTTGCCCTGGGTCAGCGTGGCTGATCACACAACGCCCGGACACGCCGTGCCGACGGAGCGTTTGTGGGAGGTGGGCGCGAACTTGGGATTGCCTACTTGCTGGCGACGCACCAGCTGAACCTGCTGACCCGCGATGGGTGCCTCTGCTTGTGCGTCAAAGCACAACTGAAGTTCGAGGTCCGACACCTTGGCAACGGAGCCCAGGCGTTGGTCGGTGGGCAAGGTCGTGCATGCGACGAGTAGCACGCTGATCGCTGACAACGCGATGATGATAAAGATATGTTTCATGGCAATGCTCCTGTGCAAATAGGTGAGCAGGACTGAACGCGCGCTCACGTCGCGGTGTCCGGCGGCGGTGCCGCGGGCGAAGACCGGGACAAGGCTCGACCGCGCAGCAAGCGGTACGCGGCCGGAATGACCAGCATCGACAACAGGGGCGCGGTGACCATGCCGCCGATCATCGGCGCGGCGATGCGCTGCATCACTTCGGAGCCAGCGCCGGCGCCGATGAACAGCGGGAACAGGCCGGCGAGGATCACCGCGACAGTCATCGCTTTCGGCCGCACACGCAGTACCGCGCCCTCGCGGATGGCAGCCTCCAGCGTGACGAGGGTTTCCGGCTCACCGTCCGCCAGGCGCCGCTCCCAGGCGTGGCGCAGGTACAGCAGCATGATCACGCCGAATTCGGCTGACACGCCGGCCAGTGCGATGAAGCCTATCAAGGTCGCGATCGAGACGGCATGGCCCAGCATCCAAATCAGCCACAGTCCACCGACCAGCGCCAGCGGCACGCTCAGCAGAATGATCGCGGCCTCGCTGAAACGCCGAAACACCAGATAGATGAGCAGGAAGATGATCGCCAACGCGGCCGGCACTACCCACCGCAAGCGGGTCAGCGCCCGCGTCAGATATTCGTACTGGCCCGACCATGCGATGCCATAACCCGGCGGCAAGGTGATGTCCTTGGCGGTGCGCTGCTGCAGGTCCTTCACCACCGAACCGAGATCCCGGCCGGCGACATCGACGAAGATGTAACCGACCAGACGTCCGTTCTCGCTCTTGAGCATCGGCGGTCCGGGCGTCAGCGTCAGATCGGCCACTTGCCCCAGCGAGAGTTGCACGCCACCTGGAGCCACCAGCGGCAATTGCGCTAGCGCCGCCAGCGAATCGCGTTGCCCGCGGGGGTAGCGCAGCACAATGGGATAGCGCTCGCGGCCCTCGATGGTCTCGCCGATGGGATCGCCACCGACGACCGTGGCGATGAGCTGCTGCAGATCGGCCTGGCTCAAGCCGTAGCGGGCTGCGACTTCCGGACGGATGCTGACATCAACATAGCGACCGCCGGTCACGCGCTCGGCCAACGCGGAACTCACACCGGGCACCGTTTTCGCCAGGCGTTCAAGTTCGTTGCTGATCTGCTCGATGACCCGGGTGTCCGGCCCCGACACCTTGATCCCGATCGGGCTCTTGATGCCGGTGGCGAGCATGTCGATGCGGTTGCGGATTGGCGGCACCCACAGGTTCGTCAATCCCGGGATCTTCACCGCCGCATCCAGCTCCTTACGCAGCTTCTCCGGCGTCATGCCGGGTCGCCATTGGTCGCGCGGCTTGAATGTCACCGTGGTCTCGAACATCTCGATCGGCGCCGGGTCGGTGGCGGTATCGGCACGGCCGGCTTTGCCGAACACGTGCGCAACCTCGGGCACGGTCTTGATCATGCGATCACTCAATTGCAGCAGCTGCCCGGATTTCCCCGCCGACAGCCCCGGCAGCGCCGTAGGCATGTACAGCAGCGTGCCCTCATCGAGCGGCGGCATGAACTCGCTGCCGATGCGCGCATACGGAATGGCAGTGAGCAGCAGCAACACGCCGCTCAGACCCAGGGTCAGGCGCGGATGCCGCAACACCCAATCCAGCACCGGCCGGTAGCCGGCGATCAGCACGCGGTTGACCGGATTCGTCCGCTCGGGGCGAATGCGGCCGCGAATCAGATAACCCATCAGCACCGGGATCAGCGTGACCGACAGACCGGCGGCGGCGGCCATTGCGTAAGTTTTGGTGTAGGCCAGCGGCGAGAACAGCCGGCCTTCCTGCGCCTGCAGTGCGAACACCGGCACGAACGACAGGGTGATCACCAGCAGGCTGGCGAACAGCGCCGGACCGACTTCGCTGGCCGAGGCGGCCATCAGTTCCCAGCGTTCCTCGCCTTCCGGGTCGCGCCCGTGGGTTTCGCGCCAGTGCTCCAGGTGCTTGTGCGCGTTCTCGATCATCACCACCGCGGCGTCCACCATCGCGCCGATGGCGATCGCGATACCGCCCAGCGACAGCAGGTTGGCGGTGATGCCCTGGTAGCGCATCACGATGAACGCGGCCAGTACGCCCAGTGGCAGCGTGATCACTGCCACCAGTGCCGAGCGTAGGTGCCAGAGGAACAGTGCGCACACCAGCGCCACCACCAGGAATTCCTCGCCCAGCTTGTGAGTGAGGTTGCGCACCGCGTGATGGATCAGCTCGGAGCGGTCGTAGACCGGCACGATCTCGACCCCTTTTGGCAAGCTGGTCTGCAACTGCTTCAGCCGCGCCTTGACGTTCTCGATCGCGCTCAATGCGTCCTTGCCGGTGCGCAACACGATCACGCCACCGGCCACTTCACCTTCACCGTCCAGTTCGGCGATGCCGCGGCGGAAGGTCGGGCCGCGGCTAATACTGGCCACTTCGCCCAACAGGACCGGCACACCGGCTGTGGTGGTGCTGACCGGCACTCGCTCGAACTCTTCGCGGCTGCGCAGATACCCCTCGCTGCGCACCATCAGTTCGGCTTCGCCCTGTTCGATGACCGAGCCGCCCGTGGCCCCGTTGGCGGCGTCGACCGCATCGATCACTTGCGCCACGGTGAGGCCGCGGGCTGCCAGCGCCTGCGGATCGGGCACGATCTGCCAGGCACGGACCATGCCGCCGACGCTGGCGACTTCCGCCACGTCGGGCACGGTCTTCAACTCGTAGCGCAGGAACCAGTCCTGTAGTGCCCGCAGCTGTCCCAAGTCGTGCTGACCGGTGCGGTCCACCAGCGCGTACTCGTAGATCCAGCCCAGGCCAGTGGCGTCGGGTCCGAGCGACGGACTCACTTGCGCCGGCAAGCGGTCGCGGACCTGGCTCAGGTACTCCAGCACGCGCGAGCGGGCCCAGTACAGGTCGGTGTCGTCGTCGAATAGGATGTAGACGTACGAATCGCCGAAGAACGAGAAGCCGCGCACCGCCTTGACACCCGGCACCGACAGCATCGTCGTGGTCAGCGGATAGGTGACCTGGTCTTCGACGATGCGCGGCGTCTGGCCGGGCCATTCGGTGCGGATGATGACCTGGGTGTCGGACAGGTCGGGCAGCGCGTCCAGCGGCGTGTGCGACACCGACCACAAGCCGGCGGCGGCCAGCAGCACGGCCGCCATCAGCACGAGGGCGCGGTTGGCGATGGAGGCGCGGATCAGGCGGGCGATCATGGCTGCTCTCCTGCGCGTTCTCCGATCGGCTCAAGCCGTTCTACCGTCAGTCCCTTGGCATCGGAGCGGACGAACACGTGTACCCGGTCGCCGGCCTTGAGGCCCTTGGCCACGTCCGGATTGGCCAGCGGATAGGCCATCGTCATGCCCGGCATGTTCAACGTCGTGAACGGGCCGTGTTCGAGCGTGATCTTTCCGTCCGCGATGGACTCGAC
>LNAP01002742.1_pt1 | contig 17322 bp, 14 predicted proteins | sample 602601 | NCBI WGS metagenome assembly LNAP01 (sample SAMN02440304, study PRJNA202911) | soil metagenome | biome: Subtropical and temperate rainforests or woodlands; isolation source: soil samples (1 kg each in a 20% v/v slurry with milli Q water) were... ... | reverse complement strand
ACCGGCAAGATGTTCGGCTGCGAGACCTACGGCATCAAGCCGGACGTGATGGTCGTCTCCAAGCAGATCACGTCGAGCTATTTCCCGCTGTCGGCGATCATCATGAACGACCGCATGTTCGAGCCGATCGCGGACGAGAGCAACAAGATCGGCGTGCTCGGCCACGGCTTCACCGCGGGCGGCCATCCGGTCGGCTCGGCGATTGCGCTCGAGAACCTCAAGATCATCGAGGAACGCGGCCTGGTCGCGCATGCCGCCGAGCTCGGCGGTTATATGCAGGGCAAGCTGCGCGAGCTCGCCAGCCATCCGCTGGTCGGCGAGGTCCGCGGCGTCGGCATGATCGCGGCGATCGAGCTCGTGCTCGACAAGGGCCGCAAGACGGCAGCTAGCACGCCCGGCGCCGTCGGCGGCATGGCCAGCCGCATGCTCCAGGAGCGCGGCGTGATCTCCCGCAACATGCTGGATGCCATCGCCATCTGTCCGCCGCTGATCGTCACTAAGGCCCAGATCGACGAGCTGATCGCGGCGATCACGGGCGTGCTGAACGACATGAAGCCGGAAGTGGCCAAGCTGACGCCGGCTTAGGGAAGCGCTTCGTCGGGGTGCTCAGTTTAACCCGTCACCCTGAGGTGCTCGCCCCTTCGGCGAGCCTCGAAGGGCGACGGCCCGACTGCAGCAGCGGGGCCGTGCATCCTTCGAGGCTCGCCGTGGGACGCGTTGCGTCCCACGCCTCGCACCTCAGGATGACGGTGCAACACTGTTTTCGCGTTGGCAGTTAGCGACTTGCCTATTCCGCCCGCTGAACCCCGATCACGCGGCCTTTCTCGACCGCCAAGGCCAGCTCGCCGCGCTTCAGCTTCAAGGCGGCATCGCCGAACAGCTCGCGGCGCCAGCCGCGGAGCGCCGGCACGTCAGCTTCGTCGTCGGCTGCGATCTCCTCGAGATCGTCGACGGTGGCGATCACCTTGCTGGCGACCGCGTGGCGCTCGGCGGTCATGCGAAGCAGGACCTTCAAGAGCTCGACGATGGCGGCGCCGTTGTTGTTGTTGCGCGGCTTCTCCAGCTTCGGCAGCGTGGCGGGATCGCGCGCCAGCCCGCGCTGGACCGCGGCGACGATGTCCGCGCCCCATTTCGACTTCTCGAAACCTTTCGGCACCGAGCGTAGATTTGCGAGTTTCTCGATCGTGTTCGGGGCGTGGGTCGCGATGTCGCTGACGGCTTCGTCGCGCAGCACGCGGCCGCGCGGCACGTCACGGCTCTGGGCTTCCTGCTCGCGCCAGGCTGCGACCTCCATCAGGACGGCGAGGTCCTTCGGCTTGCGCACCCGCGTCTTCAGTCGCTCCCAGGCCCGCTCGGGGTGGAAGTCGTAAGTCTTCGGCGAGGTCAGGACCTCCATCTCGATCGAGACCCATTCGCTGCGGCGGCGCTTCTTCAAATCGGCATCGAGCGCGGCGAACACGTCGCGCAAGTGAGTGACGTCGGACACCGCGTAATGCATCTGCTCCTTGGTCAGCGGCCGGCGCGACCAGTCGGTGAAGCGATGCGTCTTGTCCGGGCGGTGGCCGGCGACCTTCTCGACCAGCGCGTCATAGGCGATGCTGTCGCCATAGCCGAGCACCATGGCGGCGACCTGGGTGTCGAACACCGGGTGCGGGATGATGTTGGCCTGGTGCCAGATGATCTCGATGTCCTGCCGGGCAGCGTGGAACACCTTGAGCACGGCCTCGTTCGCCATCAACTCGAAGAACGGCTTGAGGTCGATGCCTGCGGCCAGGGTGTCGATGACAATGGCTTCCTCGGCGCTGGCCATCTGCACCACGCATAGCAGCGGGTAATAGGTGGTTTCGCGCAGGAACTCGGTATCGACAGTAATGACGGGATGCTTGGCCAGGCGGCTGCAGGCAGCCGCGAGGTCAGCGGTGGTGGTAATCAAATCCATGAACAGCCCATGACACGTATATCAGCCGTTCTGCCGAAAGCGCTGTGATGTCAAGGGGCTCGTAGCGAATTCGAGCCTTGCATTTGGGCTGGAATCGCTTCCTTGCGACGAAATTCCTATTCGTAGCGGATCCGCTGGGTGGGTTTGCGCGCGCAAGGCAGCGCCACCACGACCACGCACATGGCGACCAGCGCCAGTCCCAGGAACTCGATAACCAACAGATCCACGGTAAAAATCCTCCCCAGAAACATTGCTAGACTTGTCTGGGGTGAATTGAGGGTCTGTTAATTGTCGTGGTTACCGGCGGCGGGTCGGGCCGGATGGTGGACGAGGGGTTAACGGCGGCAATGGTCCGAAACGAATTCGGCGCCCCGCAGGACGGAGCGCCGATGGTCGTTTGCCGTTGCGCGCCGCCTTACGGCAGCTTCAGCGACGTCTCCGCGTTGTACGGCTTCAGCGTCTCGTCGGCCGCCTTCTGGGCGGCGACGAGGGCCTCCTTCGGCTGCTTTTTGCCGTTGAGGACCAGCATCACCTCGTCCTCCAGCGTCTTGCGCACCGGGACGGTCTTGTAGGTCGCAAACCAGGGTTTTGCGACGTCGAGCTGCTCGACCGCGGTCTTGGCGTCCGGGTTCTTGTTGAGGAACTCGATCATGTCGGGCGTCTTGTAGGCGGCCATGTTGGGCGCGAAATAACCGGTGGCGCGGCTCCACCAGGCGCTCTTCTCGGGCGAAGTCATCCACTTGATCAGCGTCCAGGCGGCCTTCTGCTTGTCGGCCTCGAGCCCTGCCGGAACGATCAGCGAGGCGCCGCCGATCGGCACGGCGTTGCGGACGTTGCGCGGGATGAACGCGACCTTGTAGTTGAACTTGGCGTTGTCGCGCACGTAAGTGAGCGAGCCCGTCGAGAGCATCATCATCGCGGCGTTGCCGGAGATGAAGGAGGTGCTGACGGCCGGCCCCGGCGTTGCGCCGGGCGCGTGGACCTTGTGCTTGTAGACGAGGTCGTTCCACCAGGTCAGCGCGCCCAGCATCGACGGCGTGTCGTAATAGACCTCGCCGCCGAACTCCTCGTTGTAGTAGCGCCCGCCATTGGTCATGGTGAGCGTTTCCATCATCCAGCCGCAATAGTCGTAGGCGCAGGGGATCGCGATGCCCCAGCGGGTGACCTTGTTGCCTTCGCGCTTGGTGAGCTTCTTGGCCCAGTCGGTCAGTTCAGCCCAGGTCTGCGGAGGCTTGTTCGGATCGAGGCCGGCTTCCTTGGCCTGATCGGCGTTGATGTAGAGCAGCGGCGTCGAATTGTGGAAGGGCACGCCGTAGACCGAGCGGTCGATCACCGCGTTGCCCTGTAGTGCCGGGAAGAACTGGCCCAAGAACTTTTCCTTGGTGGTGCCGTCGGCGGCAATCAGGCTATCGAGGTTGGTGAGCTCGTTCTCGATCTGCATGTCGAGCAGGAAGTTCGCCGACATGATCACGGCCGAGGGCGGCTTGCCGGCCTTGATGGCGGCGCGCGTCTTGATCAGCGTGTCGTCATAGGAGCCGGTGTAGACCGCGGTGGCCTTGATCGCCGGATGGGTCTCGTTGAACTCCTTGATCAGGGTGCTCATGTCCCGGGCGAGCTTGCCGTCGACGGGCACGGGAAAGAACAGGTCGATTTCGGTCGGACCTTCGGCCAGCGCCGGGACGGCGAGGGCACCTGCCATCGTGCCAGCGACGGCGAGGCCGAGCATGAGCCTGCGGGTAAACAGCATCGAGAAATCTCCTATTTGATGCCTGAGGTGACGAAAGAACTGATGAAGCGCTTCTGGAAGATCAGGAAGGTGATGAGCAGCGGCGCGATCACCATCAATGTGCCGGCCGCGATGGTGCCCCAGGCCTGCGTGCCCTCGGCCGTGGCGGTGAACACCGACAGCCCGACCGTGAGCGGCCGCTTGTCCGGCGAATTGATCACCATCAGCGGCCACAGGAAGTCGTTCCAGTGGCTGGTGACGGAGATGATGGCGAAGGCGGAGAAGCTCGGCAGCGACAGCGGCACGTAGATGTGGCGGATACGCTGGAACAGGTTGGCGCCGTCGATCAGCGCGGCGTCCTCGAGCTCGGTCGGAATGGCCTCGAACGCCTGCCGCATCAGGAAGGTGCCGAAGGCCGAGGCGAAGAACGGCATCATCACGCCGGCGAGCGTGTCGTAGAGGCCGAATTGCGCGACGATGCGAAGGTTCGGCACGATCAGCAGCACCGGCACCAGCATCAGCTGCATCAGGAACAGGTAGAACAGCAGCGTCTTGCCGGCGAATTCGAGCCGCGCGAAGGCGAAGCCCGCCAGCGTGATCGTGACGAACTGCACCAGCAGGATGCCGGTGCAGATGATCGTGGTGTTGAGGAAGTAGCGCGGGAAATCGCCGATTTCCCAGGCATCCCTGATATTGTCGAGCGTCGGCTTCAGGCTCGGCATCAGCTCGGCCATGAGGTTGATACCGTCGGACGCCGGGCGCAGCGTCGCCACGCCCATCCACAGGAACGGGATCAGCCAGACCAGCGCGAGCAGGACGGTCAGCACGAAGCCGAGCTTGGGCGTGATCTCGCGGCGGGTGGCGAGCGGTGCGTCCTTGAACAGCCAATCGATCAGCGTCATGCCCCGGCCTCACGGTTCGCCATGGTGCGGAACGAGAGCGCGGTGAGGCCCATCAGCGCGGCGAGCGTCAGCAGCGTCGCCGCCGAGGCCTTGCCGATGTCGTAATGCTCGACCGCCTGCTGATAGATGTAGAACAGCACGAGATTGGTGGCGTTCGACGGCCCGCCCTTGGTCATGACGAAGACGTGGTCGACCTGCGTCACCGCATTGAGGATGGCGATCACGGTGACGAACAGGAAGGTCGGCTTGAGCTCCGGCAGGGTGATGTGGCGAAAGCGCTGCCAGGGTCCTGCGCCGTCGAGATGCGCGGCTTCCATGACATCCTCCGGCACGGACTGGAGCCCGGCGAGGAAGAACAGCATGTAATAGCCGGCGTTCTTCCAGATGGTGATGATCATGATGGCATAGAGCGCGATGTCGGAATCGCCGAGCCAGTTCGGCAGCACCGGCAGCAGCCGGCCGATGTAGTAGTCGAGCAGCCCGACATTGGGCAGGAAGATGAACAGGAACAGCGCGGAGGCCGCGACCATCGGGATCAGCACCGGGAGGAACAGCGCGGCGCGGAGCGCGCTGGTCACGGCGTTGGTCCGCGCCAGCGCCAGCGCGAACAGCAGCGCTAGGCCGATGCTCGGGATTGCCGTGCCGACGGCATAGACGAGGTTGTTGACGACAGCGCCGGTGAAGGCGGTGTCGGCCAACACCGCACTGATGTTGTCGAGACCGACGAAGCGGAGCGGCGCCTTCGGCGTCGCGCGCTGGTAGAGCGCGTCGATGAACACGCGGCCCATCGCGCCGTAGGTGAACAGCGCGAGGAAGACCAGCGACGGAAGCAGCAGCAGATAGGCCGGCAGCGAGATTTTGAAGCGGGTGGAGAACCGCTTCAGGATATGCAGGTGCGGCGGCGCCGATGCCGCGACCGGGAGAGCCGCGGGTTCAGCAAGGCTCATCTCACCGCGCCGCGAAGTTGAGCGCATAGTCGCGGCCGTCCATTCCCGCCGGTGGCGCGAAGGGGAAGCGCAGACTGGTGTCGAGGAAGTCGTGGCTGTGCACGACCAGGTTCTCCTGATCGATCAGCACGACGCCATAGGCCGGCGGCTCGTGGCTCGCCAGATGCGGCGCGTCGGCGTCGAGCTCGAACCAGACCTGATGGTTGGTGCCGCGCAGGGTGGAGAAGGGGATCTTGCCGTAGCTGCCGAAGATCGGCCGGTGCACATGCCCGAAGAAGAGATGGCGGATGCGCGAGCGGTAGGGCGCGATCACCTCGGCGAATTCGGTGCTCTGCTTCAGCGCGATGTCGTCCATCGCGAGCACGCCGACCGGGAATGGCGGGTGATGCATGAACACGACGAAAGGCATGTCGGCCGGCGCGGCGGCGAGCGTGCTCGCCAGCCAGCCGAGGCGCTTGGCGCACATCTCGCCGGCGTGGCTGGTCTCGTCCAGCGTGTCGAGGAACACGAACAGGCCGTGCTCGGTTGTCTTGGTACCCTGCACGAAGCCGTTGGGATCGCGCGGCGCGGCTTTCAGGGCGTCGAGGCAGACCACGCGCTTGTCGTGATTGCCGACCATCGCGATGTAGGGGATTTTCAGCGCCGCCATCGCGTCGGCGAAATTGGCGTAGGATTCAGCCTCGCCCCAATGCGTGAGGTCGCCGGTCACGACCGCGAACGCGGCATCGGACTGGTGCTTGTTGATGTCGGCGATCGCGGCATCCAGCCGGGCGCGCGGATCGAGGCCATAGAGCGTCAGCCCGGGGTTCGCGAGATGCGTGTCGGTGATGTGGATGAATTTGAAGGGCATGGCGCTTGTCAGGATCGTTGGAGGATGGGCGCCTCCGGAAGGACGACCCTGACAGGCCGTTAGAGTGCGTGTGTTTCAGTTTGATGACAGCGGTTCCCGTGGTCGGGACGTGTCCACAACGTCCAAAGCGCAGCACGAATTAGCGGAAGGCGTAATCCATCCGGCGAACCAATTCGAGGTAGTGGCGAGGTAGAGGTTGCCTCACGTCCCGCAGAACGTCTGCAACACGCGCTGGTCCGGCAGCGGCGGGTCGGCGTAGGCCGCATACTCCGGCTGGTCCTCGAACGGCTTCGCCAGCACCTTCACCAATTCCTCGAACGGCGCGTAGTCGTCGTCGTTGACGGCCGCCTGGATCACGTCCTCGACGCGGTGGTTGCGCGGGATGAAGATTGGATTGACGGCGTGCATCGCGGCTTGCCGCTCGGCAGCGCTCTGCGGCTCCAGCGCGGTGCGCGCGTGCCAGCGTCCGGCCCATTCATCGAAGGCCGCGGGGTCCATGAACTGTGCGCGCGCGTCGGACGCATCGCCGCCTGCGGCCTCGCCCAGCCTGCGGAAGGTCAGGGTAAAGTCGGCCTGGTTCTTCGCCATGGCGTCGAGCAGGTCCTGGATCAGCGCCTCGTCGCCGTCACGCGTCGTGAACAGGCCGACCTTCTTGCGCAGGCCGGCCTGATAGGCCGCACTGAACGTCTCGGAGAAGGCGCCGAGAATGTCCTGGGCTTCGGCGACCGCCTTCTCCTGCTCGTCTCCGAACAGCGGCAGCAGGCATTCGGCCAGCCGGGTCAAATTCCACAGCGCGATGCGCGGCTGGTTGGCATAGGCGTAGCGGCCCATCTCGTCGATCGAGGAGAACACCTGCGAAGGGTTGTAGGCATCCATGAAGGCGCAGGGGCCGTAATCGATGGTCTCGCCAGAGACCGAAGAGTTGTCGGTGTTCATCACGCCGTGGATGAAGCCGACCAGCAGCCAGCGCGCGACCAGATTTGCCTGGCGCGCGACCACGCCGGCGAGCAGCGCGTGATAAGGCCGTTCGGCGCCTGACAGCTCCGGATAATGGCGGGCGATGACGTGATCGGCGAGACGGCGCACCGCTTCGGTGTCGCGACGGGCGGCGAAGAACTGGAAGGTGCCGACGCGGATGTGGCTGGAGGCGACGCGGGTCAGCACCGCGCCGGGCAGTGCGGTTTCGCGAAACACCTGCTCGCCGGTGACGACCGCGGCGAGCGAGCGCGTGGTCGGGATGCCCAGCGCAAACATCGCCTCGCTGACGATGTACTCGCGCAGCACGGGACCGAGCGCCGCGCGGCCGTCGCCGCGGCGGGAGAACGGGGTCGGGCCGCTTCCCTTGAGTTGGATGTCGCGGCGGAGGCCGTCTTTGTCGATGACCTCGCCGAGCAGGATGGCGCGGCCGTCGCCGAGTTGGGGCACGAAATTCCCGAACTGGTGGCCGGCATAGGCCATGGCGATGGGGTCGGCCCCCGATGGAACCGTCTTGCCGGCCAGGATCTCGGCGCCTTCGGGGGTCTCCAGCAGATCCGGATCGAGCCCGAGCTGGAGCGCCAGCGGCCGGTTCAGCTTGATCAGCCGGGGCGCGGCGACGGGGGTCGGCGCGACCCGGGCAAAGAAGCTGTCCGGCAGCGCCGAATAGGAGTTCTGGAACGGGAAATTGACGGTCATGGAGGTAAAGATAGGCGGGGAACGCCTGATGGCAAAGGCTTGAGGCCAAACGAGCCAAAAATGGGCCTTCCGGCCCCAAAACGGCCCGTTCCCTTGGTTGCCGCCCCCGGCCTCGTCGGGTAAACCCTGCCGCAACTTTGGACCGGTCGTTTCAGGCCGTCCGATTCGATCCTCAGACATCATTTTGGGACGACCATGCATCGCTACCGGTCACATACATGCGGCGCGCTCCGCGAGAGCAACATCGGCGAGACGGTCCGCCTTTCAGGCTGGGTCCATCGCGTTCGCGACCATGGCGGCGTGCTGTTCATCGACCTGCGCGACCATTACGGCCTGACCCAGTGCGTGGTCGATCCGGACTCGCCGGCATTCTCGCAGGCCGAGAAGCTGCGCTCGGAATTCGTGGTGCGGATGGATGGCAAGGCCCGCCGCCGCCCCGAGGGCACCGACAATGACGATCTGCCGACCGGCAAGATCGAGATCTACGTCAGCGAGATCGAGGTGCTGGGACCTGCCGGCGACCTGCCGCTCCCGGTGTTCGGCGACCAGGAATATCCTGAAGACATCAGGCTCAAATATCGCTTCCTGGATCTGCGTCGCGAAAAACTGCACCAGAACATCATGACGCGCGTCGACATCATCAAGTCGATGCGCCGGCGCATGGAGGGGCAGGGCTTCTTCGAGTTCAACACCCCGATCCTGACCGCGTCGTCGCCGGAAGGCGCGCGCGACTTCCTGGTGCCCTCGCGCATCCATCCCGGTAAGTTCTACGCGCTGCCGCAGGCGCCGCAGCAGTACAAGCAGCTGCTGATGATGTCCGGCTTCGACCGCTACTTCCAGATCGCGCCGTGCTTCCGCGACGAGGACCCGCGCGCGGACCGTCTGCCGGGCGAGTTCTATCAGCTCGACGTCGAGATGAGCTTTGTGACTCAGGAAGACGTCTTTGCGGCGATGGAGCCGGTGATCACGGGAGTCTTTGAAGAGTTCGCCAAGGGCAAGCCGGTGAGCAAGAACTGGCGCCGCATCCCGTTCGCGGAGGCCTTGCGAAAATACGGCAGCGACAAGCCCGACCTGCGCAACCCCATCGAGATGCAGGACGTCTCCGAGCACTTCCGCGGCTCCGGCTTCAAGGTGTTCGCGCGCATGCTCGAGGATCCCAAGAACCAGGTCTGGGCCATCCCGGCACCGGGCGGCGGCAGCCGCGCGTTCTGCGACCGCATGAATTCGTGGGCGCAGGGAGAAGGCCAGCCCGGCCTCGGCTACATCATGTGGCGCGAGGGCGGCGAGGGCGCAGGCCCGCTCGCGAACAACATCGGGGCCGAGCGCACCGCTGCGATCCGCGCGCAGATCGGCGTCAAGGAAGGCGATGCCGCCTTCTTCGTCGCCGGCGATCCCGACAAGTTCTGGAAGTTTTCAGGGCTCGCCCGCAACAAGGTCGGCGAGGAGTTGAACCTCACCGACAAGGAGCGGTTCGAGCTCGCCTGGATCGTCGACTTCCCGATGTACGAGTACAACGAGGACGACAAGAAGGTCGACTTCTCGCACAACCCGTTCTCGATGCCGCAGGGCGGTCTCGACGCGCTGAAGGGCCAGGATCCGCTGACCATCAAGGCGTTCCAGTACGACATCACCTGCAACGGCTATGAGATTGCCTCGGGCGGTATCCGCAACCATGTGCCGGAAGCGATGGTGAAGGCGTTCGAGATCGCCGGCTATGGCGAGCAGGAAGTGGTCGACCGCTTCGGCGGCATGTACCGCGCCTTCCAGTACGGCGCACCGCCGCATGGCGGCATGGCGGCCGGTGTTGACCGCATCGTGATGCTCCTGTGCGGCACCAACAATCTGCGCGAGATCTCGCTGTTCCCGATGAACCAGCAGGCCATGGACCTGCTGATGGGCGCACCGTCGGAAGCCACGACGAAGCAGCTCCGCGAGCTGCATGTGCGGGTCAACCTGCCGCAGAAGTGAGCTGAGGCGGTTTCATTCTCGTGCCCCGGACGCGGCGCAGCGCTTCTTCAGCGGTACGCTGCAGAGCCGGGGCCGATGTCTCCGCGAACCGCGGCCTTGCTAGGTCCCGGCTCTGCGCAGCAGCGTTATACGCTGCAGCGCGTCCGGGACACGAGACCGTCTCTCCTTAAAGCCCCGTCGATGCCTCGATCCTGAACTGTGCCAGCGCGTTCTCCGGGGCGGTCTGGGTGAGCTGCAACAATTGCATCAGCGGCACCTTGGCGCGGGGCGTCAGCTTGATCGTGAGCGTCTGCCCTGATGTCTCGACGAAGCCGGCGAGCGCGTCGACGGCCGCTTTGGCATCGAGATTGGCGGCCGTGAGCCTCTCGCCCTGCGCCCGGATCATCTCGGCGATGGCGCTGCGGGCGGCGTCGCGGCTGACGTTCTGCATGCGCGAGAACTGCGCCACGACGAGATCGACGACGCCGCTGTCGCGCAGGGAGAGCTCGATCGCGCCGGTCTCGATCTGCGCCGCCTGACCCATCGCCTGCGCCGGATCGGCCGTGAACACGCCGCGCGGCACGTTGGCGAGCGCAAGGCCGGCTTGCGCTCTGGCGAGATTGCCGAGATCGATGGTCGCCGGCGCGAACGCGAATGCGCCCGACGATTCCGTCCAGGCGGCGCCGAGATCGAGGTCGATCGCGAGCTTGTCCACGCCCGCCATGATCAGCGTCCGCTCCGTGGGACTCGAGGGATCGGTGGGCGTGACCATCTTCACGACCAGATTGGCCTTGCTCGGGATTGATCCGATCAGCTGACCCCAGTTCAGGCTGATCGTGTCGATGGTGACGAACTGCCGCGTGTTCTTGTAGGGCGAGACCACGCCTTTGATCTCGGCGCCTTCGAACACGCGGAACAGACCCAGCATCTGCTCCGGTGAGGGCGTCTGTTCAGGATTGCTGACTCCCCGCCCCCAAGCGCATCAGTCTTGCCATGCTGAACGACTTCAGCGCGAACCGCTCCATCTTGAACTGCCCCTGCGGGGTCGGCGTATCGACGCCCTCGATCGCGAGTTCGCCTTCGCGGTATCTGATCGCGTTGACCTTGCCGGTCTCCTGCTGCGTGCCGATCGAGATCTTGTTGACCTCGGCCTTGCCGATGCGAACACCCTCATAGATTCCGGCGAGCTTCTCCAGCGCTTCGCGCGTTTCTGCCGGCGTCGGAACGGCCGATTGACCCTGCAGCGCGTCAAATCGCTCGGCCAGGCGAAATTTCGACGGCTGCACGTCGATGTCCTCGATCACGAAGCCGTCGATATCGATACGTATCCCATGATCCATTTTGAGCGTATAGGGACCGGCCAGGATTTGCCGGTAGACGCGATGATGGGTCTCGTCACTGCTGGTCTTTGGATCGAGCGCGTCGATGATCGCGGTCGCATCGAAATCATTGACGATGATGTTCGAGAGCTCACCTGTGAGCTTGTTCTGTTTGCCCGGCTGCTTCATCTCGGCCGAAAAGGTGGCGCGGTCCGCCTTCATCGCATCGATCTTGCCGTGCTTCAGGTTCTGGATCGCCAATCCGGAGTAGGTGACCTCGCTGTGGCTGCCGGGACCGTCGCTGGAATCGAAGCTCATCGACAGCGCCGGCGCCGTGAGCGAGGACGCCGCGACGCTTGCGTATTGACCGAGCACGTAGCGGTAGAGGTCGGCCAGGGAGCCGTTCGCCGGCACAGTGCCGCTGCGAAGGGGGCCGGCATAGTCGCGGATCGTCAGCTGAGGGATCTTGTAGGACGCCTTCACCTTGGCCTGACCGACTTGGTCAAGCGCGACGTCGATGCCGGTGATGTCGATGCTGTCTGCCGAAAACCTGCTGTCGTCGATCTGGCGAACGCCGGTGCCCTGGATGCCCGCGATCTTGATCTGCGCTTGCGGCTGGCCGCGGGGTGTGACCGCGATGTTCTCGATCGTCAGCGTCCGGCTCATCGCGTCGAACGCGATCTTGCCGTGGCTGGCCTTGCCGCCACTGGCGCGCATCTGCTCGAACGCCGCCTCGACCTCGGCGACGGCGCGATGATTCGCATAGAGGTTGAAGCCGAACCACCCGCCCGCGGCAAGCACGGCCGCCACGATCAGGCCGATCAGGATTCGCTTCATTCCCAGCTCCAGTTGCTGTCTTGCACTGCGCAACCTGCCATATTCGCGAAACGCCGTGCAGTCGAGGTAAAGCTATAGCTATCAGATATTTGACTATGTGCCTTGTTGACGGGAGCGCAATCGGATGTTGCCACCGGGGCGCCCGGCGTGCTTCATCCCGTTTCCATGACCCGGAAATTCCGCCTCACGGCGGAGCGGTCATGACAACCTAGTTTGAGGCCGGTAACGCGAGGCGAGACACCGCATGTCGTCTTATTCCGATGATCTCCACCAGGCAGCGTTGGCCTATCACCGTCTGCCGCGCCCCGGAAAGCTCGAGATCCAGGCGACCAAGCCGCTCGCCAACCAGCGCGACCTCGCGCTTGCCTATTCTCCGGGCGTCGCCGCTGCCTGCACCGAAATCGCCAAGAACCCCGCGGAGGCCGCCTCGCTGACGGCCCGCTCCAATCTGGTCGCCGTTGTATCGAATGGTACCGCGGTGCTCGGCCTCGGCAATATCGGCCCGCTGGCGTCCAAGCCGGTGATGGAGGGCAAGGCCGTCCTGTTCAAGAAGTTCGCCGGCATCGACGTGTTCGACATCGAGATCGCCGCCGAAACCATCGAGCGCGTGGTCGAGACCGTGGCCGCGCTGGAGCCGACCTTCGGCGGCATCAATCTGGAAGACATCCGCGGACCGGAGTGCTTCGAGATCGAGGCGCAGCTGAAGGCGCGCATGAAGATCCCGGTCTTCCATGACGACCAGCACGGCACCGCGATCATCGTCGCTGCCGCCGTCACCAACGCCCTGCGGCTGAACGGCAAGAAGCTGTCCGACGTCAAGATCGTGGCGTCGGGAGCAGGGGCCGCCGCAATCGCGACGCTGAACCTGCTGGTCTCGATGGGCGCGCAGCGCAAGAACATCTGGGTCTGCGACATCGACGGCCTCGTGCATGAAGGCCGCAACACCACGATGGACCGCTGGAAGGCGGTCTATGCGCAGAAGACCGACAAGCGCACGCTCGGCGACGTCATCGGCGGCGCCGACATCTTCATCGGGCTCTCGGCACCCGGCGTGCTCAAGCCGGAGATGGCCAAGGCGATGGGCGACAAGCCCTTGATCATGGCGCTCGCCAACCCGACCCCGGAGATCATGCCGGAGGAGGCGCGGAAAGCACGCCCTGACGCCATGATCTGCACCGGCCGCTCCGATTATCCGAACCAGGTCAACAACGTTCTCTGCTTCCCCTTCATCTTCCGCGGCGCGCTCGACGTCGGCGCCACCGCGATCAACGAGGAGATGAAGCACGCCGCCGTCGAGGCCATCGCGCAGCTCGCGCGCGAGGCGCCGTCCGACGCGGTGGCGCAGGGCTTTGACAGCGGCGAGACCCAAGGCTTCGGCCCCGGCTCGCTGATCCCGAGCCCGTTCGACCCGCGGCTGATCCTGCGCATCTCGCCGGCTGTGGCGAAAGCCGCGATGGAGTCCGGCGTCGCGACGCGGCAGATCACCAATTTCGACGAATATACCGCGCTGCTCGAGCGCTTCGCCTTCCGCTCCGGCCTCGTCATGAAGCCGATGTTCGCGAAGGCCAAGACCCAGCCGGTGCGTGTCATCTACGCCGAAGGCGAGGACGAGCGCGTGCTGCGCGCCACCCAGGTGGTGCTGGAGGAGAATCTGGCGCGGCCGATTCTGGTCGGCCGTCCGTCCGTGGTGGAGGCGCGTATCAAGCGCTTCGGCTTGTTGATCAAGGCGGGCAAGGATTTCGACCTCGTCAATCCCGAGGACGATCCGCGCTATCGCTCCTACGTCCAGTCTTACGTCGAGGTCGCCGGCCGCCGCGGCGTGACACCGGACGCGGCACGCACGGTGGTGCGCACCAACAACACGGTGATCGCGGCGCTCGCGGTGATGCGCGGAGAGGCGGATGCCATGCTCTGCGGCGTCGAGGGCCGCTACATGCATCATCTGCGTCATGTCCGCGAAATCGTCGGCTTCCAGGCTGGCGTCAGCGACTATGCCGCGCTGGCGCTGCTGATCACCAGCAAGGGCGCCTTCTTCATCGCCGACACCCAGGTACGCCCCAATCCGACTGCGGAAGAGCTCGCCGAGATCGCCTCGCTCGCGGCGGTCCACGTCCAGCGTTTCGCGCTCAAGCCCAAGATCGCGTTCGTCTCGCATTCGGATTTCGGCAGCTACGACACCGATTCCTCGCGCAAGATGCGCCGCGCGACCCAGCTGTTGAAGGAGAAGCATCCGGAGATCGAGGCCGACGGCGAGATGCAGGGCGACACTGCGCTCTCGGCCGCGGCACGCAAGATGGTATTGCCGCACTCCAAGCTCGAGGGTGAGGCCAACATCATGATCATGCCGACGCTGGACACCGCCAACGTCGCCTACCAGATGATCAAGTCGCTGGCCGATGCGCTGCCCGTGGGGCCGATCCTGATCGGCCCGGCGCGTCCGGCGCACATCCTGACACCCTCGGTGACCGCGCGTGGCATCCTCAACATGACGGCGGTTGCGGTCGTCGAAGCGCAGGAGCGCGCGGCGCGCCAGCAGCCGACGTTGTTTACGTAAGGCGCGAGCTCTTCGCCTCTCCCCGCTTGCGGGGAGAGGCCGGAATTTGCGAGAGCAAATTCCGGGCGAGGGGGAGTCTCCACGAGTCCGTCTACCACCGTCCCTGCGGAGCCTCCCCCTCACCCCAACCCTCTCCCCGCAAGCGGGGCGAGGGAGTGCACCTCCGCCGCATCCGCACTTCGATCATTTCAAAGCAGTTCTTCATTTCCCCGTTTGTAAACCGGCGCACGATTCATCATAATCTCCCGCGCGTTCCGTGCTTAGCGCTTTGCCAAGAGGCCGATCATGCCAGCGTTAGTGACTTTCGGGCGAATCCTGTTCGCCGTGCTGTTCATCTACACGGGCGCGACCAAACTCTTTGCCATCCAGGCGACCGCCGATTTCATCGCCACCAAGGTCGTGGTGCCTGAAATCATTGCGCCCTATGCCCAGCAGATCGAGACGGCGACCGCCATGACAACGCCGCAACTGCTGGCGATCGCGGTCGGCGGGCTCGAGATCATCGCGGGGCTGATGATCGCGCTGAACTTCGGCGCGCGATTCTTCGCGTTGCTGATGATCGTTTACGTCGCGGTCGCAACCGTGCTGTTCTCCGATTTCTGGAACCAGACGCCTCCCGACAATGCCAAGGTGCTGGTCGACGCGCTCAAGAACCTCTCGATCATCGGCGCGCTGTTCATGATCATGGGGTTCGGCCGCGCCACGCGCTCGGCCGAGACGGCCTACGGCGACGTGTAGCCGATTGGCTAGCTGCTGACGCCGCAGCTCGCGCGAAGTAGGGCGGCCTTGGCCTCGTAAGACTTCGCCAGCGTCACGAGCTGAGCGACCAGCTCGCCTTCGGCGACGGAGGTCGCGAGCTTACGGCAATGCCTGGCCTGATCCAGCAAGCGCGCGGTTTCTTCGCGGGGATGGTCGGGCACGAGGATGTGGGACATTTGGCCAGCCTTTCGCAACTGAAGTCCCGGCACCCTCAATTCTAGGCGAAGCCGCACGGCACGCATTGATGCGGCTCAATCGCAACCGTTCGACACGACGACGTGGAGCGCGCGGGGGCGCGATCTCGCGCATCCACCGGGAAATCGTTGCGTCGTTCGCTCCACCCGTGATGCGGCTGCATGCCGAGCAAGGTGGCCCGGCGTGCAACGGCGGGGTCCTGTGCGGGCGACGGAGGCGTTCGCTATCCGTAGTGGTTGCACGAGATAGCGGCTGGTAACAAAACACCGGTACTGTGCATGGGGTTGTTTTCGAGTTCTAGCTGGAGCTTCTTGCCGGCCGCCACGGGGTGACGGTGACCTCATGGTCCGCGTCGAGCACGTAGGGCGCGCCCGGCTTCATCCCATGCGAGGCCAGCACCTCGTGCGGGGTCCGTTCCGGCACGCCGACGAAGCAGCCTTCGCCGCGGGGCAGGCGCACGCGCGGGGCTTCCGACAGCCAGAACGTGTCGTAGCGGTCCATGAACATGTCGAACACGACGGGGCCGCCGATGATCGCGACCGTTCCGGACGTGACGTCGGCGAAGGCGCAGGCTTGCTCGAAGCTGGCGTGATCCGGATTCCACAGCGTCGCGTTCGGCATTTCGGGATCGACGGTGAGCGCCTTGATCTTGCGGGTCAGGATCAGTCGCTTGCGCTTCGGCGAGTTCGGCTGCTGCTCGTGCGAGTGCCGGCCGTGCACGATCAGCGCGGCGCGATCGAGCGCCTGCTCGAAGAAGCGCTTGTCGCCTTCGAACCTCAGACTGTCGGGCATGACGCGATCAGCGTCGGCGAGCATGCCGTCCGCGGAGACGATGACGTAGCCTTCGATGCGGAAGGGCAATGGCGCGGCTATTCGGAGACGGTCGTCACGACGCTGTTGACCGGCCGGCTGCTGACCGTCGGCAGCTTGATGTCCTTGAGCAGCTCCTGGTCGTACTCCGGCAGCGACGACGCCGGGAATTTGGCGCGCATCGCCACCACCTTGTAGCCGCCGGCCTTCAGGCGCCTGAGCAGCTCGGGCAGCGCTTCGGCGGTGTGCTTCTGGAAGTCGTGCATCAGGATGATGCCCTTGCCCTTGGTGTCGAGCTTCTTCATCACGGTCTCGACCACCTTCTCGGGCTTGGACGCCTTGAAGTCGAAGGAGTCGATGTCGCAGGAGAAGATCGCCGTGTTGCGGTTGCCGAGATAGGTGACCATCTCCGGCGGATGCTGGAGTGCCGGGAAGCGGAAGAACGGAGAGGGCGAAATGCCGCCGAGCGCCCATTTCACCGCGGACAGGCCCTTCTCGATCTCGTCCTTGCGCTGGGCTTCCGTGAGCTTCTTGTTGTTGAGGTTGGCGTGCGACCAGGTGTGGGTGCCCACGGTATGGCCGGCCGCGTAGACCTGCTTCAGGATCTCCGGCTCGTAGGTGGCATGCTTGCCGATCGAGAAGAAGATGCCGGTGGTGCATTCGTCGGCGAGCGCCTTCAGCACGGCCGGCGTGTTACGCGGCCAGGGGCCGTCGTCGAAGGTCAGCACCACCTCCTTGTCGCGCAGGAAGTCGAGCTCCTTGAAATGCTCGAAGCCGAAGCCCGGACCGCCGGTGGTGTCGATCTCGACGGTGCGGGCGACACCGAGCGCGCCCTGCGTGTTGCAGGCGGCGCGGGCGGGCTG
>LNAP01002740.1_pt1 | contig 17324 bp, 11 predicted proteins | sample 602601 | NCBI WGS metagenome assembly LNAP01 (sample SAMN02440304, study PRJNA202911) | soil metagenome | biome: Subtropical and temperate rainforests or woodlands; isolation source: soil samples (1 kg each in a 20% v/v slurry with milli Q water) were... ... | reverse complement strand
CGTCGGCTGGAAGAAGCCGGCATTATTTTCATCGGCCCCAAGCACGCCGCGATTGCAGCGATGGGCGACAAAATCGCGTCCAAGAATCTGGCGCTCAAAGCCCAGGTCAATGTCATCCCCGGCTATAACGAAGCGATTGACACACCAGACCAGGCGGTTGAGATTGCCAGAAATATCGGCTACCCGGTGATGATCAAGGCCTCTGCTGGCGGCGGCGGCAAGGGTTTGCGCGTGGCCTACAACGATAGGGAGGCGCATGAAGGTTTTGCCTCTTGCAAAACAGAAGCCAAAAACGCCTTTGGCGACGATCGCGTGTTCATCGAAAAATTCATCGAAGAACCCCGCCATATCGAGATTCAGCTGATTGGCGATGCGCACGGCAACATGGTGTATTTGTGGGAGCGCGAATGCTCGATCCAGCGTCGCCATCAAAAGGTGATTGAAGAGGCGCCGTCACCCTTCCTTGATGCCGCCACGCGCAAAGCCATGGGCGAGCAAGCGGTGGCCTTGGCCAAAGCGGTGAATTATCAATCCGCCGGTACGGTGGAGTTTGTCGTCGGCGGCAAGGACAAGGGGTTTTATTTCCTGGAAATGAATACCCGCTTGCAGGTCGAACACCCGGTCACGGAAATGATTACCGGACTTGATTTGGTCGAGCTCATGATTCGCGTGGCAGCAGGCGAAAAGCTGCCCATGACGCAAGATGAAGTCAAGCTGGAAGGCTGGGCGATGGAATGCCGCATTAACGCCGAAGACCCCTTCCGCGGCTTTTTGCCCTCCACCGGGCGTTTGGTGAAATTCATGCCGCCGCCTGAAGTGCCGGGCGCGGTGCGTGTGGATACGGGCGTGGCTGAAGGCGGCGAGATTTCGATGTATTACGACTCGATGATTGCCAAGCTGATTGTGCACGCCGGCACGCGCGACGCGGCCATTGCGCGCATGCGCGATGCGCTGAACCGTTTTGTGATTCGTGGCATTTCCTCCAACATCGCCTTCCAGGCCGCGCTCATGCAGCATCCGCGCTTTGTTTCCGGCCACTTCAACACCGGGCTCATTGCCGAGGAATATCCCAATGGCTTTGATGCAGCGGATGTGCCGCATGACGACCCGGCCATGCTGGTTGCGGTTGCCGCCGCCATGAATCGCCAATTCTTGAAACGCAACGCCACCATTTCCGGCCAAATGCGCGGACATGAGTTTCAGCCCAGCAGCGACTTTGTGGTGCTGATTGGCCAAGAAAAATACGAAGTCAAAGTCACCGCCGCTTCGCCACGTGAAGAAGGCTGGGATGTGTATTTTTCCGGCCAGCACTACGCCGTGCGCTCGCACTGGCAATTTGGCAAGCCGCTGTACATTGGCACCATCAATGGCGAACCGATGTGCATGCAGGTCGAACGCCGTGGCCTGGTGTATCGCCTGTTCCACTGGGGCGTGCAGGCGGATGTGCAAGTCATGTCGGCGCGCACGGCTGAATTGCATGACTTGATGCCGGTCAAGGTCGCGCCCGACACGTCCAAATTCCTGCTCTCACCCATGCCGGGGCTGCTCACCGAAGTGGCCGTAAAGGCGGGACAGGAAGTCAAAGCCGGGGAAATCCTGGCCAAGATCGAAGCCATGAAAATGGAAAACGTGCTGAAAGCCGAGCGTGACTGCGTGGTGGAAAAAATTCTTGCGGCCGCGGGCGAGAGCCTGACGGTGGATCAGCAGATCATCGCGTTCAAGTAGAAAGTAGCGCATGAAAAGTCGGCGCTGGCGGGACGGCGATAAATCAATGATCGCCGTCCCGCCAGCGCCGACTTTTGTGTTGATTAGCCGGCTTGGCCTGTTAACCCGCGACTCGCGCAAACGCGTCAATGACTTCCGGCGGCGCTTGCACCAACTCGATCAGCACGCCCTCACCCGCAATGGGAAATTGCTCATTGGCCTTGGGATGCATGAAGGTGATGTCATAACCTGACGCGCCTTGGCGGATGCCCCCGGGGGCAAAGCGCACGCCTTGTGCGGTGAGCCATTCCACCGCGCGGGGCAGGTCGTCAATCCACAAGCCGATGTGATTTAACGGCGGCTCATGCACGGCGGGTTTTTTGGCCGCATCCAGGGGCTGCATCAAATCAACTTCCACCTTGAACGGGCCACTGCCCATGACCGCAATATCCTCATCCACATTCTCACGTTCGCTGGCAAAATTTCCGCTGACCGTGAGCCCGAACATATCCACCCACAAGCGCGAGAGCCGCTCTTTGGATGGCCCGCCAATGGCGATTTGCTGAATACCGAGCACTTTAAAAGGACGTGTCGTCATGATGATTTCCTGTTGGCCTATGATCTTCTAACTGGGGTTTTCTGAATTAACGACCGAAGCAAACTCTGGATTGAGGTCGAGATTGATTGCTGAATTTATCGGTGCACCCGGTGCGGGCTGCATCTCTTGAGCCATCGCATCCGTGCGTATTGCCGTCAGGTTTTGGCGTGCATAACGGGTCACCAAAGCGAGCAGCTCTTCCTCATTGTAAGGTTTGCCCAAATAGTGGTTAATGCCCACGTCACGCGCATGCTGACGATGTTTATCCGCCGTGCGTGAAGTGATGGCGATCAATGGCATGAGGGCTAGCTGCGCATCGGAACGCAAATGGCGTGCCAATTCAAAACCATCCATGCGCGGCATTTCAATATCAATCAGCATCACAACGGGCATATCGTCAGGCGGGGTATCACGCAACTGCTCCAAGGCATCCACGCCGTCCTTGGCTGTTACCACACGATAACCATGCCGGTCGAGCAAGCGGCCCATCACTTTACGCACGGTCAGCGAGTCATCCACCACCATGACCACCGCTGGCGCGGGAGGCTGGGCGGCCACTGTATCATATGTCATATCGGCAGCACGCTCGGCATTGCTGGCCAATAGCACCACGGGGTTGATCAAAAAAACCACCTCGCCATCGGCCAGCACGGTCGCACCCAACAGCCAGGGCACACGCGCCAATTGCGGGCCGATGGGCTTGATGACAATTTCCTGGTTACCGGCCATCGCATCCACTTCCAGCGCCATGCGGCCACTGCCACTATTCACATGCATCAGCCAGGTGCGGGCGGCAGCCACAGGCGTAGCGCTCGGCTCACCCAAAAGATGCGGTAAATAATGCCAAGGATAGGTCTCGCCCTGCCAGACGATTTGGCCTGCCTCGCGGATACTGGCGATAGCCTCCGGCTTTAATTCATTCACTTGCGCGACCAGCGCGGATGGAATGGCGTAGTGCCTGTCGCCCGCACGCACCAGCACGACCTGGGCAATCGCCATGGTTTGCGGCATGGCCAGCAAAAACGTGGTGCCCACATTAGCCTGGCTGCGCACCTCAATGCGGCCGCCCAAGGCAGCGGTTTCATTTTTCACCACGCCCAAGCCAACGCCACGCCCGGACAAGGAAGTGACTTCTTCCGCCGTCGAAAACCCGGGGTGAAAAATCAAGCCGGACAGGCGCGATTCATCCGCCGTTGCCGCCACTTCAGGCGAGAGCAAACCGCGCTCAACCGCATGCTGGCGAATGCGCGCAAAATCCAAACCCGCGCCATCGTCGGCCAGGCTAATGACAATATCGTTATCTTCTTGCTTCAAGGCAAGATTGATTTGCCCGGTCGCCAACTTGCCTGCGGCAATGCGCTGCGGCACGCTTTCAATGCCATGGGCAATGCTGTTGCGCAGCAAGTGTTCCAGGGAGCCGACCATTTTCTCCAGGGAGGAGCGATCCATTTCGATTTCGCCATGCTGAATATGCAGCGCCACCTGCTTATCCGCATCCTTGGCCGCCTGCCGCACCACGCGGTACAAACGCTCGGCCAGCGATTCAAACGGCATCATGCGGGCACGCATCAAGTGTTGCGATAAATCCCGATTGAGCCGCGCCTGCGCCATGAGCGCGGCATTGGCGTGATCCAGGTTCAGCAACAGATTGTGCTGCACGGTGGCTACGTCATTCACGCTCTCGGCCATCATGCGGGTGACTTCCTGAAAGCGCGTGAAACGGTCAAACTCCAGCGGGTCGAACTGTGCCGCCTGATCAGCCGCCAGCGCGGCTTGTGACTGCAGTTGCGATTCGGCCTGGATCTCCACCTCGCGCAGCTGATTGCGCAAGCGCGAGACGCTGTCGGTCAGCTCCATGAGCGCGCCTTTAATCTCGCGCAACCCACCCTCGATTCGCGTGCGCGCAATCGACATCTCACCGGCCTCATTGACCCACTGGTCAATCAGATCAGCCCGCACACGCACGACAACTGCATTGTTTGCCGCGCCGGCAGCCGGTGCGGCCAAAGGACCAGAGCCAGGCTCAGCGTGCATCACGTCATGAATCGCGCGTCCTTGATCAAGGGTGTTTGCATCCAGCGCAGCTGCGCTCGCGGATGGCCCACGCAAATGATCCAGCAAGCCTGCCGCTTGATCCAACGCATTTTCCATCTCGTTGAAGAATGCCGGCGACACCGCTTGCGCGGCCAAGGCTTCTTCAAGTCGCGTCTCCATGCCATGCAACACATCGCTGCAGGCCATCGCTCCGACCATGCGCGCACTGCCCTTGAAGGTGTGCAAGGAGCGCGCCAATGCCTGAGTGACATTGTCATCCTCTGGCGAAATTTGCCATGCACGTAACTGCTCGCCAATGTCGCGCAATAAATCCGCGCTTTCCTCCATGAAAACAGACAGCACCTGGCTGTCTACCGCTTCAGGTTCCTCTGCTTGAACAGGGGCGATAGCGGTGACAGGGACAGTGGTCGGAACGGATGCTAAAGATTGGGCTGATGGAGCATCCGCTGGCCGAGACCCGGACGCTTTGCCCTTCTCTGCAGACGGTGCCGCCATGTCTGTGGCCATGGCCTCAAGCGTCGCGGCGAGCGCCGCCTCTTCTCCCGGCATGCGCCGCGCACTCACCGCACCCAACATGCCTTCCAAGGCACCGGCACAGCGCGCAAACACAAACCGCTGCGTATCATTGGGTGGCGTAGCGAGCTGCTCAAAGCGAACAAGTGCGTTTTCCAGCGCGTGCGCCAAGTGATGAATCGGCGCAAAACCGGTGGCCGCAGAAATACTCGCCAGCGTATGCGCCGCGCGTATCACCGCAAGCTTGGGCACGGATTCTTGTCCGAGTTGTGCCTGCAGCGTGGCCACATAGCCCTGCGCTTCTTCCAGATACATGTTGTACAGCGCTGGCACAATATCCAGCCCACCCACGCGGACAGCTGCAGGCGCCGGGAAAGCGAGAACATCCGCAGACGCTGCTGTTGGCGGCGCGAATGGCGTGGCGGGCGCAGCTGATCCAGCGGCTTCGTCAAGCGGCGTAGCAGGCTGCCCAGCCTGGCCCGCCTCAACAGTTTCGCTCACTGGACGTTCGGTTATTGACGCTTTGGGCATGCCATCCGCAAACGCGGCGACGGCATCCGCCACCGATGTGCCACGAATTGCTTCAACTGCGGTTTCAACTGCGGTTTCAACGCCCGGCCCACCCGCTGTTTCGGCGAAGGGCTCAACAATGCGTCCTGTTAAATCATCGCCCACAGACGGATTGCCTGGGGCAGGTGGTTGCATGGGTACATGGTTTAATGCCTCGGCGGGCGCTTCCGTTTCAGCGCTGAAAAAAGTCGGCGCTACCGAGACGGTGCCCAAGGCTTCACATTGCTGCACCAACGCCTTCGCCACCTGAACATCCAGCCTCTGCAAGCCTGACTGCTGCACCCAATGATTAAATAACTGCGTGGCATTATCCAGCATGGACAACAAGCCGGGCGTTGCCGCCAAGGCTTCATCCAGCCAATGGTTGAGCACTTGTTCAACCACCCAGGCCACTTCGCCCAGGTCATGTAAACCCACCATGCGGCCACTGCCCTTCAAGGTATGGAAGCCGCGCCGCACAATCACCAGGCTATCGCGGTCATCCGCCGCGCTATGCAATTTAGGTAAGGCCGCCGCAAGACTGGCGAGAATTTCCTCAGCCTCCTCAAGAAAGATCGCGCGCAAATCGGCATCCAGGGCATCTGCCGCCTCAGCGGATAAATCAGCGGGCTGAATGGCCGCATTGGGCAACAAAGCATTGGGTTCCAGCACGTCACCCGCCTGATCCCCAGCCCCAAAAAATTGCTCGGGATTGGCTGGCCCCACGGCCAGCTGGGAGACAAAGAAACCGATCGACAACAACTTTTGCGCTACCTGGTCAAAAGCTGCCTGCTGTGGCGAAGACTCGGATTGCGCAAACCCGGTGGCTGTCGCCACGCATTCATCCACCACGCCGACTGCACGATTTTCGTTCAACTGAAGCAAGGCATCACGAACCTGCTGCAGCGGTGCGAACACATTGGTCAGCAAGGTTTTTTGCGTCGGGTCGCGAAAGAAGCGGTCCAGCGTTTGTTCAACCAGGCCCAGCTGGCGATGAATGTCATGGGCAACCGGCGCAGGCAGCAAGGCAGCCCCTGCCGCAGCCTGGGGAATGGCATCCAGCGGCGGCATTTCCTGCGCGACTGGCGCCTCGCCCGAGGCAGCAGAAAAAAGCCGTTTCACACATTCATCCACCTGCTCGGCAAACGCGCTGCCCAAAAAATCAAAATGATCCAGCGCAGAAAAAGCCAGATGCAGGGCGTTGGCCATCTCCACACCCAGCGCCTCGGTATGCCGCATGGGATTGCGGCGCAATAAATCAGCCTGCTCGCGAATGACATGGGCAAGCGTAACGAATGCGGCCTCTTGCGTTGCGGCAGCCGCATTGTCAAACCAGGTGACCGCTTCATGGAAACGCGGCAAGGCGGCCATCGCACCACCGCACAAATCACGCCAGTTTTTTTGCGCAGCGCCAATCAAATCACGCAGGCGATTGAGATGTTCAACTTGCCGTCGCGCAGCCACTTCAGCCACCGGAATCAAACGCTCCAGGCGATAAGCTGCGCGCACCACTGCCAAGGCCGCATGGCCGTGGCTTGCAACGGCAGCCAGATACAAGGCCTCACGCAACAACGCGGGCGCCACATCGCGATGTCCTTCGACGTGTTTTTTGATATGCGACGCCAGACGCAGCAAAAACCGCTTGGGCTCCGCAACATTCTCAAATCCATCCGCCCCCAAGGCATCCAGAACGCCCAGTGAAATCCACCACAAAGATCGCCCTGCCGGTGTGGTCTGGGTGAGTTCCACCATGGTGAGCGAGGCTTTCATCTCGCTAATGCCTTTGGCATCACCCTTGATCCACGTCAAGAGACCCCGCTCAAAACCCATGCGCGCAGCACGCAAACGCGCATCCAGCGCATCGCCCAGCAAGGGCTCAGGCTCGCGCTCACGGCGCGGCGGGCGCTGCGTTAAATCGGGAAAAAACAACGCCTGGGCCTCCGGCTCCGGCAAGCCTTGTTGTATCAGCAAGGCGCGGTACAGGGGAAACAACTTCAACGGCTGATGCGCGGCTCCCGCCATCAAATCATCCAGATACTGGCGCAGCTCGACAACGCAAGACTGCACCACCGGCACCAGACGGGCCGGCTCCGTTACCCGGCCTGCGGCCAATGCCACCAAGGATTCTTCCACGGCCAGCGAAAATTCGGTGAGTCCATCAAGGCCCACAATAGCCAGCGCGCCATGCGCCTGATGCAAATTAGTGTAAGCCTGTTTCAACAAGGCTTCATCATGCGCGGGTTCCGCAAGATACGCCGTTAGCTCGCCCATGGTTTGTTCGAGCGCGAGCTCAATCTCCCCTTTTACCCAGGAAAGCGGGCCAATATCCAATGTATTCACCATGAATTTACCTATACCTTAAATCCAGCGACTGAGCCCTTTAACTCGACCGCAAGTTGCGCCAGCGCTGAGACAGCCAGCGCTGTTTGCCCGGTGCGCAGCGTTGTTTGATCGGTAATCTCAAGAATATGCTGCATGGATGTAGCCACTTGCGTTGAGCTTTGCGCCTGCCGCTTGGTTGCTTCAGCAATGGCTTCCACGCGTTGCGCCAAGTCTTGCGATACCGTCGAAATCTCCGTCAAGGACTGTCCTGCCGCATCGGACAAGCGGGCGCCTGCAACCACACCCTGGGTTGAATACTCCATCGCCGCCACAGCACCTTGCGTGTCGGCCTGGATGGTTTTAACCAACAATGAAATTTGTCGCGTCGCCTCGCCCGAACGCTCGGCCAGGCGCTGCACTTCTTCTGCCACCAAGGAAAATCCACGCCCAGCACCGCCAGCTGAAGCCGCTTGTATGGACGCATTCAAAGCCAGCACATTGGTCTGTTCGGTAATGTCCGAGATCATCTCGACAATCTCGCTAATCTCTTGCGATGATTCACCCAGGCGCTTGATGCGTTTGGAAGTTTCCTGAATCTGCCCACGAATTTCGTTCATGCCGACAATCGAAGCCGCCACCGCCTGCGCGCCATTTTGCGCAGCAGCCACTGACGCACGCGCCACATCGGCTGAGGCTTGCGCTGAGACCAGCACTTCTTCCATGGATTGCACCGTTGAGAGCACCACAGCGCTCGCAGCGCGAATCTCATTGGCTTGCGCATGCGTTGCCTCTAAAAGTTCGCGCGAGATTTTTTGCGCGCCGCCCGTGGTTTGCGTCACGCGCTCGGAAGCATCATTCAAGCGCCGCACCAGGACAGCGAGCTCTTCAATCGCGTAATTCACCGAGTCGGCAATCGCCCCAGTAATGTCTTCATTGACCGTTGCGCGCACGGTTAAATCGCCATCGGCCAAATCGCTCATTTCGTTGAGTAGGCGCAAAATGGCATTTTGCGTGGCCTCTTGCTCAGCCTCCGCCAAACGGCGTTTCCTATCCGACTCGGCACGCCGACGCACGCTATCCCGCTGATAGAGCCTAACCATCAAAACCAGCGAGAACAGCGCCAAGGAGCCCAAAATGGCCGCTGCCAAAAGCATGAACGGAGCCGTTGTAAATTCGCGCTGGTAGCCGGCGATCAGGGCATCCACAGCTTGCGCCAAGGCGTCAATGTCCGCTGCCTTAGCCGCTGCCTGACGCGCCGCCAATAAGCTCTTGGCGTCATCCGGCAAGGCATCCGCGCGCGCCTGCATGAAAACAAAGCGCTGATTCAAAACCTCGCTATTGACCGACAGCAAACTCGCCAGCTGGATATCCGCGCGCAGCAAGCGCAAGGTATTTTCATCCACATCCGCCATCTGCGGCCAACGCGCCAGGGTGTACAAAATACTGGCCGTCACGGTCGGCACTTGCCCGCCAATGGCCTCAGCTTCGTCCATCATCTTGGGGCCACTTATCAAGCCTTCGGCAACCAGCTGACCCAGGGCCAGCAAAGGCGTTTTCTGCGCCAGCACCAAGCCTATGTGCACGTCATGCGCATCCCAAAGTTGCTGCAGGCGGGTCAAGGCGCCCGCCACCTTGCCGCCCGTTGCCGCCACCGGTACGCCCTCGATTCGCCCCCCGCGTGTGAGGCTCGCCAAGACAGCATGCATGGCCACGCGCGTCTCGGACAAGGATTGAAAACCTGACACGTTCCCGCGCAAAGCATTTTGTGTGGCTTGCGGAAACATCTGCACCAAGGGACGTAAATGGCTTGCGGCCATGACATACGCAGCGCTGCGATTGCGATTCTGGCTATACACGTACATCAGTGCTGTGGTGAGCAGCACGCTCGCCAAGAACACGATTCCCAGCACACGAAATTGCGTATCCAGCGCCATGCGGCCAAACACCTTATGGACTAACGATTCTGACGGCTCAGTCGAAGGCTTGCGGAGTGGATTAAAAGCGGGTGTTTTCACGGCGATCAGGTTTGATGAGATTCAATGAAGTTAATGAAGTTACGGCGTTAATGTCGTTTCAAGCGCTCGGTCTTGACCAGTTTAAAAATAGCCTGCCACAAACCCCGCTAACGCATCACTTCCATAAAGGCAGGCTCTGCCAAAAGCGCTGAACTGACAAGACAAGTCCATTGCACGGGCAAAGGATTCGGCGCAGCCCCGTCGCCAGGAGCAACATGCCTTACCGGGCTAGACAGGCGTTGCCCGAGCCATGCCGCAGTGCCATTTGCCTTATCGGTCGTGACAAATGGCTTGCCTTGCACTGCCTGCGCATCAACTGCGGATTTTTCTTCTTCTCCCGCTAACACCAGCCCCGTTTGCAATCCCCAGGTGCGCTGCAACAACAAGGCACTGTGCTGACCAATAAGCAACAGCCGCGCCTGCGCCGTTCTAGGGGTTGGCTCGCCACCGCGCCAGGCTGAAAAATCAACCACGCTGAACAACGTGCCACGAACATTTGCCACCCCGGCAAACCACGGCTGCATCAGCGGCACGATCGAGATCGGCGGCAAGGGCAACACCTCGCCAGAGCCGTCAAGATTCACCAGCCAGCGCGCACCTCCCGGTAAATCATCACTGCCTGATTCAATATCCAGCCAGGTAATGCGCGCAACATCCTGAGCGCTTAAAGCATTAACGGCTTGTGCCGTAGCCGCCACGCCGACTGCCTCTTTCATGCGCAACCTCCTGCGGCAAGCGCCGCAATTTTTGCCAGCAACAAAGCCCCATCCACAGGCTTGGTGACATAATCCAGCGCGCCTTGGCGCAAACCCCAGACCTTGTCTGACTGCTGGCTTTTGGTCGTACATAAAATAACCGGGATATGCTGTGTGGCGACATCGCGGGATAACTGCCTGGTCGCCTGAAAGCCATTCATTCCCGGCATTACCACATCCATCAAAATCAGATCGGGCTTGAATAAACGCGCTTGCGCCACACCCACTTCGGCGTTTTCCGCAATCGAGACTTCAAAGCCGCCACCCGCGAGAATCTGGGTTAATAAAAAACGTTCGGTTGGGGAGTCATCAACAATGAGCACACGGCGAATCTCACAGCTCATGCGGACTCCTTGGTTGACGCAGTGGTTGCGGGCGGGAACAAACCACCCTTGTTTTGCAAACCGAGCTGAATGGCAATGGCATTGAGCAAACTCTCTTGGGTAAATGGCTTGGTCAGATACTCGTTGGAACCTGCCGCATGCCCGCGCGCGCGATCAAACAAACCATCTTTTGATGACAGCATGACAATGGGCGTGGCTGAAAAGCGTGGATTTTTCTTCAGCAGCTTGCATGTCTGATAGCCATCCAGCCGCGGCATCATGATGTCGCAAAAAATAACCGACGGCCGATGATCATTCACCTTGGCCAGCGCCTCAAAACCATCGTTGGCCAAGACCACGTCGGCACCTTCAGGCAATAAAAAAGCCTCCGCGCTTTTGCGTATCGTCATGGAATCATCAATCACCATCACTGTCACTCCGGAGAGCACGGGCTGCATCATGTGGCCAAACGCTGGAATATATGCCTTGAAGAACAGCGTTTTCTTAAATTTAAAGCACTCATAGCGGACTCATTCACTACAATTGAGGATCAAATTTCTATCATTTCAAAATCGTCCTTGCGTGCATTGCACTCGGGACACGTCCAGTTGATCGGCACCTCGTCCCAGCGCGTGCCGGCAGGAATGCCATCCTCCGGCCAGCCTTCTGCTTCATCGTAAATGAAGCCACAGATCAAACACAACAGTTTGCGATACGGTAGTTCAGTCGTCATGGTAAATGCTTGGGTTAAAATTACAGCCATATTAACGCACATAGCGCCGATGAGCCGCCCCGAATCATGAAATCCATCCACTTCGTTGCGCCAAGGGCTGGCAAATGAACCCGCCCCTCCCATCCTCCCCTCACGGGGAGGCGAACCCGCCCCGCCCATCCTCCCCTCACGAGGAGGCGAACCCGCCCCGCCCATCCTCCCCTCACGGGGAGGCGAACCCGCCCCGCCCATCCTCCCCTCACGGGGAGGCGAACCCGCCCCGCCCTCCTTCCCTCGCAGGGAAGCTTCTATCCGGCGCGCTGCGCCCTGTTATGACACAGCGCACTTGCCCCAAGCCTTTCACGTTAACCCAAGCGGCGCCTGTCGCGCCTGTCATAAAGCGACAGGTTTGCGTTGCTTTGCGCACGTCATCTCGCCTGATTGGCCATAGCGCCTTGCAGCCAACATGGCCATGACAGCCTTTTTCATCGCTTCGCTAACCGCTTTACCGATAGGCCGCCAATAGGCCACCAATAGGCCACCAATAGGCCGCCCTGAATTTTTCCCATGAGGAAGCTTCAATGAACAGCTCACCGAACAAAAACGAAGCGCCCCCCATCGTCTTGACCTTCGCAGGCTCCGACCCCACCAGTGGTGCCGGACTGCAGGCAGATATGCTCACGCTGGCCAGCCTGGGCTGTCATCCAGTCACCGTGGTCACGGCCATTACCGTGCAAGACACCGCAGGCGTTGAAGACATCCTGCCCATGTCTGCGGACTGGGTGGCCGACCAGGCACGCGCGCTACTCGAAGACATGCCCATTGCCGCCTTCAAGATCGGCATGCTGGGCAGCGTGGAAACCATTGCCGCGATTGCTGAAATCATTGCCGATTATCCGGATATTCCTTTAGTGCTCGACCCCGTCCTCGCCTCGGGGCGGGGTGACGCATTCGCTGACGACGACATGATCGAAGCCATCACCACGCTTTTGTTACCGCAGACCAGTATCCTCACCCCCAACAGTCTGGAAGCCCGGCGTCTGGTGCAACTGTCCGATGAAGACCAGGGCGACGCCGATGAACAGGGCGATCAGGACTTGCACAACGCAGACAGCCTTGCCGACACACCCGCAGCGCCCACCCCCGACCTGGCCCAATGCGCCCATGCGCTCATTGACGCAGGTTGCGAATATGTCCTGATTACAGGCACGCACGAAGACACCGAGCAAGTCGTAAACACCTTATATGGCAGCCACGGTGTCGTGCGCACCAACCGCTGGGAGCGCTTGCCCGGCAGCTATCATGGCTCGGGCTGCACGCTGGCTGCTGCCATTGCAGCGCATCTGGCGCACGGCATAGACCTGGCAGAAGCCGTTGTCGGCGCACAGGAATACACTTGGCAGTCCCTCGCCGCCGGTTTTCGTCCGGGCATGGGACAATTCATTCCCGACCGCATGTTCTGGTCGCATGACATAGACGACGAAGACGAGGAAAAAAAGGAAGAACAGGCCACCAGCGCAGACAAACCTGCAATTAAAAATAAGCACTGACAAATAAATGAAATGCCGACAACTGCCGCCCACGCAAAACGCGCCAGCCTGCCTACCGCTCTTACCCAGCAGTTCCTCTCTCAAGAAACACCACCAAACTGATTGATTTTCATGATGTTTTCAAACGGGATTTTTGTTGGGCACGAGCTGCATCCCCATGGTCCTGGCACGCTGAGCGAGGTTGTGCAAGACCCGCTGGCGGTAGCGTTCTTCGAAGTAGTCCTGCCCTTGGTCGGTGTACTCTTGGCCTTTGGTGAGCATGGCGTAAATCAACCGAGCCAGTTTATGTGCGGCAGCGGTAACGGCCTTGGCTCTGTCCATGCGGGCGCACATGCGCCGATAGTACGCGCCCAAGGCCGATTTGCTCGAACGCAGCGCTGCCGCAGCCAAACGAAGCGCCTGTGCCGCACGGTTGGCGCAACGCTTGGTCTTGCCACTCATCACCTTGCCACCCGTGATCTTGGTACCTGGGCACAGCCCCAGCCAGGACGCAAAATGCTTGTCACTGGCAAATCGACTCATATCGCTGCCCACCTCCGAGACCACCACCAGTGCGGTTGTCACGTCAATGCCATCAATGCGGGTCAGATCCACACCGCACATCTGAAAGAGCTGGGTGCGCAGATCAAACTTTGGTGCGTTGCGAGCACGCCCACGCTTTTTGCCTTTGGCCGGTTCACCTTGGCAGCTTTGCAAGACCTGCAGCTGCGCCTCAATCTGGCCATCACATTCCAGCAACTGCTTGACGCAAAAGTCAAACGCATCCACGGCTTGCTTGAGAGCAAAGAGGTGTTCACTGCGCCAGTTTCCCTGCAAGCTCTTGGCAATGTCCTCGGTACTGGCGTGAATGCGCGAATTCTTCAATTTAGCCAAAACCATGCCATCGCGTTCGCCGGCGAGGATGGCGCGCACAATCTTTTGGCCCGTCTCGCCCACGATATCGGAGATGGTGTTGGCCAGCTGGATGTTCATCTGCGTCAAAGCCTTTTGCATGTGTTGCACAAAGCGTCCCTGACTGCGCAAGATCATGGCACGCTGGCGTGTGAGGGAGCGCAGTACGCAGACCTGATCGCCGGGACGAAATGCGCCGTGCAACAGACCAAAGCTCATGAGCTGTTGCAACCATTGGCAGTCCAGTACGTCACTCTTGCGACCGGAGACATTTTTGACATGACGCGCGTTGACCAAAAGCACGGTGAAACCACGCGACTCCAACAGCTCATACAGCGGTATCCAGTACACGCCGGTGGATTCCATCGCCACGGTATCAACGTTGCAAGCATCGAGCCAGTCGGCCAGACGCTGCAGATCGGCGGTAAAGCTGCTGAATTCGCGCACCGGTTGCTCGTCGCGATCAGGCGCAACTGCACAGAAGTGCGAGGCGCTGCCGATATCAATGCCTGCCGCATTGGGGTGAGTCAGGGAGATGGTTGCCGCCCCAGTGGCGGTCCGCTTGCGTTGTGCCATGGCATCCTCCAGAATGAGAAATGGAACGTAGCACCGGCTCGGGTACGTCGTCTTGATCACTCTCTCAAACGGGATGCCCGTTGCGGGCGCATAAACGCCCTCTACCGGCTCACCAATATCGATGACGTAGCCCAGACCACGCTAACCCGCGGGCAATATGCACCATTGCTACATCGGTCTTCGCCTGTGCCGCGCTCCACCTTGCCACATTCAGCACGCCAACGCCACGTGTTTCTTCGGAACGATTTGCGGCGCGGGCGGGCCGATTACTTCGCTAACCTAACGCACATAGCGCCGATGAGCCACCCCGAATCATGAAATCCCATCCACTCCGTTGCGTCAAGGGCTGATAAATGAACCCGCCCCTCCCATCCTCCCCTCACGGGGAGGCGAACCCGCCCCGCCCATCCTCCCCTCGTGGCAAGGCTTCTATCCGGCACGCTGCGCCCGGTATTACACAGCGCACTTGCCCAAGCCTTTCACGTTAATAGAACCCATTAACGCATGAAACTCTCCGGTCTTTACGCCATTACCTTGGATGACCCTATCCTGCCCCGGCTCTCAGCGTTGGTGCAGGCAGCCCTCAAAGGTGGCACACCTTACGTGCAATATCGCAACAAAACCGCCTCAAAGCCCCTACGGCGCGCCCAGGCCGCCGAATTGCTGCGCATTTGCCGCGCAGCGGGCGCCAAGCTCATCATCAACGATGACGTTTGGCTAGCGGTAGAAGTCGGTGCTGACGGCGCGCATATCGGGCGGGATGATGCCCCCGGCGGCTCGCTGGCCGCTGCCCGCCATGTCTTGGGGCCCAACCGGATTCTGGGCGTCTCGTGCTATGGCGACCTTGACCACGCCGCCGAAGCCGCACAAGCGGGCGCAGACTATCTGGCCTTTGGCGCAATGTACCCATCCAACACCAAACCCGATGCAGTGCTCGCCCCGCTGGAACTATTAACCCAGGCCAAGCAGCGCTTTGGCCTGCCCATTGCGGCCATTGGCGGCATTACGCCGGAAAACGCGCCCGCCGTACTTGACGCAGGGGCAGACTTATTAGCGGTAGCCAGCAGCCTGTTTGATGTCATGGACATACAATCGCGCGCCAAAACTTTTGGTGATTTGTTTTTGTCGCACCAGGCCGCTGCCCACGCCAGCGCAAGCCTTAGCCCCCTGTCCAACCCAAGCCCAAGCGATCCACCCGCCCCGCCCTAAGCGCTGATACTGGCCTAATGCGATATGTATTCCTCAACTGATGCAATAAAACTAACGCCCATCGTACTGATGAGCCGCCCGAATCATGAAACCCATCCACTTCGTTGCACCAAGGGCTGGCAAATGAACCCGCCCCCGCCCATCCTTCCCTCACAAGGAGGCCGCTATCCGGCTCCCTGCGTCCGGTTAGTACACAGCGCACTTATCCCAAGCCTTTCACGTTAAAACCATGACCGAAAACGAACGCCTGTTTGCCCGCGCCCAACGCACCATTCCCGGTGGCGTGAATTCCCCTGTGCGCGCCTTTCGCTCTGTCGGCGGCACCCCCCCCTTTTTCGCGCGCGGCGCAGGCGCCCAGGTGTGGGACGCCGATGGCAACGGCTATATCGACTACGTTGGCTCCTGGGGGCCGCTGATTCTCGGCCATGCCGACCCGGCCACGGTTCAGGCCGTACAAGCCGCCGCTGCCAACGGCTTATCGTTTGGCGCGCCCACGGCGGGCGAAGTCGAGCTTGCCGAACTGCTCACGCGCCTTGTGCCCAGCATGGACATGGTGCGCCTGGTGTCCTCCGGCACCGAAGCCACCATGAGCGCGATTCGGCTGGCGCGCGGCCACACCGGGCGTGACACGCTGATCAAATTTGAAGGCTGTTACCACGGCCACAGCGACAGCCTGCTGGTCAAGGCCGGTTCGGGCATGCTGACCTTTGGCAACCCATCCTCCGCTGGCGTACCGGCCGATTTGGCGCGCCACACCCTGGTGCTCGATTACAACGACACCGAAGGCCTGCATGACGCTTTTGCCAACGAAGGCGACCGCATCGCGGGCGTGATTGTCGAACCTGTCGCTGGCAACATGAATCTGGTTGCGCCCCGCCTGGAATTCCTCACCACCTTGCGCGACTTATGCACGCGTTATGACACGGTGTTGATTTTCGATGAAGTGATGACCGGCTTTCGCGTCGGCCTTGGTTCCGCCCAAGGCTTGTATGGCATCACGCCCGACTTATCCACCTTCGGCAAGATCATCGGCGGCGGCATGCCGCTCGGCGCATTTGGCGGGCGGCGCGAAATCATGGAAAAAATCGCCCCCCTGGGCCCCGTGTATCAAGCAGGCACCCTCTCGGGCAATCCACTCTCGGTTGCCGCAGGCCTGGCCACGCTGCAACAACTGCAAACGCCCGGCTTTTACGCGGCGTTGAGTGATAAAACCCGCGCGCTGACCGATGGCTTAACCGCCGCAGCCCGGCATCACGGCGTACCATTTTCAGCGCAAGCCATCGGCGGCATGTTTGGCCTGTATTTTGCCACCACGCCGCCTGCCACTTATGCAGAAGTCATGGCCATGGATGTCCCTGCCTTTAATGCGTTCTATCACGCCATGCTGGATTTGGGCATTTATCTCGCACCCTCCGCCTTTGAAGCCGGCTTTGTCTCCGCCGCGCACACGCCAGCCGACCTTGCCGCAACGCTCGCTGCCGCTGATCAAGCCTTCGCAATGCTTAAAAAATAAAAAGTCGGCGCTCGTGATACGGCGCTATTGCGGCAAATC
>LNAP01002736.1_pt1 | contig 17329 bp, 17 predicted proteins | sample 602601 | NCBI WGS metagenome assembly LNAP01 (sample SAMN02440304, study PRJNA202911) | soil metagenome | biome: Subtropical and temperate rainforests or woodlands; isolation source: soil samples (1 kg each in a 20% v/v slurry with milli Q water) were... ... | reverse complement strand
GGCGAGCTAACGCTCGGCCTGATGAGTGGTGAGAATCAAAAGCTGTACGCTGAATTCTTGTAGGAGCGAGGCTTGCCCGCGAAGGCGGCCTGACAGCCGGCCATTTTTTTGCAGATGTACACCAAACCCTGTGGGAGCTGGCCTGCCAGCGATAGCGGCCTGACAGCCGCCCAACATTTGCTGATGTACCTAGTTCAATTGTAGGAGTGAGCCTGCTCGCGATGGCGGCCTGACAGCCGACCATTTTTTGCAGATGTACACCAAACCCTGTGGGAGCTGGCCTGCCAGCGATGGCGGAGTGTCAGACGACGTGAATGCCAGATGCCGGACCGCAATCGCGAGCAGGCTCGCTCCCACAGGGGGAATGTGTGTGGATTTGAGGGCTGTGCTTAATAGTGTTTAGCGTTACTTCCTGAGAGCTACAGTTTCTTGCTCCTTTGCCTACGACTACGCCAGAATCCGCCGGCTTGTGCGCTTTGTGACGGCTCCATTAATCAGGGAGTTTCACCATGTTCAAAGCCACACCCAATCCCCCGGAAGCCAACGACGTTTCCCCCTACGATCCGCTCAATCCCAAAAAGCTCAACGAAGCCGCCGACCGCGCGCTGGATCACTACCTCAATCCGTCTGCCCTCAAGGCCCCCGTCATCCGCAAGGTCAGCACTATGTTCATCGTCGCCCCCGATATCGATAACGAAAGCCTGTTGGCCCACGCTTGCGAGTCCTTGGCGTCGGCGAGTGTGCTGGCCAGTGAGTTTGCGGGGCATCTGGAGGGGCCGCAGCGGCATACGGCGTTGGCGATCCAGCAGGTCATCATGCTGGCTGAGTTGGCGGTGAATCGAGCGCTGGATAATGTGGATGTGCCGCAAGCGATGTACCGGTTAGACCGCGTCATCGTTCTTCGCGGGCGCGTCGGATCGCTGCACCGCTCGCGAAGGCGATGAATTCGATGCAAGAAAGCCTGACGCTACCCCCCCGCCCCACCGTTCACTGTCCCCCCTTCCTCCTGATCGAAAAACATCGGAATCTCATGCTGATAGCTCTTCAGCCAGCGCTGCATGCTCAGCTCTCGTTCGGTCGCGGTTGAGGTCTGTGGGGTGTGTGAGGCGGCCTGGTGGCTGATCTGCAATTTCAACCAGCCTTCGGTTTCCTGTTGTTGTGGTGAGGCGGGGCCGTCGAGGGCGTTGGCGGTGAGTGGCAGGGCCAGCAGGGCGAGGTAAAGGAGGATCGGTTTCATCTGTCTGCTCCTATTGAAGGCCCGGCGTCGCGACGGCGGCGACCTGGTTTGCGGGTGTCGGAATCACCTTGGTCGGGGCCTTGAGTTTTTGTGCGCGTTCCTGGGCTTCGGTGACCTGGGCGGGGCTCAGGCCGACGCGGCTGACGAGTTCGGCGGCGCGGCTCCAGTCGTCCTGGTAGATCAGCAGCGTCACCATGTTCAACGCCGCCAGTCGATCGCTTTGCTTGAGCTCCATGGCCGTCAGGAATTCGAAGCGTGCATCGTCGACGCGCCGTTGGTTGAGGTAGACCACGCCGAGATCGTTGCGGATTTTTTCATCGGTTGGCGCCAGTCGGGCGGCGCGTTGCAGGTGGGCCTGGGCCTGGCCGTTGTCGCCCCTGGCTGCCGCGAGCTGGCCGAGGCCGTGTTCGGCAGCGGCGGCGAGGCAGGTGCCGAGCAGGCTGCGGTAAAGTGGCTCGGCTTCGCTGCGACCCAGCAGCCGGTTTACCTTGGCCCGGCGCAAGCGCACGTCGGCGACGTTGTCGGGCAGGCTTTGCAGGTTGGCGAGGCTCGCGTGCAGTTTGCCGTCGTTGGCCATGTCATCGGCCAGGTTCAATTTCAGCTGTTCATCGGAGCCCAACTTGCTGCAACTGGCGCTTTGGGTCAGGGCGTTCCATGGCGCCTGGCCGTCGGTGGCGCAACCGCTCAACAGGAGCAAACTCAAACCGGCAATCATTGCTTTCATCGCGATCCCTCTATGAACCAATGGCCCGGGCCAGGGCGGTGAAGCCCGGGCCGGCCAGGACGATCAATAACGCCGGGAAGAGAAACAGCATCATCACGACGGACATTTTGGCGGACATCTTGGAGATGTATTCCTGCAAGCGCGTGAGGCGCCGGTCATCGAACAGTTGCTTGAGCGCCAGTAGCGATTTCATCGCACCACCACCCTGGTGGATCAGCTGTTGAAGGATCACGCAGGTGTCCGTGAATTCGTCGACCGCCAACAAGCGGCTGGCCTTGCTCAGCTCTTCGCCCAACTCCAGGCCGGAATCGACACGGGCCAGAACCAGGCGCAGTTCGTGGGTCAATGCGGGCATCAGTTGCTTGCCTTCCTGGCTCAGCACGCGCAGCGATTGCTCGACGGCCATGCCCGATTCAAACAGGATGCGCAGCAGCGGAATGAAGGTCGATATCTCCAGGGCCAACTGTTTTTGCCGGCGTTGAGACGCGGCGGCGAGCAGGCGTTTGGGCAGCAGGTAACCGATGGCCGTGGCGAAGAGCGGGGCGATCCAGTGGTTTTGCACGCTGGGGTAGAACACGCTTTGAATCAGCAATGCCAAGGCCAGCGCCAGCACCGGCACTCCCACCTGGAACGCCGCGAACTGTGAGCGGCGGCGGGCGCTGCGCCAACCCAAGCGGTTGAGCAGGGTTTGGGTTTCGTTGTCCAGATTGACCGAACGCTGACCGATGCGGCTGTTGCCCAGCGCTTGTAGCCAATGACCCATGCGGTCGTGGTCAACGGCTTTGCCGTCCAGCCGTTGAGCCACCTGACGCGCACGCCGGCGCTGGTCCAGCAGGCTGCCGAGCAGCAACAGCGCAGCCGCCATAAACAGCAGGGCACTGATCAGCAGCGGTATTTTCATACGCTGCGCAACATGCGCCAAAGCGCCAGGCTGCCCACCGCCTGCAAGCCAAACGCGCTCGCGAGCATCATTTGCCCTGAGCTGTCGTGCCACATTGCAAGCAGGTAAGCGGGGTTGGCGGCCAGGAAATAGGTGGCCAGGCCCAGCGGCAAACTGCCTAGCACCCAGGCCGTCACGCGGGTTTCACCGGTCATGGCGCTGAGCTGGCGGGCGGCCTGTTCGCGTTCACGGATCATCTTGATCAGGTTCTCCAACAATTCGCTGGCATTGCCGCCGTAGCGGTGATTGACCTTCAGGCCGAGGGCAAACAGGCGCAGTTCATCCTTCTCATACAGCTCGGCGAAGTCCGACGCGGCATCCGGCAGGCTGACGCCCAACTGCACGTTGCGTTGTACCCGGCCCATGGCCTCTTTGAGCGGATTGTCGGCGGCATGGATAGCGCCCAGCACCGCGTCGGCCAGAGTGCGACCGGACTTCAGGCTGCGCACGGTGTGATCGAGCAACGTCGGCAGTTGTTCGATCATGCGCTTGAGCCGGCGCTGATAACGCCAGCTTATGAACAGCCGGAACGCGAGTGGCGGTACCAGCAAACACACCACGAGCCCGATCCAGCCACCGGCGGCGAAGCCGATCAACGTACCGAACGCCCACAACAGCATCCAGCGTCCCAGCTGTTCGTTCGGGCGCCCAAGGCCCGCGCGCAGGAACGCCCGTTCCAGGCCTGCCCAAGAGGTTTTTTCCACCACCAACTGCGGTTGCCCCTGGGCCAGGCGATTGAGCACGCGCTCGGTGCCAGTCTGGCGCAAGCCTTTGAGCAGCAGGTGAATCGACACGCCGAGCATGATCAGGCAAACGAGGATGAGCAACGCCGGTTTGAGCATGCCGTGAGCCTCAGTACGGTGATGGCGGGAGCGCCGACTCGCGGCGCAGTTTATCGCCGGCCGGGTTGACGGCCTCGCGCAGAAACCCGAATCCGCTGCGCCGGTCGAGGCGGAACAGCGTATTGGTGACGTAGACATCGTCACGGACGCCCACCACCTCCACCACTTCACTGACGCAGCGTCGACCATCGGGCATGCGCGTCAACTGGATGATCACGTCCAGTGCCGCGCAGATCATTTGCCGCAAGGTCTTTTCGGCAATGACGCGACCGGTCAGGCCGACCAGGGTTTCCAGGCGCAGCAGCGCATCCTGGGCGTTGTTGGCGTGCACGGTGCTCATCGAACCGTCGTGGCCGGTGTTCATGGCGGTGAGCACGTCGAGCACTTCGACACCGCGAATTTCGCCGAGGATGATCCGGTCCGGGCGCATCCGCAGGGCGTTGCGGATCAAGTCGCTGGACTTCACTTCACCGTGGCCCTCGGCATTGGGAGGACGGGTTTCCAGGCGCACGACATGCGGGTGGCCGAGTTGCAATTCGGCGACGTCTTCGATGGTGACCAGCCGCTCGTGTGGGTTGATCAACTGGCTGAGAATATTCAACAGCGTGGTTTTACCGGTGCCGGTGCCGCCGCTGATCAAGACGTTGCAGCGCTTGCCCACGGCTTCCTGGAGGAAATCGAAGATCGGCTGATCGATGGTTTGCATCGTCACCAGGTCGTTGCTTTTGAGCATGTCCTTGCGAAATTTGCGAATCGACAGGCAGGGGCCGTCGAGGGCGATCGGTGGAATGATCGCGTTGACCCGGCTGCCATCCGGCAGGCGAGCATCGACCATCGGCGAAGACTCATCGAGCCGCCGACCCAGTGGTGCGAGAATCCGTTGCATGACGCGTTCGACGTGGTGCGCATCAATGAAGCGCAAGTCACTTTGATGCAGCACACCGTCGCGCTCGATGAATACCCGGTGCGGGCCGTTGACCAGGATCTCGGTCACCGCCGGATCGCGCAGCAGCACTTCAAGCGGACCGAAACCGGTGAGTTCGTCGACCAGTTCTTCGGCCAGTCGCTCCATTTCATAACGGGAAATCGCCAGGTGCAGTCGCGCAATGTACTCAGCCACTTTGTCGGTGACGAATTGCGACAGTACCTGGCGCGAACCCTCCAGCAGGTTTTTTCCGGACTCTTCGATGGCGTCGATGATGAAACGGTGCAACACCAGTTTCAGGCCTTCATGGTCGGCGTTGGCGCTCGAAGCGCGTTGCGGCGCACCGAACAGTTTTTCACTGCTCATTGCGCACCTCGAAGCCGGTTGAACCAACCGGTCCTGGGTTTGGCCAAGGCTTCGGAGCGCTTGGCCAGACATTCACCGAGGGCCCGCAGGCCTTGGCTCAGGCCTTCGCGAGGGGCCAGTTCGAACAGGCTGACGCCCTGATTCTTGGCGTTGAGCCGCACTTCCGGGCTGTAGGCGAGGGTGGCGATGATCTCCATGCCGAAACTTTTACCCAGGGTTTCCGAGTCCGGCGCGACGTGGCGCAAGTAGCGGTCGATGAGCAATCTGGCGTGGTCAAGCTTCATGCCTTTCTCCCGCCACAGATTCAGCAGCGCGAGGTTGCGGCGACAGTCGAGCACGTTCTGATCGGTGTACCAGAGCAGCTTGTCGCAATGGCTGATAAATGTGCGCAGTGCCTCGCTGTCCGGCTGACCGGTGAGGTTCACCACAATGTGCTGGAAGTGTTGGCGCAGGGCGCTGAGCAGCATGTACAGCTCGGCGGCGCTGGTGTGTTCCAGCGGTTCGTCGTGACTGGCGTACGCCAGAATCCGCAGTCCGTCACCGTCGCTGGTGAACGCACTGTCGATCAGCGTTGCGTCCAGCCGCCGCAAATGGCGCAGGGCATCGCCGAAGTGAAACGAGCTCTCCAGGCCGAGCAGGGCCAGGCTGTCGCCGCGTGGCAGGCCGAGGTCGAGCAGCAAGGTTTGCTGTCCGCTCTTTTGCACCACCTGCGCCATATGGTTGGCGAGCAGCGCGCCGTCGGCACTGCTTTGCACGCCATATAGCACGGTCAGGCCACCCAGGTGGGTATTCGGAGCCACCGGTGGCAGGCGTTTACTGAGACGCCGCACCAGCCCCGCGACTTCGCTGGAGCGCGAGCCATACGCGACGAAATCCCGGGCGCCGGCCCGCATCGCGTTGAGCACGAGCTGGTTGTCCATGCCGTCGCCCAGCGCGACGATGGCCAGCATCGGTTTGGCTTCAAGTGCACCCTCGATCAAGGTGCTCTGCGCCACCACGTGTTCGCGATCCAGCCCCACGAACACCAGGCTGGCGAAGGTCACGTCGACCAGCGTCAGCAGTTCGTCGAGGCTGCCGCCACCGGCACTGACGACCTGGCCCAACGGGGCGAGGGCGCCTTGCAGCCATTCAAGGTCGGTGGGGTTGCGGGTGATTGCCAGGAAGGTCTGGCTCAGGTTCTGGCTCATTGCGATAACCCGCTGCGTTTATCGAAGTTGCCGTTTTCGAGGAAGTACATGCGATAGAAACCGGGGTCGTAGTTGCGCAGTTGTTCACCGGGCAGCGACGGTAATTTCGCGTTGGCCGCCAACGGCTGCACCAAGTGCGGCGTGACGATCATCAGCAGTTCGCGCTCCTCGCGCTTGATCGATGAACTGCGGAAAAACGCACCGAGTATCGGGATGTCGCCAAGACCGGGAAATTTGTCGACCTGCGAGGCGTTTTGCGTGCTGATCAAACCGCTGATGACGAAACTTTCGCCATCGGCCAGGGAGATGCTGGTGTCAGTACGGCGGATGGTGAGCGCCGGGACTGTGGTGCCGCCGATGGTGACGCCGTTGTTGTAATCCAGCTCACTGACTTCCGGCGCCACTTTCAGGGCGATGCGTTGGTTGCTGACGACGGTCGGTGTGAGTGTCAGGCGAATGCCGAATTCCTTGTATTCGATCGAGTAGCTGTTGCTGTTGGCGCTGGGCACCGGAATCGGGATTTCACCGCCGGCCAGAAAGCTCGCGCTCTGCCCGCTGATCGCCACCAGGCTCGGCCGCGCCAGGGTGTAGGCGAAGCCGCTGCCTTCCATGGCGTTGATGATGGCGAGGAAATTACCGCCGCCGGCGACGATGTTGTACATGTCGTTGGCCAGCGGAATGCTCGGCACGGCAATGCGTGGATCGATGTTGCGCAGCGGCAGCACACGCGGTGTGACTGCCGTATTGGGCACGGTGCCGGGTGAGCCGAACAGGAAGTTCGAGTTTTTACCGTAGATCGAGGTGCTGGCCTCTTTCAGTTTGGTCCGGCTGACCTCGACGAAGCGAATATCGGTCTGCACTTGCGACGCCAGCATCGGGTCTTCGGAGGGCATCGACGCCGCGCCGGTCATCGCTGCTGTGGCCCGGCCCTGAACGAACACCATGCTTTGGCGCGGTGTGCTGGCGCAGGCGGTCCAGACCATCAGGCTGGTGGCGCCCGGCGCCATGCCGGTGAGCAGAAACGCCTGATTGCCGTTGACGCGCACGTCGGCGATTTTCGGATCGCCCACGGCCAGTCGCGTGATCGCTACCGGCGATTGCAGTTCCTGCTGCAACCCTTCACCGACTTCCAGCACCGCCGGCAGGGGCCCTAATGCAGAGCAATTGCCCGCGGCGGCGAATGTCATGTCGAGCGGTTGAGCGCCCAGCAAGGAGACACAGAGCAGGCCTTGGAACATGGACATGGAACGTCTGCGCATTTAAAGGCGTCCTTGCTCGACTCAGGGGGTTTGTTGGGAGATTTGGTTGCCGCGAATGACTTCCACGCCTGATTTGCGCGGTGCCGTGCTGCCGAGGGTAAGTGCTTTGGGGGGGCCGACGAGGGCCAGTTGGCTGAACTGCACCAGGTCGCGATCAGCCCGGGCAAGGTGGGCGTTTGAATCGTTTTCGCCGGCCCAATAATGCGCCAGGCGTTTCTCTTCGGCACTGCGCACGGCCAGGCGCAGCACCCCGGCCTGGGTCGCCAGCATCAGCCGGCTCAGCAGCGACTCGGGCACGGCGAGCACCACCGAACGGGCGTTGGTGCGCTGTGGGTCCTGCTTGAGTTGTTCTTCGTTGCTGCGCACCGGTTTGGCCGGGCGCCCATCGTTGGTCAGTCCCAGCTGTTCGCCGACGCCGAGCACCCGCAACGCGGGGATGACGACCTGAGCCGACGGCTGAACGTTGTTGGCGTCTGCACGCAGAAACAGCATCACGTCGACATAATCGCCAGGGCTCAGTTGCCCGCCGGCATTGATCACTTCATCCACCGCGACGGCGAGCGCACGTTCATCGGGCCGGATCATTCGCGACAATGCACTGCCGGCTTCGAAGCTTTCAGCGTTGAGCCAGGTGCCTGCGGTCAGTGCGCGCCACGGCGTGCGACCAATGGCCTGATCGAGTCTGGTCAGACTGCCGGCCGGGGCGGTGCGCAGTTTTTCCAGGGTCACGTCGGCGGCGGTGATTTGAACGAAGGGCGCCACATCGCGCAGCAGCACGACAACGGGTTGACGGGTGGGATCGTCTACCGGCGCAGGTGCCGGAACAGGTGCGGTGGCGACAGCGTTCGGCGGTGTGACGGGGTCGGGGGCCGGTTGTCGACTCAGTGTCAGCCCCCAATAACCGGCAATGATGGCACCCACCAGAAAAAAACCGGCCAGACCCATGGTGACTCGGCTGTTCATCACGGCTCTCCCTTTCCTGCTGCTTGATGACTCGTAAGGTCCAACGAGATAACTTCGCAATCAGGCAGCTTTGACCTTCTAACTATTTCGCTATTTGACGTTAGCGCAGGTAGATCAAAATGCCATTACTCCTTGGAAAATATCTAACGAAAGTAAGAGGCTATCGTGCCAAACCTGGTTTTTTGGCGTCGATTGGCCGGTTAATACTTAAGTATTAATTCGTTCTTACAGTTGTTGGTAAGCGGAATGCCGACAATGCTGATGCTGGCACAGGGGAATCATGTTGCGGCCATGCAACACCCGGCACCCTCCAAGGAGAAAACGTCATGTCCCTCACTCAGTTTGTTCAGCGGCTGAAGTCTGAAGTCGTCTTCTACATCAACCTGGCGAAAGACACCGAAGGGGCTTCGGGTATTGAGTACGCCATTATCGCGGGGATGGCGGCGGTCGCGCTGGCAGCCTTCATGACGCCGATCTCGGGTTCGATTACTTCGATCTTTAACAGTATCAAGGCGGTACTGCCGGCGGCGCCTTGATCGATGCCGTTTGCCAACGGGCCTGAGTAGTTCTAACGTCAGCGCTTAGTCCAACGCAGGAAAACCCTATGAACGCTCTCGCATTCCCACGCCAACAACTCCTTCTGGTCGATGACGAGGAGGATGCGTTGCTGGAACTGGCGGAGCTGCTTGAGGGCGAGGGCTTCAATTGCTTTACCGCAACCTCGGTCAAACTCGCTCTGAATCATTTGACCCGCCATCCTGATATCGCCCTGGTGATCACCGATCTGCGCATGCCGGAGGAAAGCGGCATGTCGCTGATCAAACGGCTGCGCGAGCACACCTCCCGCCAACATTTACCCGTGATCGTGACATCCGGCCATGCAGACATGGAGGATGTCAGCGACATGCTACGCTTGCAGGTGCTCGACCTGTTCCGCAAGCCGATCTATCACGTGCGGTTGCTGGAGACGCTCAATAACCTGTTTCCGCAGCCAAGCGCGCACTTCAATCACTGAACCAGCCCTTTTCGCGAGCAGGCTCACTGCCTCAGACGACTCGCAAACGCGGTCCCCTGCAGGCGTGAACCTCCTCGCAACGGCGATTTCACAGATGATCAACCGGTTCAGGCAATCGGCCGCCAATGTCCCACCATATGTTCAAGATCCCCCGCCCCCAGCAGCTGAAAGTCCCCACTGGACCCCGCCGCGCTGGCCAGCAACGTCACCTCACTCGGCAACCGCACCGGTTTCCTGAACTGCACCGCCATCTCGACATTCGCCGTGGGCAGATGCTCACTCAACGCTGCCAATGTCCGGGCCTTGTTCCACAACCCATGAGCAATGGCCGTCGGAAAACCAAACAGCTTGGCGCTCGCGGCACTCAGGTGAATCGGGTTGTAGTCCCCGGATACTTTTGCGTACTGCCGGCCGATGTCCGCCGGCGCATTCCAGCGAGCCACTTGCGTCATCTCCAGGGTTGATGCCAACACGTCCTCGACCGGTTCGCCTTCGAGCTTGACCCCGCGGCACAGCATCTGGCTTTCAGCTTCCCACAACGGCCCCAACTGATCGTCAAGCGACGTCACCAGATCGAACGTCGCACCCTTGGCATGGGGTTGCAGGTTCTGCACCTGCACGCTGACCCGAACGCGGTTGACCCCACCCATGGGGCGCAATACACGAATGCGATTGCTCAGGTGAATCAGCCCCAGCAGCGGGAACGGAAAGTCCTTGGCCGTGAGCAATTGCATCTGCAAGGCAAACGCCAGGATGTGTGGATAGGTCGGCGGCAGCAAACCGTTATCGGCAAAACCACAGACCTTGCGATACGCCGCCAGGCGTTTCGGATCGACCTCGAGCCAGCAGCGCAATCCCGTGTCGGGCAGCGTGGTGCCGGTGATTTTGCGCCGTGTTGCCGCCTTCACGTACAGCCCCGTCAGGCTCGGTTCGCGGTTGAGGGTGTGCCAATCGGTGATCATGTTCATGCCCCCAGGACGCTTTGGCCGCAGACTCGCAACGCTTGCCCGGTGAACGCGCCGGTCCCCGGCTGAGCAAGCCACGCGACGGCTTCGGCAACGTCTTGTGGCAGGCCGCCCTGGCCCAAAGAACTCATACGTCGCCCGGCCTCACGGATGCCGAACGGCAGGTGCGCGGTCATCTGGGTTTCGATGAACCCCGGCGCCACCGCATTGATGCTGATGCCGCGTTGACTCAGCAGCGGCGCCCAGGCCTGGGCCAGACCGATCAGCCCGGCCTTGCTCGCCGCGTAATTGGTCTGCCCGCGATTGCCGGCGATGCCGCTGATGGACGCCAACAGAATCACCCGCCCGTTGTCATGCAAGGCGCCGCTGTCGAGCAGGGCCTTGGTCAGCACTTGCGGCGCGTTGAGGTTGACGGCGAGCACCGCGTCCCAGAATTCGGGGGTCATGTTGGCCAGGGTTTTGTCGCGGGTGATGCCGGCATTGTGGACCACGATGTCGACGCCGTCGGGCAGCAGTTCGATCAACTGCGCGGCGGCGTCTTCGGCGCAGATGTCCAGGGTGATGCTGCGCCCGCCGAGGCGCGCAGCGAGTGCATCGAGGTCGGTTTTGGCCACAGGTACGTCAAGCAGGATGACCTCGGCACCGTCACGGGCCAGGGTTTCGGCGATGGAAGCGCCAATGCCGCGCGCGGCACCCGTGACCAGCGCCTTGCGCCCGGCCAGTGGGCGAGTCCAGTCCGACACCTGCGTATCGCAAGCCTTCAAACGAACCACCTGGCCTGACACAAACGCACTTTTGGGCGAGAGGAAAAACCGTAGCGGCCCTTCGAGTTGATCCTCGGCGCCGTCACCGACATAGATCAGCTGCAAGGTGCCGCCGCTGCGCAATTCCTTGGCCAGCGAGCGACTGAAACCTTCCAACGCACGCTGTGCGCTGGCGGCGAACGGGTCGGTCAACGTCTCTGGCGCACGCCCCAGAATCACCAGGTGCGCGCTGTGATCGAGGTTCTTGATCAGCGGCTGGAAGAACTCGCGCAGCTGTTTGAGCTGATCGGTCTGCACCAGGTCACTGGCGTCGAACACCACGGCTTTGAGCTTGGGGCCGTGGCCGGGAATCCACGCGGTGGCCAGCGAGGGGTCAGTGCCGTAGCTGTAGATCGCATCGGTCAGGCGATTGGCAAAAGCGCTGACTTTCTCTGTCAGCGGGCCGCCGCCAATCAACAGCGCCCCTTCGACAGGCCGCAGTCGGCCTGCTTGCCACCGCTCCAGGCGTACCGGAGACGGCAGTCCCATGGCCCCGACCAGACGATGGCCGATGGAGGAATTGGCGAAGTCGATATAACGGTCAGACATGGAACGCACTCCGGCAGCTGGGGTTCAAAGTGTGGACCACGAATGGCAATCAGTCGTTCGATCCACGATATAAGGCCTACGCTTGAACAGTGTAGGAGCGAAGCTTGCTCGCGAAGACGATGTTTCATTCAGAGGAGATATTGAATGTGCCGGCGCCTTCGCGAGCAAGCTTCGCTCCTGCAGGGCCGGTGTTTACATCTGATTTTTTGACAGGAGCTTTTCATGACCCAGCTGCGCCGCGTCGCGATTATTGGCGGTAACCGAATCCCCTTCGCCCGCTCCAACGGGCCTTACGCCACCGCCAGTAACCAGGCGATGCTCACCGCAGCGCTCGAAGGCCTGATCGAACGCTACAACCTGCATGGCCTGCGGATCGGCGAAGTGGTCGCGGGGGCGGTCCTCAAGCTGTCCCGAGACATGAACCTGACGCGCGAGTGTGTGCTCGGTTCACGGTTGTCCCCCGGCACCCCGGCCTATGACATTCAGCAGGCGTGCGGCACGGGCCTTGAAGCGGCGTTGCTGGTGGCGAACAAGATTGCTTTGGGACAGATCGAGTGCGGCATTGCCGGTGGCGTCGATACCACCTCGGATGCGCCGATCGGCGTCAGTGAAGGTTTGCGCAGGGTGCTGCTGCAAGCCAATCGCGCCAAGACCACCGGCGACAAACTGAAAACCTTTCTGCAGCTGCGTCCCCGGGACTTGATACCGGAGTTCCCGCGCAACGGCGAACCGCGCACCGGTTTGTCCATGGGCCAGCACTGCGAGTTGATGGCCCAAACCTGGAACATCCCCCGCGAAGAACAGGATCAGCTGGCGCTGGAGAGCCATCGGAACCTGGCCGCGTCCTACGCCGAAGGCTGGCACAACGACCTGATGACACCGTTCCTCGGCCTGACCCGCGACAACAACCTGCGCCCGGACCTGACCCTGGAAAAACTCGCCTCGCTGAAACCGGCCTTCGAGAAAAGCGCCAAGGGCACGATGACGGCGGGCAACTCCACGCCGCTCACCGATGGCGCGTCGCTGGTACTGTTGGGCAGTGAAGAATGGGCGAAGGAACGTGGCTTGCCGATCCTCGCCTATTTGCGTGACGGCGAGGCCGCGGCAGTGGATTTCGTCAACGGCGCCGAAGGGCTGTTGATGGCGCCGGTGTACGCGGTGCCCCGTTTGCTGGCGCGCAATGGCCTGACCTTGCAGGACTTCGATTACTACGAAATCCACGAAGCCTTCGCCGCGCAGGTGCTCTGCACGTTGAAGGCCTGGGAAGATCCGGAGTATTGCAAAACCCGTCTCGGCCTCGATGCGCCGCTGGGCTCCATCGACCGCAGCCGCCTCAACGTCAAAGGCAGTTCACTGGCGGCCGGGCATCCGTTTGCCGCGACCGGCGGGCGCATCGTCGCCAACCTGGCGAAGTTGCTCGACGCGGCGGGCAAGGGCCGAGGCCTGATCTCGATCTGCGCCGCTGGCGGCCAAGGGGTGACGGCGATTATCGAGCGCTGATCAGTTCGGCGTTCTGCTGCGCGATGCGTTCACGGTTGCGGTTGGCGTAGCTCTCGGCCATCACCGAGCAGACGATCAACTGCAACGGGTGATAAATCATGATCGGCAGCAGAATCAAGCCCAGGCCAGGGTTGGCGCCGAAGATCAGCGCCGCCATCGGCGCACCGGCCGCGAGGGATTTTTTGCTGGCGCAGAACACCGCAGCGATCTCATCCGCCGGGCTGAATTTCAGTGCGCGAGCGGTGCGGGTAGTCATCCACAGGATGACCGCCAGCAGGATCACGCTGCCGATCAGTGCGCTGAGAATTACGCCGTTGCCCTGTTGTTGCCACATCCCCGAGACCATCGAGTTGCAGAACGCCGAGTACACCAGCAACAGAATCACCAGCTTGTCGACGATGTTGGTGTAGCGCTTGTGGCGGGCGAAGAACTTGCCGAACATCGGCCGCAACAGTTGGCCGAGCACCAGCGGCAACAGCAACATGGCGCAGAGGTCGAGCAGCGTCGAGCCCAGATCGATGCCGCCAGCACCGCTGCCGACCACCAGGCTTACCAGCAACGGCGTCAGGAATATCCCCAGCACGCTGGACAGACTCGCATTGAGAATCGCCGCCGGCACGTTGCCGCCCGCGCTGCCAGTCAGGGCCACAGACGACGAAATGGTCGACGGCAGGGCGCAGAGGTAGAAGAAGCCAAGCATCAACAGCGAAGGCACGTGCGAACCCAGCAGCTTGTCGCTCAGCAACCAGATCAACGGGAACACCATGAAGGTGAAACCCTGGACCATCACGTGCAGCTTCCAGTTCTTCAGGCCATGGCTGATCTGCTCGCTGGAGAGATTGACCCCGTGCAGGAAGAACACGAGGAACACGCCGATGTTGATCACATATTCCGCGTGCATCCCGCCACCCGTGGCGCCGAAGACCGGGAAGAAATACGCCAGCAGCGTGGCGATCAGCATGCCGCACAAGAACCAGTCGGTGACCACGCGTTTGAGGTGTTTGAAGGCATGCATAACGGCCACCGAATACATTTGTAAGAATTGATGACTTAGCCTAACGTCGGCCCTATCTGCCGTCTTGCGACATAAGGCCAATCAATGCCGGCTAACGGACAACTTTCCCTCGAACGGGCCATTCCGACGCTGAAGGCGTTGCCGCGTCCGCTGTTCGCTCGGGCGGAAAGTCTGAATGCCGGGTCGTGGACGCCACCTCATCGCCACGATTGGGTGCAGTTTTCCTACGCCATCAGCGGCGTTCTCGGCGTGCACACGGCTGAGGGCAGTTTCTTTGCGCCGCCGCAGTGGGGGATCTGGATTCCGGCGGACCTCGAACACCAGGTGGTGACCTCGATGCGCGCCGAAATGCGCAGCCTTTACGTGCGCCGCGAGGACTGTGAATGGGCCGACGGGCGTTGTCGGGTGCTGGAAGTCACGCCGCTGGCCCGGGAGCTGATCAAGCGTTTTTGCTTGCTGCCGGTGGAGTATCCGCAGGGCGACAGCCAGGAAACGCGGCTGGTGAATGTGCTGCTGGATCAGTTGGCGAATCTGCCGGAGGTGGGGTTTTCCCTGCCGTTGCCGCGTCATGAACGGCTGCTCGGGTTGTGCAATGAGCTGATCGAACGTCCGGAGCTCAGTGTGACGTTGCAGGAATGGGCGCAACGCCTGGGCACCTCGGAAAAGACGCTGATGCGCTTGTTCCAGCGCGAGACCGGGCTGAGCTTTCGCGGGTGGCGACAGCGAATGCGGTTGCTGTCGTCGCTGAGTTTGCTGGAGGAGGGCGACAGCGTGACCCATGCCGCGCTGTCTTGTGGGTATGACTCGACGTCGGCGTTTATTGCGGCGTTCAAGGGGTTGTTCGGCTTCACACCCGGTGAATTGTTCAAACAGTAATTGTGGCGAGGGAGCTTGCTCCCGCTGGAGCGCGAAGCGGTCCCAATTCAGTAAACACGCTGTATCAGGTATTCCGTGTTTACCGGTTTGCGACCGCTTCGCGGCCGAGCGGGAGCAAGCTCCCTCACCACAGGTATCGGTTTTCGACCCGTTAGATCAGCGACCTCAGGTCCTGAAGCGACGAACCAACCCGTCCAGTTCATTCGACAGCCCGGCCAGGCTCTGCGAGTCCAGGCGCGCCGAGTTCGCCAGTTCTGCCACCAACTGCGCGTCGCCATGGATCTGGCTGATGTGCCGGTTGATGTCTTCGGCCACCTGATGCTGTTCTTCCGCCGCCGTGGCGATCTGCGTGTTCATGTCGCGAATCACATCCACCGACTCACGAATCAGCCCGAAACTGCTGCGCGCTTCACCGATGCGGGTCACCGATTGTTGCGACACTTCCAGGCTCGCATGCATCTGTTGAGTCACTTGGCTGGTGCGCTTGGCCAGGTTGCCCAGCAAGCCATCGATTTCCGCCGTGGAATCCGCCGTGCGTTTGGCCAGTGCCCGGACTTCATCCGCCACCACTGCAAACCCGCGACCTTGCTCACCGGCCCGTGCAGCCTCGATGGCGGCGTTCAGGGCCAGCAGGTTGGTCTGTTCGGCAATCGAGCGAATGGTCCCCAGGATCGACTGGATGTCGTTGCTGTCGCGTTCGAGCTGTTGCATCGACTGCGCCGACTGTTCGATTTCCTGGCTCAGGCGATCAACGCTGGTCACGGCCGCATCAATCTGTTGCTGACCTTGACGCGCCTGGCGCTGGCCACTGTCGGCGGATTCTGCCGCCTGGCTGCATGAGCGCGCGACTTCGTTGGCGGTGGCGACCATTTCATGGAACGCCGTGGACACCATGTCCACCGCCTCACGCTGGCGCCCGGCGGCTTCAGCCATGTCGCTGGAAACCTGAGTCGAGCTCTTCGAGGTGGCGAGAATCTTGGTCGCGGCACCGCCGATGCTTTGGATCAGGTTACGAATCGCCGTCAGGAACTGATTGAACCAGTTGGCCAGTTGCGCGGTTTCGTCGCTGCCACGGATTTCCAGGTTTTTGGTCAGGTCGCCTTCACCTTGGGCGATGCCTTCCAGGCCGCTGGCCACGCTGCGGATCGGTCGCACGATGACACTGGCGAAACTGGCGCCAATGATGGCGAAGAACACTGCCAGAACGGCGGCGATGATTGCGATCAGCCAAGTCAGTTGAGTCGCGGAGCTCATCACATCGTTTTGCTTGATCAGGCCGATAAAGGTCCAGCCCAGTTGCTCCGACGGCCAGACGTTGGCCATGTAGCGTTCGCCGTTCAACTCGACTTCCACCAGGCCTTTGCCGGCCTTGGCCAGTTGCGCATAACCTTCGCCGAGGCTGCTCAGGGCTTTGAAGTTGTGTTCCGGTTGTTTCGGATCGACCAGCACGGTGCCGGTGTTTTCCAGCAGCATCAGGTAGCCGGTTTCACCCAGTTTGATCTGCTTGACGATCTCGGTGAGCTGCTTGAGCGTCACGTCGATACTGACCACGCCGCCGTTGGTGCCCAATTGGTTGTCGATGGTGCGCACGGTGCTGACGTAGGTCGCATCGTCCTGGGCCCAGTAATAGGCCTCGGTGCGAAATGGTTTGCCCGGCTTGGCCTGGGCCGCCTTGTACCAGGGGCGCTGGCGCGGGTCGTAATTGTTCAGCTTCGCGTCGTCCGGCCAGGACACGTAACCGCCCGCCGCAGTGCCGAGGATGGCATAGGCGTAGGACGGATGGCTGTTGCCCAGGTCCTGCAGGAGGCTGAAGACCTTTTTGTCCATCTCGCCTTGGGGAATGCTCTCGGCGTTGGCGCTCATGTAGGTCTTGAGGCTGTCGTCGGAGTTCTTGATCAGCGGTTGTCTGGCCAGGTAGTCGACGTTCTGGCTGATGCCGTCGAAGAACAATTGCATGGCGTTGCTGACCTGACGAATTTCACGACCACTGCCGTCGACGAAATTCTCCTTGGCGTCACTGCGCAAATTCAGCACCACGAGGGTGGCGACCAGCACCACGGGCAGGCAGGCGATGATTGCAAACGCCCAGGTCAACTTCTGTTTGATGTTCATCCGCGCTCCAGATTTTTCTTGTAGGCCCACGCAGTGCAGATGACTCGCGGA
>LNAP01006008.1_pt1 | contig 17335 bp, 19 predicted proteins | sample 602601 | NCBI WGS metagenome assembly LNAP01 (sample SAMN02440304, study PRJNA202911) | soil metagenome | biome: Subtropical and temperate rainforests or woodlands; isolation source: soil samples (1 kg each in a 20% v/v slurry with milli Q water) were... ... | reverse complement strand
AATGTTGGGTCGGTCGGCGTTCGGTGAGCGCAGCGAAGCCCAACGCTTAGAACAACTCGGTGCCGTAGAAAGCCGTTAGCACTTTCACCAAATGTTCCAAGTCATGGCTGCCGGCCAACTCGCGTATCGAGTGCATGGCAAAAGTTGGCAGGCCGATATCCACGGTACGTACGCCTAATTGGCTGGAGATGATCGGGCCGATGGTTGAGCCGCAGCCCATATCGCTGCGCACCACAAAGCTTTGCACCGGCACTTCTTCGGCCAGGCACAGGTGACGGAAGAAGCCGGCGGTTTCGCTGCTGGTGGCGTAGCGCTGGTTGCTGTTGACCTTGATTACGGGGCCTGCGTTGAGTTTCGGGCCGTGGTTGCCGTCGTGTTTGTCGGCGTAGTTGGGGTGCACGCCGTGGGCGTTGTCGGCCGAGACCAGCAAGGACTTTTGAATCACCCGCACAAAAGTTTCTTCGTCTGCCGGCAGTATGCGGCGCAGCACCTGCTCAAGCATTGGGCCATCGGCGCCGCAGCAGGAGCTGGAGCCCACTTCTTCATGGTCGGTGCACACCAGCAGGCAGGTTTCTTCATCGGCGCTGTGCAGCAAGGCTTGTAGGCCGGCAAAGCAGGACAGCAGGTTGTCCAGGCGCGCGCCGGCGATAAAGTCGGCGTTCAGGCCGATTACCGCCGCGTCTTGGGTGTCGTAGAAGCTCAGCTCGTAATCCAGCACGGCGTCGGCATTCAGGCCGTGTTCGCGGCCCAGTTGGTCGGCGAGCAGGGCGCGGAAGTCGTAGCGTTCGTCACCGGCTACTTGCGCCAGAATTGGCGGCAATTCGTTTTGCGCGTTGATTGCCCAGCCTTGGTTGGCTTCACGATTCAAGTGAATGGCCAGGTTGGGGATTACCGCGATGGGCACCAAAAAGTCGATCAACTGACTTTCCACTTTGCCGTCACGGCGGAAGGTAACGCGGCCGGCCAGCGACAGGTCGCGGTCAAACCAAGGGGCGAGCAGGGCACCGCCATACACTTCCACACCCAGTTGCAGAAAGCCGTGGCGCTGCAATTCTGGCTGCGGTTTAACCCGCAGGCATGGGCTGTCGGTGTGGGCGCCAACCATGCGCAGGCCACCTTCCAACGGTGCGCGCTTACCCAGCTTGAAGGCGATGATTGAAGAGTCGTTGCGGGTTACGTAGTAGCGGCCACCGGCTTCGGTGTGCCAGGTCTCGCGCTCGTTCAGATGCACATAACCGGCCGTTTCCAAGCGCATGGCCAGGCTGGCGGTGGCATGGAAGGGCGTGGGTGAGGCCTTGAGAAAATCGATCAGGCCTTGGTTCAATTCTTCGCGCATAGGGCACTCCAGGCAGCAGTGGGGCGGAGTTTACCGTATACCGCCGCCGGCTTTCAGCCGATCACCAGCTTGCCGTTGAGAAACACGTCACGGCGCTCTTTGCGCCCGACTTTCTCATGCTTGGCCAACTGGTAAACCGCATCGAAGCGGGCGCGGTCGAACGGTCCCTGGGTGGCAATAAACTGCTCCACCAGTGCGTCGTAGTGGCGCTCGGTGATGAACTTGTGGATTTCCCGGTAGTAGAAGAAACCCATCTGGAACCCCAGGGTTTCGCTGAAAAACCGCGAACGGTAGGGAAAGCCGTTTTCCAGGTCGATGGCCCGTGCCGAGGTGCCGTCGGGGCTGATCATGACGTTGGCGGCCCAGAAGTCCATGTGCGTGATGTCTTTGGCGCTAAGGCTACCCAGCAGCTCGAAGGCGGTGGCGATAAATTGGCCGACGTCATCGGGATGGTTTTTTAGCCACACGTTGCCGTCGACCAGGTCGTCGAGCAATTCGGTGAGCAGAAATACTTCCCGGGTCAGGCCCAGCTTTGACTTGGTATGGCCGAAACCCACCAGCGGCGGAACGCCGGCGCCACGGCGGTTGGCCTCGGCGGTGTTAAGCAGTTCTTCGATTGGCCAGTCATAGCGGCCGTCGCTGTGAGCCTTGTGCCAGGTCACGCGTAGGCGCGCTTTCAGCGTGTTGAGCGGTTGAATTTTGGCGAAGAGCGCGCTGCTGCCCGCGCAAAAGGGGCGGCTGAAACGCTTATGGCTGGCGTTCTTGCGTCCACTGATCAACTGCTGCAAAGCCGCCAACGCCGGGGCATCAGGCGCTTCGCGTAGGAACAGGGTGGTGTTCTGGAACTGCACAGGAAAGGGGTAATCGAGTTGGAACTGCCGGATAAACATGGCGCCAGCCTCCGTGCTGGTCGTCTCAGAGGGGCGCCATTATGAGGCCATCACCGATGCAAACGGCAATGTTTTGTAACGGGAGAGACACAGTTCTCTGTTAAGGCCCGATCCAGACGCCTAACGCGGTGCCATTCAAAATGGCGCCGGGCTTTCAAAGCGCAGACGCTCGCCGCTTTGCGGATGGGTGAAGGCCAGCATGGCGGCGTGCAGGCACAGGCGCGGGTAGGCGGCCAGTGCGTGTTCGTGGGCATACAGGCCATCGCCGAGCAGCGGATGACCAATCGACAACATATGCACGCGCAGTTGGTGCGAGCGACCGGTGATAGGCGTCAGCTCCACGCGTGCCCAATCGCCGTTACGTTCCAGTACACGCCAGAACGTCAGCGCGTGGCGACCGTGTTCATGGTCGACCACATGCCGGGGTTTGGTCGGTGGGTCGTAGCGCAAGGGCAGGTCGATGCGGCCGCTGTCGAGTTCCGGTTGGCCCCAGCACAGCGCGGTGTAGGCCTTCTCGGTTTCGCGATCGTGGAACTGGCGGGACAATTCGCGGTGGGTGTCGGCATCGCGGGCGAGCAAGATCAGCCCCGAGGTTTCCCAATCCAGGCGATGGACGATACGCGCTTCGGGGTAACCGTTTTCCTGCAGGCGGGTAATCAAGCAATCCTTGTTGTCTTCGGCGCGGCCTGGCACCGACAACAGCAGGGTTGGCTTGTTAACCAGCAGAATTTGCTCGTCCTGGTAGACGATTTCAACGTTCGACAGCGGCATGCATCAGTTCCAAAAAAGGCAATTTCCACAAACGACAACGGCGGCCGAGGCCGCCGTCGTACAAAACCCAGGGATCAACGATCCGGCAGGGTGATATTGAGCTCGAGAATCGAGCAGCTGCCTTGGTTTTCCAGAGCAACGTGCACTTGGTCCGATTCGATATTCACGTACTTGCGGATCACCTCAACCAGCTCTTGCTGCAAGGCCGGCAGGTAGTCCGGCTTGCTGCGCTGGCCGCGCTCGTGGGCGACGATGATTTGCAGACGCTCTTTCGCAATCGACGCGGTGGTTTCTTTTTTACGCTCGCGAAAGAAGTCGAAAATGTTCATTCACGACCTCCAAACAGGCGTTGCATAAAGCCCTGCTTTTTCACATCGAGGAAACGGTGGGCGACTTCTTTGCCCAGCAGACGGTCAACGGCATCGCTGTAGGCTTGGCCGGCATCGCTTTGGTCGTCGAGGATCACCGGCACGCCCTGGTTGGAAGCCTTGAGTACGGCTTGCGACTCAGGAATAACGCCAAGCAGGCGGATGGCGAGGATTTCTTCAACGTCTTCAACACCCAGCATTTCGCCTTTGAGCACGCGCTCAGGGTTGTAGCGGGTCAGCAGCAGGTGTTCTTTGATCGGCTCTTCGCCGAGCTCCGCGCGGCGCGATTTGCTCGCCAACAGGCCGAGCATACGGTCGGAGTCACGTACCGAAGACACTTCCGGGTTGGTCACGACAATGGCTTCGTCGGCGAAGTACATCGCCAGGTGCGCGCCTTTTTCGATACCAGCCGGCGAGTCGCAAACCACGTATTCGAAGGTTTCGCGCAGCTCGTTGATGATTTTTTCCACGCCTTCTTTGGTCAGCGCGTCTTTGTCGCGAGTCTGGCTGGCGGCCAGCACGTAGAGGTTTTCCAGGCGTTTGTCTTTGATCAGGGCTTGGGTCAGGGTCGCTTCGCCGTTAACCACGTTAACGAAGTCGTACACCACGCGGCGCTCGCAGCCCATGATCAGGTCGAGGTTACGCAGACCGACGTCGAAGTCGACGATCACAGTTTTGTGCCCACGTAGGGCGAGGCCGGTACCGATGGCGGCGCTGGTGGTGGTTTTACCGACGCCACCTTTGCCGGACGTAACTACGAGGATCTTGGCCAAGGTGATTCACCCCAAAAATGAAGAAATGCGGGAAGCTGGCGCCAAAATATGGCTTGCAGGTGCCCGTTTTTAGTGTTCTGAAAAGTGGCCGCAGTATCCGTTAAAGCCGGGTGATGTTCAACACGTCACCGCTTAGGCTGACCTGAACGGCATCGCCCCACAGCGGGTCGCGGCGCAGGTCTTCAGAGACCTTATATTGACCGGCGATGGAGAGCATTTCGGCGCCCATTTGCTGGCAGAAAATTCGTGCTTTGGTGTCACCTTTAACGCCAGCCAGAGCCCGGCCGCGCATAGGCGCGTAAACATGGATGTTGCCGTCGGCGAGAAGTTCCGCGCCGGCACTGACCGGGGCCAGCACAATCAGGTCGCCGCCCTGGGCATACACCTGCATGCCGCCACGCACGGGTGAGGTGATGACTTTGGTGGGCTTGACCACCGGCTCCGGCGGTTTTTCGGCTTTCTTTCTAGCGGCGGCAACTTCCACCGGCTCGACCAGCTTTTCGCGCGCGCCGGAGGGCGGCAGTACGGGGATGTCTAAGGCCTGGGCGGCGGCGATGTCTTCTTCGCGGTTGGCGCGAATGGCCAAGGTACGCAGGCCGTGGCGGCGGCATAGCGCCATCAACTCGGCGAGGTCGAGAATACCTTCGGCGTCGGGCAGTTTGTCCAGCGCCAATACCAGGGGAATGTTGCTGAAGAAATTCGGCGCTTGGGCAACCTTTTCGGCCAGTTGCTGTTCCAGGCGCTCAAGGTCATTGTGCGCAAGCTCCAACACGGTAATGGCGAGCATGCTGCCTTTGAGCTGGAATACGGGGTCTTGGTTGAGCAGATCGGCTTGGCTCATGGGGTGCCTGATGCGCCTTAAAAAATATGCTGAAAGCAAAAGTGACGGTCGAGCCTGACGGCTCTGATTTAGACCGGACTTATAGCGAGAACGCGGTTGGGCCGCAAGCCGCGTGCAGTCCTGTAGAATGCGCGCCTTTGTTTGGTTTTCGAGAGCACCGATGGCTCGTCCGCAGTTTCGTCGTCCCTTTCTTCACCCCCGTTACTGGCTGCTCTGGCTCGGCTTGGGCCTGCTCTGGCTATTGGTGCAGCTGCCGTATAGGGCGCTGCTTGGCTTAGGCCGCGCGCTGGGTGTGGTGATGTATTTAGGCGCCCGCTCACGCCGCGAAATTGCCGCACGCAATCTCGAGCTGTGCTTCCCGCAGATGGCTGCCGCCGAGCGGAAAAAACTGCTGAAAGAAAACTTCGCCTCCACCGGCATCGCCTTTTTTGAAATGGCCATGAGCTGGTGGTGGCCAACCAAACGCCTGGCGCGCCTGGCGCATATCGAAGGCCTGGAGCATTTGCAGGAGGCGCAGTTGCAAGGGCAGGGCGTGATCCTGATGGCCGTGCACTTCACCACCCTGGAAATCGGCGCCGCCCTGCTGGGTCAGCGCCACACCATCGACGGCATGTACCGCGAGCATGGCAACCCGGTGTTTGACTTTGTCCAGCGTCGCGGCCGTGAGCGGCACAACCTCGACGCCCAAGCCATTGAGCGTGAAGACGTGCGCGCCATGCTTAAAGTGCTGCGTGCCGGCCGGGCAATTTGGTATGCGCCGGACCAGGATTACGGCATTAAGCAGAGTGTGTTTGTACCGCTGTTCGGCGTTACCGCTGCCACTGTTACCGCCACCAGCAAGTTCGCCCGCTTGGGCCGCGCGCAGGTGATGCCCTTTACCCAGAAGCGTTTGCCCAATGGCGGCGGCTACAAATTGGTGATCCATCCGCCGCTGCGTAACTTCCCGGGCGACAGTGAGGAAGAAGATTGCCTGCGCATTAATCAGTGGGTGGAACGGGCGATTTTGAGTTGCCCTGAGCAATATCTGTGGGCGCACCGGCGCTTTAAGACCCGTCCGCCGGGTCAGCCGAAGTTGTACAAAAAACGTTCCTAGGCGCGAGCGTGCTCGCGAACCCTGCAACCGAATAGTTCCTTCTGGGGGCAAACGCTTCGCGAGCAAGCTCGCTGCTACGGGGCATCTGTTTGCGGCGATGTTTTTAGTGCGCCCACAAATCTTTGGCGCCTCTATACTCGGAAGAAATTTCTGAGACGACTCGATGAATTTAGCGCACGACCCTACAAAACCGGTGACTGGGCTAATTCTTTCTGGCGGTGGCGCACGCGCTGCATATCAAGTCGGTGTGCTGGCGGCCATCGCTGATCTACTGCCCGACACTACGCAAAATCCCTTCCCTGTCATCGTCGGCACCTCGGCCGGCGCCATCAATGCCGTGGGCTTGGCCTGCGGGGCGTTGCAGTTCAACGAGGCGATCAAGCGTCTTACCCACGTCTGGCAAAACTTCCACTGCCATCAGGTGTACCGCAGCGACTTCTCTGGTGTGGTACGCCAGGCCAGCCGTTTTTTTGGCCATAGCCTGTTGGGCTTGGGCAAGCGTGCTCCGGTGGCTTTGCTCGATAGTTTGCCCCTGGGCGGCTTGTTGGCCGAACACCTGGACTTCACCGGCATTGCCGCCGCCATCCGTATGCGCAAATTGCGCGCGGTGGCGGTAACCGCGTTCGGCTACGACTCCGGGCAGGCAGTAACTTTTTACCAGGGCCGTGCTGCCATCGACCCTTGGTTCCGCCATCGCCGGGTTGGCGTGCCGACGCGCCTGCAGTTGCATCATCTATTGGCCAGCGCAGCGATTCCGCTGATTTTTCCGCCGGTGAAAATCAACCGCGAATTCTTCGGTGACGGAGCCATGCGCCAGGCGGCGCCGATTAGCCCGGCGTTGCACTTGGGCGCCAATCGTGTGCTGGTGGTGGGCGTTAGCGGTAACGGCAACCCACAAAATGTGCCGATGCGTGCCAAGGTGTCTGGGCCGCCGAGCTTGGCGCAGGTCAGCGGCCATCTGCTCAACAGCACCTTTATCGACAGCCTGGAAAGCGATATCGAGCTGCTGGAGCGAATGAACCAGATGTGCCGCATGCTGCCCGCCGACTTGCCGGCGAGAAGCATGGCGATTAAACCGGTGGATGTGCTGGTGATTGCGCCGAGCCAGCCGCTGGACCATATCGCGGCGCGCCATTGGCATGAACTGCCGCGCACCTTGCGCATGTTTTTACGCGGGCCAGGGGCGAAAAAAGCCGGCGGGGCAGGGGTGTTGAGTTACCTGCTGTTTGAGGCGGGGTACTGCAACGAGCTGATCGAGTTGGGGTATCAGGATGCCATGGCGCAAAAGGCGGAGTTGGTAAGCTTTTTAGGGTTGGAGCCGCAAGTGGCGGCCTCCTTGTAGGCGCGACCAATCGGATGGCCGCACCGGCGCTCCTACGCAAGGGCGTAGAGCGGTTAGGCCAACACCCCATCACGAAAATCGCGCAGCGCCTGCTCCACTTCCTCGCGGGTGTTCATTACAAACGGGCCGTATTGCACGATCGGTTCGCCCAGCGGTTTACCGGCCACCAGCAACACATTGGCCCCTTGCTCGCTGCTTAGCTGCAACTGGCCGCTGTCAGACAAGCGCACCAGTTTGCCGGCCTCTACCGACCGGCCTTCAAGCTGAACACTGCCGTCGTAGACATACAGCATGACCCGATGCCCTTCAGGCAGGCGCGGCGCTACCGAGCCGCCTGCGCCAAGGCGCACGTCAAACAACTGCGGTTCGGTATGCGGCCGTTGCACGGCGCCCACTTGCTGGACCTGACCATCGTCGAATTGGCCAGCGATCACCACCACCTCAACGCCTTGCGCGGTGCGAATCCGCGGAATCTCGTCAGCGGGAATATCGCGGTAACCGGGGTCGCCAAGCTTGTCTTTGCCCGGCAGGTTCAGCCACAGCTGAAAACCGCGCATCACGCCTTCTTCTTGCTCCGGCATTTCGCTGTGGATGATGCCGCGCGCGGCGGTCATCCATTGCACGCCGCCATTGCCGAGCAGGCCGACGTTGCCCAGATGGTCTTCGTGGCGCATGCGCCCTTCGAGCATATAGGTGATGGTTTCAAAACCACGGTGCGGGTGCGGCGGAAAGCCGGCGATGTAGTCGTCCGGGTTGTCGGAGCCGAATTCGTCGAGCATCAGAAACGGGTCAAAGCGCTCCACGCCCTGGCCGCCGAACACGCGGGTAAGGCGCACGCCAGCGCCGTCAGAGGCGGGTTGGCCGGGTTGGATGCTGATGATGGTGCGAAGGGCGGGCATGGCGATCTCTCCAGGCAATCAATGGAGCGATGCTAACCCTTTCTGGTAGATGGATTGGTGCGAAATTGGTGTGATACCAATCGGGGTTGTCGATGGGTTGGCTTGAGGCTGGGCCGGGCCGTTGGGCTTCGCTGCGCTCAACCCAACCTACGACTACACCGTAGGCTGGGCCGGCCCAACAACCCGTTACTCGGCGATCTGCAACTTGCGCGCTTCGGTGTAGACGTAGCGCACTTTCTCGTATTCAAACGGCGAGTTGGTTTGCCCGTAGCGGAAGGTGGTCACATAGCGGCGGTCGATGACACGCAGCAGCAACAGCTCCGGGTGGTCGTTGCTGACTTCGGCGACGTTAAGAAAGTTGATCTGACTTTCGGCGGTGAAGTCTGCCACTAAGCCACCGGTGTCGCGCAGGTTCGAGGGGCCAAGGATCGGCAACATAACGTACGGGCCAGCTGGCACGCCGTAGAAGCCTAGGGTTTGGCCAAAGTCTTCCGACTGTTTTGGCAAGCCCATCATGGTCGCCGGATCCCACAAACCAACAATGCCAATAGTGGTGTTGAGCAGCAGGCGGCCGGTGGTTTCCATCGAGCGCTGGCCTTTGAACTGCAACAGGCTGTTGAGCAGGTTGGGCACGTCGCCAATGTTGCTGAAGAAGTTGCTTACGCCACTGCGGACAAACTGCGGCGTGATATAGCGGTAGCCGTCGACCACCGGCAAAAACACCCACTCATCAAAGCGGTAGTTGAAGTGGTAGATACGGCGGTTTACCGATTCCAGCGGATCCCACACGTTTAACGCGTCGAGTGTTGAACGCTCGAATTCGCGTTGGTCCAGGCCGGCGTTGAACTTCAGTCCTTTCAGTGGTTCGGTAAAACCGTCCGGCTCAGCTGGCGTTGACGGGGTGGCCCCAGGTTCGGCGGCATGCGCGGCGCCGCTGGCGAGCAGAAGGGCGAGCAGCAAGGATGTCTTAGTCATGGAGCAGCTCCAGCATGGCGGCGGTATTTACGCGGTAGTTGAGGTTGCCGCAGTGCCCGCCGTGCGGGTAAAGGGTCAAACGGTCGCCCATCGTTCTGCGTAAAAAGCCCAGGTCGCCGGGGCCGAGAATTACGTCGTCCTTGTTGTGCATCACCAAAATTTTGTCGCTGGTTTTCAGGTAGTCCTCAAGGGCGTAAAGGCTCACCTGGTCAATCAACTGCAACAGGCTGCCACCGTCGGTGCGGGCGCGCCAGGCGGGGATCAGCTGCTCGCGGATATAGCAGTCAAAGTCGCACTGCAGGGCTTCGCGGAAATACGGCGTCAGGCTGGTGCCTTCGCTGATCGGCGTTTGCGGCGGGGTAATAAGGCCGCGACGGTTGATCAGGTCGGAAGTAAAGGCAATGTCCGCCGAGGAGAAACGGAACGAGGTGCCGATCAGCATCGCCAGTTGTTCATTTGACAGGTGCTGCTTGGATTGCTGCAGGTCGAAGAGCATTGCATCGTTGATATCGATGTAGCCCTTCTGCTGGAAGTAGCGGGTCAGCTTGCTCAGCACCGTGTCATAGAAGGTGCTGCTGTTGGTGATGCCCTTGACCTCGGTTTGTACCAGGCGGTCGAGGTTGGTGATCGAGGTGTAGAGGTTTACCGGCGGGTTGAGCATCAACACTTTCTTGAAGTTGAAGCTGCGCCGGGTTTCATCCAGCTTGCTGACAAAAGCGGCGTTCAGGGCGCCCAGGCTGTAGCCGGTGAGGTAGAAGTTGGTGACTTCCACTTCCGGATGCTGGGCCCTGACGGCCTGCATCACGCGGTACATATCGTCGGCGTCTTCGCTGCTGACGCCGGGCGTGGCGTGGCGTGACGCGGCGGTCATAAAGTCGTAGCTGGTGGGCGAGGACAACTGCACCACGTGATAGCCCGCGCCGTAGAACACGCGTTTGAGGTTGTCGGCGATGGTGCTGTCAAAACGCGCGCCGGTCCCGGCGATGATAAAGATCAGCGGCGCCGGGCCTTTCTGTTTGGCCATGCGATAACGCAGGGTGGTCACCGGCCAGAAGTTATCCGGCACCTCAAGTTCCCGTTCCGGGTGGAGCTTGAGGTTGTAGTCGGCCTGATCAATATCCAGATCGTCCGGTACCTGCGGGCGCAGGTCCGGTGGTGTGGTGGCGATAGTCGCCTCGAACGGGTTGGTCAGCGGAAAACCGTAGGTAGCCTCGTCGATGTCGGCGGCAGGCATAAACCAGCCATAAGCGCAGCAAAACGTGAGAGGCGCGGCATCGCAAATCCCTTTAGAAGATAAAGTGCGGAATGAATCCGGCGTTATGACAGCGGCTTCGCTGGTATAGCACAGATATTTTACTCAGCCTGCTTGGCCAGCTCGCCAAGAGCCGCGCCGCTAAGCCTGTAGGTGGTCCAATCGTCCTGCGCGCGGGCGCCAAGGCGGCGATAAAAGCCCAGCGCTGGCTCGTTCCAATCCAGTACCGACCACTCCAGTCGCCCGCAGCCACGCTCCACCGCTAATTGCGCCAGACGCGCCAGCAAGGCCTTGCCCAGGCCCGAACTGCGGGCGTGTTCGCGAACATACAGGTCTTCCAGATAAATGCCGGGTTTACCGAGAAAGGTGGAGAAGTTGGGGAAGAACAGGGCAAAACCCTGCGGCTCGCCATCCAACTCGCCAATCAGCACTTCGGCGAACGGACGTGGGCCGAACAGGTTGGCGGTCAGATCCTCTGGGGTGGCGACGGCTTGGTCGCTGAGCTTTTCATACACCGCCAGTTCATGAATAAGGCCGAGGATCAGCGCAACATCGTCGGGCGTGGCGTTGCGCAGCTGGATACGGGACATACAGGCTCCAAAAGTGGCGGAATAGGCTGAGCTTGCAGGGACAAAGCGCGCGCGGCAACAGGGTGATATGAATTCCTCGCTTCGTGCTCTGACGCTTGCATACCGTGCGCTGGCGTTTATCCTGAGCGCCGATTTTATTTACCGGAGAGTCCCATGTCCCGTCGTTTGCCTCTGATCGCTTTGCTGATCGTTCTGGCCCTGTGGCTAGCCGCTGCCTATGGGCTGCGTTTTGCCCTGATGGAAGACAGCCAGTGGGTCGGTATCTGCGTTGACCAGGCGCAGCGCTGGGAATGCCAGGTGCGTGACGGCCTGGGTCTGTTGATCCACTTTCGGGTTATCGCCCTGGCCGGTTTGATTGGCGCGGTGTTGGCGTTTGTTGTACCGGGCCGTGCCGGCTGGTGGTTAGCGGTTGCCGCACTGGTGTTCGCACTGCCGGCGCTAGTGCTCTACAGCGCCAGTTTGGCGGTGTTTGCCGTGGTGATTGCGGCACTGCGCTTGGTACGGGCGCCGCGCCAGTTGGCTTAATCCGAACACCTGAATTTGTCGTAGCGCATCGGCGGTATTTGTACGCGGGGACGACGCTGTGACGTCGCCCGTCTTCAAGCAAACCGCAGGCAATAAAAAACGGGGGTCAGTTCACTGAGCCCCGTTTTTTATTGCCGAGCGTTTGTTACGCCAACTGAGCCTTACGCCCCAAGCTGCGCCACAGCGCGGCCACCATCAGCACACTCACCGCCGCCCAACCCAGGGCCTGCCAGTTGCTCAGTGTCTCTTGGTACAGCTGCGGCAGAATGCCGGCACCGACGATCAAGGTCAGCAGGGCAATCTCACGGCGTGGCCCAGCCACCGGACGGCACACATACACCAACGCCGGAAGCAGCAAGACCATGCTCGGGAAGCAGCGGTAGCGTGGGTCAAATACCAGACCGAGCATCAACACCGCCGCGGCAAAACCGCTGGCTGCCAACCACCAGCCACCACGGGCTTGCAGCCAGCTATAGAGGTTGGCGCGCCAGCCGGCTTTACTCGACAACGCCAATGCGGCGTGTGCCAGTACCACCAGGTTGAGGCCCACCAGCAAGGCCGCCCACAACCATTCACCGACATAGCGGCTGTTAACCCGCGCCATTTCACCCCACAGGGCGATGCAGCAAGCACCAACGGCTGCCAGCAGCGGCAGAATCAAGGCCGAACGCGTGGAGGACGGGCGACCCGCCAGCAGCAGGGTAGCGAGGAAAATCACCCCGCTCACGCTCAGCCACAGGGTCCAGTTAGCGAAGTTGGAGACCGGTCCGGCCAGCACGCCTTTGTCTTGGCGATCGGCATCGAACAGGCCCCAGTAGCCGCCCATGGCGCCTTCGCTGACGCGCTTCCAGGGTTGGTCGAAGGCTTCGATCAGGTTGTAGTTCCAGCCGTTTTGCTCGGCCATGGCGACAAAACCGCGAATAAACTTGGCTTCGTTGACGCGGCTCGGTACGGCGGTTTCACGCTGACGGCCTTCGCTCGGCCAGCCGGTTTCACCGATAAAAATGTCTTTGGGCGCGAACTTGGCGCCGAACACCTGACGAATCTCGGCGACGTGGGCCAGGGCTTCGTCGATGCCGGTGGGGTCATCTTCCCAGTAGGGCAGCAGGTGAATAGTCAGGAAGTCCACTGCTGGCGCCACTTCCGGGTGCTTAAGCCAGAACTCCCAGACATCGGCATAGGTAACCGGTTGCTTGATCTGCGACTTCACGTCAGCGATCAGCGTGGCCAGTTGTTTACGCAGCAACGATTCGTTGCCGACGATCACCGATTGCACCACGTCCGGGTTTTCGTTGGCCGACTTGATCAGCGCATCGACTTCTTTCTTGGTGTCTACCGGGTTGCCGTTGACCCACGCGCCGAGCATCAGCTTGAGGCCGTGCTTGCGTGCCAGCTCTGGAATGGCTTCCAAGCCAGTCATGGAGTAGGTGCGAATGCAGTGAAAACGGGTGGCCAACAACGCCAGGTCGGCATCCATACGCTCAGGCCGCAGGGCGAAGGGCTGATCGAACGGCGATTGGTCTTTATCGAATGGCGTGTACGACGCGCACTGCAACTTATGGGTTGGCGTGGCGGCATCGGGCAGTACCAGCGGTTGGCCCAAGCCGAACCACAGGCCGCCAATGGCGAACACGGCGAGCAAGCAGGCAAACGCATAGGGCAGGGCGGGAAAACGTGAAGGTGCGGGCATAGTGTTAGGCGCGTCTGGGAGCAAAGCGGCGCAGTTTACCTGCATTCCCGTTATTTAGCGTAGAGCCGCCTTGGTCCAGTGTTAGCACATGTAAATGGTGGTGGTTGATCTATGTTGGGCTTCGCGTTGCTCAACCTAACCTACGCATAAAATGTAGGTTGGGTCGGTCCGCGTTCGGTGAGCAACGCGAAGCCCAACAAGTTGAGGGTTAGTCGGGTTGTTGAACGCGCGTTCAATCAAAAAAATCAACAGTTTGCAATCGCTTAAATGCCAGCTTGCCGGGCATAGATAACTGCCTTGTCGTTTCCAGCTTGGCGGTGTCGTTTCTTGGCACTGTTCATGTCGTTCTCGGAGCAGGTGCCATCACCGGTTGGGTCGATTATCGACGCGTCGGCACACGACTGACTCAGGGCGTGAGGCCTAACGATTACTTCGCAGACTCAGCACTAGATAGAGCAAACACAAACAAAACCACCTGCCACTCGGCAGTCGCCGGGCCACTATTTTCGGGGAACAGACTTATGAGCAAAATGCGTCGGTTATTGGGTTTGACTGGCACTGAGCACCGGTTTGGCAGGTGCGGCAGATAAACCCACATTGAAAATCGGCTATGTCGATGGCTGGTCCGACAGCGTCGCCACCACCCACGTGGCCGCAGAAATTATCAAAGAAAAACTCGGCTACGACGTGCAACTGATGCCCGTTGCCACCGGCATCATGTGGCAAGGCGTGGCCAAAGGTCAGCTCGACGCCATGCTCTCGGCCTGGCTGCCAACCACCCACGGCGCCTACTACGAAAAACTCAAAGACCAAGTGGTCGACCTCGGCCCGAACTTTAACGACGCCAAAATCGGCTTGATCGTGCCTGAGTACGTGAAAGCCAAATCGATCGGCGACCTGCAAGGCGAGAAAGCCGGCTTCGGCGGCCGCATCGTAGGCATCGACGCCGGTTCAGGTGTCATGCTGAAAACCGACCAAGCGATCAAAGACTACGGCCTGGACTACAAACTGTTGGCCAGCTCCGGCAGCGCCATGACTGCAGAGCTCGCTCGTGCCATTCGTTCCGAGAAGCCCATTGCGGTAACCGGCTGGATTCCGCACTGGATGTTCGCCAAATACAAGCTGCGCTTCCTCGAAGACCCTAAAGGCGTCTACGGCGAAGCTGAGCACGTCGACAGCGTGGCCAACCCAGGCCTGGAAGCCAAAGCACCAACCGTGGTGGCCTTCCTGAAAAAATTCACCTGGACCCCGGATGAAATCGGCAGCGTGATGTTGGCAGTAGAAGAGGGCGCCAAGCCTGCAGAAGCCGCCAAGAAGTGGGTGGCAGAGCACCCGGACCGCGTAAACGAGTGGCTGAAGTAAGTTAGCCCACGCTTTACCAACAAAGCCGCTCAGTGAGCGGCTTTGTTGTTTCTGGCACGTAGGTTGGGTTGAACCGTAGGTGAAGCCCAGCGGGCCGGCCCAACCTACAAAGCGTTCGGCGTTGGGTTGCGACCATGGTCTCGAATAAGACTAAGGTCGTCTGTCTTCCGGCCATGGGCGAACTAGAGTTAGCTCACCAGCAACCCGTGCTGCGGAGGATAAAAATAAAATGAACGACAGCATCTACGAGCAGATTGAGAAGAGCTCGAAGTTTAGAGAACTGGTGTCCAAGCGTGAGCGGTTCGCTTGGATACTGTCCGCCATCATGCTTGGCCTGTATGTGGCCTTCATCCTGATCATCGCTTTTGACCCTGCTCTGTTCGGCACGCCGATCAGTGAAGGGTCGCCGACTACCTGGGGTATTCCTGCCGGTATCGGCCTGATCCTTTCGGCCTTTGTGCTCACCGGTATTTATGTGTACCGCGCCAACGGCGAGTTCGACGATCTGAACCAAGCCATTCTGGATGAGGTGAAGCAATGATTGCCCGTATTCTCGCCGCCTGCGGCTTGCTTGCTTTCACCCAGGCTGGTTGGGCTGCCGATGCCATTTCTGGCGCGGTAGAACGCCAGCCTATCAACGTTTCCGCCATTGTGATGTTTGTCGCTTTTGTTGGCGCCACGCTGTTTATCACCTACTGGGCATCCAAGAAAAACAACTCCACCGCGGACCACTACGCCGCTGGCGGCAAAATCACCGGTTTCCAGAACGGCCTGGCGATTGCTGGCGACTATATGTCGGCGGCCTCGTTCCTGGGTATTTCCGCACTGGTGTACACCTCCGGTTACGACGGCCTGATCTACTCGATCGGCTTTCTCGTCGGCTGGCCGATCATTCTGTTCCTGATCGCCGAGCGCCTGCGCAACCTGGGCAAATACACCTTTGCCGACGTGGCCTCGTATCGCCTGAAGCAGAAAGAAATACGCACCCTGTCCGCTAGCGGTTCGCTGGTGGTGGTGGCGTTTTACTTGATCGCGCAGATGGTCGGTGCCGGTAAGCTGATCCAACTGCTGTTCGGCCTGGACTACCACGTTGCGGTGATTCTGGTCGGCATTCTGATGGTGCTCTACGTGTTGTTCGGCGGCATGCTGGCCACCACGTGGGTGCAAATCATCAAGGCTGTGCTGCTGCTCTCCGGTGCCTCGTTTATGGCGCTGATGGTGATGAAACACGTCAACTTCGACTTCGGCATGCTGTTCTCCGAAGCGGTAAAAGTGCACGCCAAAGGTCAAGCCATCATGAGCCCTGGGGCGCTGGTGAGTGACCCGGTATCGGCGATTTCGCTCGGCTTGGCACTGATGTTTGGTACCGCTGGCCTGCCGCACATCCTCATGCGCTTCTTCACCGTGAGCGATGCCAAAGAAGCCCGTAAGAGCGTGTTCTACGCCACGGGGTTTATCGGCTACTTCTACATCCTGACCTTTATCATCGGCTTCGGCGCCATTTTGCTGGTGAGCACCAACCCGGCGTTCAAAGACGCAGCCGGTGCGCTGTTGGGTGGTAACAACATGGCCGCGGTGCACCTGGCCAATGCGGTCGGTGGCAGCTTGTTCCTGGGCTTTATCTCGGCAGTCGCCTTTGCCACCATTTTGGCGGTAGTAGCAGGGTTGACCTTGGCCGGCGCTTCGGCGGTGTCGCATGACATCTACGCCAGCGTGATGAAAAACGGCAAAGCCAACGAAAAAGATGAACTGCGCGTCTCGAAGATCACCACCATTGCCTTGGGCGTACTCGCCATTGGCTTGGGCATTCTCTTTGAGAAACAGAACATCGCCTTTATGGTTGGCCTGGCGTTCTCCATCGCTGCCAGCTGCAACTTCCCCGTGCTGTTCCTGAGCATGTACTGGAAAAACCTCACCACCCGCGGCGCTATGATCGGTGGCTGGTTGGGCCTGATTACGGCGGTAACCCTGATGATCCTCGGCCCAACCGTCTGGGTACAGGTATTGGGTAACGCCAAGGCCATCTTCCCGTACGAATACCCCGCGTTGTTCTCGATGATTGTGGCGTTTAGCGGTATCTGGTTCTTCTCCATTACCGATAAATCCACCTCGGCTGGTGAAGAACGTGCGCGCTTCCTGCCGCAATTCGTCCGCTCGCAAACTGGCCTGGGTGCCAGCGGTGCGGCGGCGCACTAACGAGCAAAACTCTGAGTGATTTGGGCAGCCTTCGGGCTGCCTTTTTTTATGCCGTTTCACTCAGCGCGATCCATCCGTCATTCCCGCGAAGGCGGGAATCCAGATTCTTGTGGTCAGCGGTGTTCGTCGCAGCATTCTGGATCCCCGCCTTCGCGGGGATGACTGCGTAGGGAGCGGGTTTTGTGCAGGCAATAAAAAACCCCGCCAACGCGGGGTTTTTTATTGCTGCGGTCACTAGATTCTGCCAAGCAACGCCAGAACGATCACGATGATCAGAATGGTGCCCAGAATGCCCGACGGGCCGTAGCCCCAACTTCTGGAGTGCGGGTACAACGGCAGGCCGCCGACCAGGAGGAGAATAAGTACCACGATCAGAATTGTGCTGAGGCCCATGGTTGGATTCCTTGTTCTAGACCATTAAATGCAACTTCC
>LNAP01002734.1_pt1 | contig 17339 bp, 16 predicted proteins | sample 602601 | NCBI WGS metagenome assembly LNAP01 (sample SAMN02440304, study PRJNA202911) | soil metagenome | biome: Subtropical and temperate rainforests or woodlands; isolation source: soil samples (1 kg each in a 20% v/v slurry with milli Q water) were... ... | reverse complement strand
CGCGCTGGAGCAGTTCGCCAAGGTCTACGACATCGAGCGCGAGGTCAAGGAATTGAACACGGATCAGCGCCAGGCCATCCGGCAGCAGCACACCAAGCCGGTGCTCGATGCACTGCACCAGTGGATGACGCTGCAGCGGCAAAAACTACCGGACAGCTCAGCGACTGCCAGGGCCCTGGATTACAGCCTCAGGCGCTGGAGCGCGCTGACGCGCTTCACAGGCGACGGGCAATTGCCCGTGGACAACAACTGGATCGAGAACCAGATCCGCCCGATTGCAATGACCTGTTCATAGTGCCCCACTTCGTTAAGTAGTTGAAAACATTGAGATCTGGTTCTCGCCGACGGCGCGACACGGGCGATCTGTTCGGGCTGCCGCGTCGATAACCTTCGGATCCAGCAGGTCGCTGGCTCGAATCTGATACGGCGCCCGCGGCACCACCTGCTCGGCGGGCAGTATGCCGTCCTTGACCAGGCGCCGAATGCGGTGGTTGTTGACGCCGAGTTCGGCAGCGGCTTCCGACATGGTCAACCACTGCCCATCCTTGTGCGCTGAACGGTACGCGCGGATGTCGTTCACCCTGCGCACGGAGCTCACGCGATGCGCGGTCCACGTCTTCGCCTGACCCGTGGGAAGGCCCATGCGATTGAGGGTCGCGGCGATGTGCTCGTCGGACCACTTGCCCGCCATGCTGCGCATGACGGCCAGGGCTTCATCGGGCGTACGACAGCCGTGCTCGCCGGACTTCGGCTTCGCGAGCCTGACCTGCGAATGCTGGCCTCCACGCCAATGAATCGTCAGCACGATCTCTCGCGTCTTCTCATCGAGATCGGCAATGATCTCCTGGACCAGGGTGTGAAGCAATTGCTGACGCGTTCGCATCGTCACACCGGGCGCATCCCATGCGGCAGCAAGATCTTGGGCGAGTCCACCGAGGTCGGGCATCGCCACTGCCGACAGCGTTTGCTCGACTGCGTCAACGCGCCGCTGGCATGCCTGCACACGCTGCAACGCCGACTCCCAGCTCTTCTCGAGTTGTGCGGCGATCAAACGGTTGTCGGGGTCACAGGCCGCGTAGCGGCGCTCTGCCAGCGTCGCTTCGTAGCGTGCTTGCTGCAGTTCCAGGTCCACGATTCGCCGCTGGTCCGCTTGGACTTCCATGTGCCTCCGTTCAGCTTGCAATGCCGCTTCGACGGCCAAGGGCTCGACCGCTCGCAGCAGCTCTTGTGCGATGGCCTCGTCAGGTCGCCGCCCGCCAAAGGTGAAGCACCGCGGCTGGGCCAACTGCACATGCGGACGGTCGCACCGATACACGGGTTGGCCAGCACCGCGGCCCGTATATGCAACCGTCAGACGGCGGCCACAGCGGGCGCAGCAGAGCATCCCTGCAAGCAGCGCTCGACCGCCGCGCCCCGACTTAACGCCATCCACTCTACCGTAGGCGTTGACGGCGAGCTGCTTCTGATTGCGCTCAAACTCGGCCCAATTGATGTAGGCCTCATGGTGGTCCTTCAGCATCACCTCCCACTGCTCGACGGGCTTGCCGTGTCCATAGCTCTTGCGCAGTCGCCCCTCCACGAGGGTGGTGCGCTTCTCGCTCTTGCCGTAGGCGTACGTGCCGGCATAGAAGGGGTTCTTGAGCACCGAGATCACGTTGCGATAGCGGATCGGTGTCCAGTCGAACGTCACCATCTTCTTGCCATCAGAGGGACGCGGGAAATGAACCTGTTCAGCGGCGAGCGACAGAAAGACCTGGCGCGCGCTGCCCAGCTTGCGAAAGCGAGCGAAGATCAACCGGATCGCCTCCTGCAGGCGCAGGTCGGGATCGAACCCCAAACCGACCTCGCGATGCCAGACGTAGCCGATGGGCACGCTGATGCGCAGTTCGCCGCGCTGGGCCTTGGCACGGGCGGCCTCGAACATGCGCGCCCTGAGCACGCCGAGCTCGAACTCGCTGATGCTGCCCTTCATGCCCAGCAGTAGCCGATCGTTGGGACGACAAGGGTCGTAGACACCATCCAGGTCGATGACACGGGCCTCGACCAAGCCGCAAAGCTCCAGCAGGTGATGCCAGTCGCGACCATTGCGCGCCAGCCGCGAAGCGTCAAAGCACAGCACGGCACCGACCTCGCCGGCGCAGAGCCAAGCGACGAGCCGATCGAAACCAGGTCGGGCCACCATGCCACTTGCGGACCGGCCGAGGTCATCGTCGATGACTTCGACCTGCGTGAATCCACGGCGGCGTGCTTCTTCGACCAGGTCGTACTGGCGGCGCTGGCTCTCCAGGTTGTTCTGAACCTGCGTCTGGGTGGACTGCCGCACGTAGACCACAGCCTTGCGACGCAGTACGGTGGCGGGCAGCAGATCAGTGTTCGCCATCGTCAGCTCCCGTCCGCTGAACACCCGCCGCCTGAAGCAGCAGGATCGCCAGTTGCGCGATCGCGTTGGCGCGTTCGCTTGGGCTCATCCCCTGAAGGACTGGGGACTCGAATGCCATGCTCAACTGCCGCTGCGACATCAGCGCAGCCGGCACCAGGCTCAGCAGGTGTGGTCTGGGTGGACTCGTCATCTTGCTCCTCGCGATCGGTGTGATGGACACCGGGGGAGCTTCGCCGAAGGCCGCGTTGCGACAGCAGCTGATGCAGTTCGGTCAAGGCGGCGATCGACGCGCGTGGAGCGCCAAGGTTCATGCCGGTGCAAGAGGCTGCGTCGAGCATCCAGGCTGCCACCACGATGACGACGCCAGGACTCATCTCAACGTGGACAACCTCGCCCGTCGCTCGTTGCTCGCTGTACTGACGTCGCACACGACGGCCGTACAGTGCGTGCCAGCGGTAGAAGACTTCGACCTCTTGCCCGACATGGGCAGAATGACCTCGTGATTGCGCTCGGACGCGCGAACTGGTTGTTCGCGGGCGCGTTGCGGGCGGGCCAGCGGGCGGCCGCCGTCATGAGCCTGGTGCAGTCGGCCCGGCTCAACGGGCTGGACCCGTATGCGTATCTGAAAGATGTTCTGCAGCGGCTGCCTACGCATAGGGCCAGCCGGGTGGAGGAACTGCTGCCGCATTGCTGGCAAGCTGCGAGCGCCTGATCAATACCCGGGCGGCCGGTAGCGGTCAACATGGGATCGCCGCGCGCTTACGTCATTCAAGGCCTAGCGAACAGAGAGCTTGAGAGTCAGCTCTTCGGGCTGCTGCAGACGTTGCAGGCTTGCGTGTGGCGCGGACATCTGGCCGGCTGGCGAAAGACTCAGTCCACACGTTGATTCTTGCCTGGGAATATGCGAATCCACAGGATGTCCACTCTCCGCAAAGTAGCGTGTGCGCTCCTCACAAGCCTGACAGCGCCCTGACTTTCCATTCCCAGGCCGGACGAGAACGGCGGGTAATGGGTCGGGCCTTACCCCTCAACGGCTCCCGGCGCGGCGAGGCCGTCGAAGATGAACGCGACCAGCACTTCAACTCGCTCGTCCAGCCACGTGAGGGGCGAACCACGCAGTCCGCTCAGACTTGCAGCGACTTGGGGATTCGCCACAAATTTACCCAGGGGTTACCAATCCGACTTCACGTCGATTCCGTGCGCGGCTTCACACGTCCGATGTCTTCATACACGTGCTTCGTCTCGAGGAACTCCAGCATCGCTTCGGCGCCGTGCAGGCGGCCGTAGCCACTGGCGCCGAAGCCGCCGGTTTCCGCCTCGGGCAGCAGCTTGTTGTGGGTGTTGATCCACACTGTGCCGCTGCGCAAGGCACGCGCCACGCGTCGCGCACGGGCGCCGTCGTGCGTCCACACGCTCGCAGAGAGCCCAAACCGCGTAGCGTTGGCCCTGGCGACGGCCTCGCTCTCTTCACGGAAGCTTTCGAGGTTGAGCACCGGTCCGAAGAATTCCTCCTGTACGAAGGGCGAATCGAGCGCGTCGACCTGGATCAGGCTGGGGCGGATGAAGGCGCCGCCCGCAAGACGGCCGTCCAGAATCTCGCCACGCACGATCACCTCCCCGTGCTGGTGCGCTTGGTCGACCAGGCGTGCAATGCGGTCGCGATTGGCGATGTCGATCTGCGGTCCCATCATGCTTTCCAGCTCGGTGGCGGGTCCCACAGAGATGCTGCGGAAATGCGCGGCCAGGGCGTCACACAGAGGCTCGATCAGGCTTTCATGCGCCAGCACCCGGTCGAGCGCCGTGCACTGCTGGCCTGCGGCGATCGTGGCGGCGGCCGCCAGTTGCGCGGCGATGGCCTTGGGGTCTGCATCGGCAAACACGATGGCGGGCGCCTTGCCCCCGAGTTCCAGGTTGAGGCGCTTGAGTGTCGGCGCGGCACTGGCCATGATGCGCTGGCCGACCCCCACGCTACCGGTGAAGCTGATCACGTCGACGTCGCTGGACACCACCAGTGCCTCGCTCGGCTCGCTGCTGGTGCAGCTGTAGAAGTTGATCACGCCCGCCGGGAGGTGGGGCACCTCGACCAGGCAGCGCAGCAGTTCGGTCTGGAACAGCGCCGACTGCGGCGCCATCTTGATCACGCTCGTGCATCCGGCAGCCATCGCTGGCGCCAGCGAGCGCACCAGCAGGATCGCGGCAGCATTCCAGGGCACGATGATTCCGGCCACGCCGGCTGCTTCCCGGCTGAGCACCGACAGGGCGCCCGGCTCGACCTCGGTGGTGCGGCCGAAAATGGTGCGTGCCAGCCCTGCGTAGAAGCGGATCTCCGACACGGTGCCAGCCAGCTCGGCTTGCGCCGGCTTCAACAACTTGCCGGTTTCCTGGGCCAAGAGCAGCGCAAGTTCATCGGCTCGACGCTCGACGCGGTTGGCGAACTCCAGCATGACGGCCGCACGCAAGCGCGGTGCATGGGCCCAATCACTGTGCTCGAAGGCGCGGCGGGCGGCACCGATGGCAGCCTCGGCGGTACCGATGTCTGCGTCGGTGAATTGGCCGAGCACCATGCCGGTGGAGGGGTCGACGCTGTCGGCGACGGCACGGCTAGCGACCGGCGCCCATTGGCCGCCGATCCAGGGTTGCGCGATGGGGGTCATGTTCGTTCTCTCTCTCTTATGAGGCCGCACTGCGGCAACTGCGATTCGGGCCCGGGCCGGCGGTCGTCAATGCATGACCGAGCCGCCGTCCACCACCAGCGTCTCGCCCGTCATGAAGGCGCAGGCGTCGGAGGCGAGGAACAGCAACGGCTCGATCAGGTCTTCCGGGGTCTGGTCTCGCTTGATGGCGCGGCTCGCGAGCACAGGGCCGGTCAGCTTCTCGCGCATGTCGATGTTCTGGATCACCCCTTCGCTGAGCACCAGGCCAGGTGCCAGCGTGTTGACGCAGATGCCGTCACCACCCACTTCTCGTGCCAGTGCCCGGGTCAGGGCCAGAATGGCGCCCTTGGAGGTCACGTAGTGCAGCAGGTTCGGCGTGCCCTTGAACGGTGTCCCGGACGAAATGTTGACAATCCGTCCGTAGCCGTTGGTACGCATGAACGGCACCACGGCCTTGGCACACACGAAGGGCCCGCGGACGTTGACCGCCATGACCTTGTCCCACTCGGCCACGTCGATCTCAGAAAACGGCTTCAACTGCAACGAGGCATACACCGCCGCGTTGTTGACCAGTATGTCGATGCGGCCGAAATGCTCGTTGACCGCCTCGGCCATCGCCAGGACCGAAGTTTCGTCGGCGACGTTCACCTGGACTGCCATCGCACGACCTCCTGCCGCCTCGATTTCCTTGGCCAGCGACGTGCCGTCGAGGATGTCGGCGATGGCGACGCGCGCGCCTTCGGCCGCCATCGCACGCGCGTAGGCAGCACCTATCCCTTGCGCGCCACCGGTAATGATGGCGACGCGATCTTTGAGTTTCTGCATGACTTCTCCCGATGAATGAAGGGGGGGAGGGCGCCGCAGGCGCGACGCCCGAACCGGTTAATCGATGAATGCGGTCACCAGGATCGGCTGCCAGCACAGCAGGATCAGGATCAGCAGCGTGGCAACCAGGAACGGCATCAGCGGGCGCATGATTTCGGCCGTCGTCGCGCCGGTCACGCGTGACGCCACGTAGAGGGCCGTGCCGACCGGCGGCGTCAGCAGGCCCAGCGTCAGGTTGATGCAGATGACCACGCCGAAGTGGTAGGGGTTGATGCCGTACACCTGGGTCGCCACCGGCAGCAGGATGGGCACCAGCAGGATCAGGGCGGCGATGCCGTCGATCACGGTACCAATCGCCAGCAGCAGTGCGGTCACCAGCAGCATGAAGACGAAGGGGTCGGAGGTGGTCTGCTGCAGCAGAACCGCCAGTTGCTGCGGAACCTTCTCGAACACGATGACCCAACCGAAGACGCCGGCCGCGGCCACCAGGACCAGCACCACCCCGCTGTTGAGCGCCACCCGCAGCAGCATGTCACTGATGCGATCGAAATGGATCTCCTTGTGCGCGAAGATGCCCACCAGCACGGCCGTCAGGCCACCCACCGCCGCGGCTTCGGTCGGCGTCGTGATCCCGCCGAGGATGCCGCCGATCATGACGACTGGGACCAGCAGCGACGGGATGGCGGCCCCGATGTTGCGCAGCTTCTGCTGGCGTGACAGGCGCTCGCCCGGCGGGTACTTGTAGTAGTAGCCGAGCAGCGCGATCACACCGATGAAGGCAAGGGTCATCAACAGGCCGGGCACGATGCCGGCGATGAACAGGTCGCCGATCGAGATCTGGGCCAGCACGCCGAAGACCACGAACATCATCGATGGTGGTATCACCGGTGCGAGCAGGGCGCCGGCGCAGGTGGTGGCCGTCGCGAAACCGCGCGAGTAGCCCTTCCTTTCCATTTCCGGCACCAGCACCTGCGCCATCACCGCGACCTGCGCATTGGCCGAGCCCATGATGGAGGCGAGGAACATGTTGGCCAAGATGTTGATGTAGGCGAGCCCGCCGCGCAGGTGGCCCACGAACACCGAGGCCAGCGCCACCAGCCGGCGCGTGATGCCGCCTTCGTTCATCAGTTCGCCCACCGCCAGGAACAGCGGGATGGCGAGCAAGCCGTAGTTTTCGAGGCTGGAAAAGAATTGCTGCGGAAACGACTGGTAGAGCACCGGGTTGCCGCTTGCCTGGATGTAGGCCAGCGCGGTCATTGCCAGCACCAGCGCGATGGGGACGCCGAGAAACAGCAGGGCAGTGAAGACGGCCGTGATCATTGGATCGCTCCCCTGTCGCCGGCCGCCGCGGCCGGCACGGCCGCCGCAGCCGGCGTGGCCATGGTTTGCAGCAGGTTGGAGAGCGCATGCACGCTGATGGAGACAGCCACCAGCGGCATGACCAGCCAGAACCAGAACTTGGCGACCCCGAGCGTGGCCGTGGTGTCCTGGTACATGAAGTTGAAGGTCTGGCCGGAGAACTCACGCAGGTCGAAGCCGAGCCGCATCAGCGTCAGGGGCTCGAACCAGCGGTAGCACAGCACCAGCAGGGCGATGCCGAACACCAGCACCAGCAGATCAATCAGGATTTTCATTGCCTTCATCAGAAAGGGCGGCACCGCATCGACCAGCATCGTGACGGCGACCGCATCGCGGGTCTTGAGGGTCAGCGACATGGCTATCATCGCCAGCCACACCATCAACAGAATGGACAACTCATCCATCCAGTAGATCGGGTTGCGCATGGTGCGACCGGCCACGTTGGCCAGGACCATCAGCGGCAACGCGAGGGCGATCAGGCGCAGCACGCTGCGTTCGGCTTGGGCGATCGAATCGCTCAGGCCCGTAATGATTTTTAGCACGGTAGGTCTCCAGTTTGAAAGCAGCGTGGCGCCCGGGGCGCCGCCGGCTGCCCTCGTGCCCTTACTTGATGGCTGCAGCCTCGCGGCGCAGATCGGCCAGCACCGGCGTGCGCTTGAGCCAGAGGTCTTCCCACTGCTTGAGCGTGTCGCCGAAGAACTCGGGGCCGACCTTCACCACCTTGACCTTGGTGCCCTGCACGCTCTTCTCCATCTCTTGCTCCACTCGGACGTACGTATCGAACAGGCCGTTGAGGTGCTTGCGCGCAGCGCCGTTGACCAGTTCGCGATCGGCTGGGGTCATGGTCTGCCACAGGCGGCCGGAAACCAGGCCAACGACCGGGAACATCATGTGGTTCGAGTGCAGCAGCGTATTGCCGCGCTCGTAGAACTTCATGCGGAACACCAGTTCCATGTCCGCATCCACGCCATCCACCTGGCCGTTGGCCAGCGAGTCGTAAACGTCGGTCAGTGGCATCGGGGTCGAAGCCGCTCCCAGTAGCTGGTAGAAGTCGCGCACCGGCGGGAACGGCGTGATGCGCATCTTGCGACCCTTCAGATCGGCGACGGCGTTGGTCGGGAAGGCATTGAGCATCAGCCGCATGGAGGCCACGCCGTAGCCGACCCCCACCGCCCCGACTTCACGCGGCAGGCGGTCGAGCATCTTCTGCGCGGTCGGGCCGTTCAGCAGCATGCCGGCCTGCCTCACGTCCTTGACGAGGTAGGGCGCAAACAGCGCGCTGTAGTCGGGCACGCGGTTGGTGATTTCGGCTGCCGTCATGAAGGCCATGTCGAGCGCGCCGGTCTGCAACTGCTGCAGCATCTGCGCCTCGTTGCCCAGCTGGCCAGACGGGAAGATCGTGACCGAGTACTTGCCATTGGTCTTTTGCTTGAGCTCTTCGCCCATCGCGACAGCGGCCTTCGACCATTCGTGGCTGGCCGGCACGATGAGGCCCAGGCGCATTTCCTTCGCATGGGCTGCCGCGCCGAGGGCGAGTCCGGCGGCGGCGGCGAGGATAGTGAGCAGCTTGTTGAATTTCATGTGTTGTCTCCTTCGTTCGATGTGTGAGTGGCTCTCAAATTTCCTGGACTGGTTGCCACTGACCGGCAATCCTGCATGCAGGCCCGCAACGCTTGGTGCACTTTACGAGCCGGCGCCGGGCACCGCATTGACAAAAGCTCCGACTTTTTGCCATGGAGTCTGAATCGATGTGCAGTAGCAGCATGGGTTCGCGACCGAGGGGCGAAATGCGCCCCTCCTTGTTAGCCCTGCCTGGCGTCCTGCATACCCGACGTTTCGCACGTGGCTGCGCCAACAGCGCCCCTACCGGCAGGATTCGTATGGCCGGTGCGGTCAACCTGCTGGGCACGCAACCTAGCCTGGTCCTCCTCGTTTCGCGCCTCGTCCGACATGCCATTGAACAGCGTGCCGAGCAGGCCCTTGTTCAGGTCGCTGGTGCCGAACAGCGCATCGCAGATGGGGAAGGTGAGGTTGAAGTTACGGGTGTGCATGAAGTCAGGGTTATGATGAAGTACATGCATGCGCCGCACCGTGTTGACCAGCGGCAGGCGATCCAGAATCGGGTGCTCGAGGTGCGACAAGGTATGCAGGCCTTCGTACATCAGGAAGTACGACGCCATCGTCAGCATGGCGATGTACCCCGCGTTGGCCGACCACAGGTTGCCGATCAGCAGGGCCGCCGGCAGGGCCGCCAGCACAAACAGCACGGGCGCGAACGGCGGAAACAGCAACGCGCGCCACTCCTTGTGGCCGTTGTAATCGAGCGTCTTGTGGGAGAAGAACTGGTGGTGGGTCGCGACGTGGCGCTTGTAGGCCGGCTTGATCCAGCTCTTAGGGCTGTGCAACAAGTAGCGGTGCCCGGCCCATTCCGCCCAGTTCCCGAACAGAAACATCGGAACCACGACGAACAGCCATTCCTGCCAGGTCGTGTTCTGTAGCTGCGCTGCGCAATACCAGACCACGCCGATGGTGAATACCAGCGTGAAGCCCAAGTGCAGCTCGCCGCGGTACCAGCCGGGGGTGTCTTCCACGTATTGCTTCCTGTAGGACAGGGACCGTGCAACGATTTCCTCTTCGCGATTCATGATGGCTCCTTTCATTTCGCACAGCAATCCGGCGCGGACGCACCGGACTGGCCTTTCGGTAGTGATTTAAGTACACTGCCTTATTTAAGTCTACACAATTAACTAGCAATGTCAACATTGAAACCCGTGCGCTCGGACGGAAGGGAAACGAAGGTTCGGATGAAGGCCGTTGCACAGCGCCTGTTCGCGCAGCACGGCATCGACGGCGTTACGGTGGCCGATATCGTTGCGGCGGCCGGGCAGCGCAACAAGGCTTCGCTGCAGTACCACTTCGGATCGAAAGACGAATTGATCGGCGAGCTGCTGGTCGACGGCGCGCAGAAAGTGGATGCCTTTCGCCTGGCCCTGCTCGACCAGATGGCGGAGGACGGTGGACCGCGCCATGTGCGTGATGTGCTGGACGCCTTCGTCCGGCCGGTGTACCAGCTGACGGTGACCGAATCCGAAGGCAGCACCTACCTGCGCTTCCTGTCGAACGTGCAGCTCACGCATCGCGAGCTTTTCCGCGCCTACATTGGCGCCAAGTGGAATACCGGCTATCGCCGCTGCCTCGAGCATTTCCGCAATCTGCTTGCCCACATCCCTACCCCGGTGCTGGAACAGCGCATGTCACTAGTGGCGATCTACACGACGACGGTGTTCTCGATCAAGGAAGCGCCGGCTGACGACGCGCCCGCGTCGTCGCGCCTGTGGACGCGCAAATTCACACTGGACAACATTCTCGACACCTACGAGGCAATGCTCGTCTGTGTTCCTTCTGCGGGAACACTGGAAAAGCTGAAGTAGCAGTCAATACACCTGCACCACGCGCCGGTACTCGCCGGGCGTCACGCCGATCTGGCCGCGGATGAAGCGCGTGAAGTGGCCCTGGTCGGGGAAGCCCAGGTCTTCCGCGAGGCGCCCGAGGCTGGTGCGATCGTCCGCCTGCGCCAGCCGCCGGCAGGCGGTCTCGGCACGCAAGGTGTTGACGTAGACGTGCGGCGTCATCCCGGTGCAGCGGCGAAAGCGCACGAAGAACTGCGCGCGCGACAGATGCGCCGAGGCGGCCAGCCGGTCCGCATCCAGTGCCTGGCCCAGGTGCTCTCCGATGTGGTTGAGCGCGCGCTGGATGCGCGAATCGGGCAGTCGCAGCCCTTCCGGCCGCACCAGGTCCTGGATGCTCTCCCATGCCGAGAACTGTTCGCTGACCGCCAGCATCAGGTCGAACAACGCGCTCTCTAGGCGCTCCTGCTTCATCGGGATCGGCGACATCAGTTCACCGATCAGGTCATCCGCCAGCTTGCGGATGCGGGGAGTGATCTGGACGCAGGGCCGCGGGAAGAAGCGGGGATGGGCCGCCAGGCGCAACGGGTCGTGCAGCGTCGCCAGCCACCTGGGTTCGATGTAGAGCGCCAGGTAGACGGTGCGCGGAAAGTCCGGTTCGCTGTAGAAGTAATGCGGCTCCCAGGCATTCACCAGGATAGCGGTGCGGTCGGTGACCGGAAGCCGCTCCTCGCTGACGTAGAAGGCGGAATCGGCGCCGCTGGCTTTGAAGATCACGTGGCACTGCGAGTGCGCATGCGAAACCAGCGGTGTATCCATGTCGAGCAGTGCCAAGCGACCGAATCTGCCCTGCGCGATCCTGAGTGCTGTCGTCATCGATCCTCCTGAAGGAACGTCGCCGTCGCCAACGGCGGTGAGTGTCAACGTGGCCGTCGCTTCACCGATGCGGCTGGCCGGTGCCTTGGATCTGCGGGCCCCCCATCATCGCCCCGGTTTCAAGGTGCTGGAGCGAGAGGCGCGCAATCACCACGGCCAAGAGAGACTGGCGTACTGCATGCGGCTTTCGCGCTTCAGCTCGTCCACCACGATCGTCGAAGTGCGGGCCGGGGGGCATGCCTGGGAAGAAAGCCAGTCACATAGCGCGTACAACTCGGCCTGCTCGGCTTCCAGTTCTGCCCGGCCAATGAGGGCACGAAGTGCCTGCGCACTCTCCGGCTGGCCTGTAGCGAAGCTGGGCGGATCCTCCAGGCCCCGCCGCAGTCGCCGCAGGGGCAAGATCACTTCGGAGCGCCAACCGGCGATCTGCGATTCGGCGGAGGCGACTTCGTCTGGCGTGAGTGATCGTCCGAGCCGCAAGGCCGAGTACTCCTGAAACAGGTGCAGCACGATGTCCAGCCCATGCGCATCCTGCAGTCCGTGGAGATGCTTCGACTCGTCGGGCGTGAGGTCGCGATAGCGTGCCACGATGAAGTTCCACGCATCCTGCTTGCTGACGGGCTTTGCATCGGTCATGGGAGGCAGCACCTTCGAATTCGACCGACGTTCAGGAACCGATGAACCTGGGATTGCGCTTGCCGTGGAAGGCCTCGACGCCCTCGCGGAAGTCATCGGAGCTGCGCAGCCGGCTGTAGCAATGACCTTCCAGCTCGATGGCCACAGTGAGCGTGGAGTCTTCGGTGTCGTTCAGCAACTTCTTGGCGGTGCGTTGCGCGATCGGCGAGAAGGCGCGCAGCTCGTCGACCAGGCGATCGGTGGCCGCTTCCAGCTCGGCATCGGGCACGCATTCGGTGGCCACGCCCCACTCGTACGCCTGCTGGCCCGGAATGCGGCGCGAACGCATCACGATGTCCTTGGTGCGGGTGATGCCCACCATCTTTTGCAGGCGTGCCGATCCGCCGGAGCCGGGGATCTGGCCCAGTTTCTGTTCGGGCAAGGCGTAGCGCGTGGTTTCGGTCACCAGCCGGAAGTCGCAGGCCAGCGAAATCTCGAAGCCGACACCGAAGCAGTAGCCACGGTTGGCGGCGATCACCGGCTTGCTGCAACGAGCGGGGGCGGCGATGTTCCAAGCCAGCTTGGAGACGTGCTCCGGGGATGCTTCCAGAAAGCCCTTGATGTCGCCGCCGCTGGAGAAGTGCTCGCCTTGGGCGCGCAGCACGATCACCCGCACGGCCGGGTTCTCGTCCAGCGACTCGAACACCAGCCTCAGCTGGTCGCGCTGGGCCATGGAGATGATGTTGTAGGGCGGGCGGTGCAGCACGATGTCTGCGCGCTCGCGCTCGGCGTCGATCTGGACGCTGAAGCCATCCAGCTGTTGGAGCAGGGTTTGGGCCGGGTGGGTCAATTGGGTCATGGAAGGGCTCTCGTGGATCAATGGAAGAAAGGGATTCAGGGATTGGGCATGCGCACCAGGGCGGCCGGCTGAGGCCGGCGCAGGCCCTCCCAGCGTTTGACGAGATCACTGTGATCTACGTCGAACAGGTCCAGCACGCGGCCGACGGTGTGGTTGACCATGTCGTCGAGCGACGCGGGACGGACGTAGAAGGCCGGCACGGGCGGGAACACGATGGCGCCCATCTCGGTCACGGCGACCATGTTGCGAAGGTGCGCCAGGTTCAGGGGCGTCTCGCGCGCCAGGAGCACCAGGCGACGCCGTTCCTTCAGCACCACGTCGGCGGCGCGGCTGACCAGGTTGTCGGCCAGCCCATGTGCGATGCCGGCCAGTGTCTTCATCGAGCAGGGCGCTACCACCATGCCGGCGGTGTGGAAGGATCCGCTGGACACGACGGCGCCGATGTCCTTGACGCTGTGCACCTCGTCGGCCAGGGCCTCGATCTCGCTGCGCTTGAGGTCCACCTCCTGAGCGGCGGTGAGCGCGCCGGAGGCGGACAGCACCAGGTGCGTCTCCCACCCGGGCAGCGTGCGCAGCACCTGCAGCAGGCGGATGCCGTAGATGGCGCCGCTGGCACCGGTGATGGCCACGATCAGGCGCTTTGTGGTCATCTTTGCACCTTGCCGGTCTGGAAGTCGACGCGGGCCGAGGTGTCGATCAGCGCGTCCAGGTCCTCGGTGTCCTCACCCGGCACGCGCACCTTGGTGAAGACGTGCTCGTGGTAGACCACCGGCCTGGTGGCATCCAGGCCCATCTTGGCGCTGATGCCCTGCACGTGGGACGGCGGCGCGCTGTTCTCGCCGAATTCCTGGCCCACCGTGGTGGAAGGATCAAGCACCGAGCCTTGCGCTCCGGCGATCACGACCAGGTCTCGGTCCGCCTGGAAGCGCGTGGCCACCGCCCATTCCACCTGCAGCGGGTCGTGCACCTCCACGTCGTCGTCCACGACCACCACCTGCTTGATGTCGTAGTGCGCTCCGAAGGCGGCGCAGATGACGTTCTTGGGCTGGCCTTCGTGGGTCTTCCTGATCTTGACGAACAGGTGGTAGCGACCGACGCCGCCGATCGATAGATGGACGTCCAGCACGTTGGGGAAGCTGCGCTGCAGGTGGGCCAGCAGCGTCGCCTCGCGCGGGATGGAGCCCAGCAGGAGGTGCTCCATCTCCGCTGGCACGATGGTGTGGAAGACCGGATCGCGGCGATGGGTGATGGCGTCCACCTCGATCACCTCGCGGTGCTCGCGCGCGCTGTAGTACTTGGGGAACTCACCGAAGGGGCCTTCCAGCTCCTTGACGCCAGGGAGGATGCGTCCTTCGATCACCACCTCGGCGTCGGCCGGCACGCGCACGTCATTGGTCAGGCACTTGGCCACGCGCAGCGGCGCTCCGTGCAAGGCGCCGGCGATCTCCAGCTCGTCGCAATCGAGCGGGGCGATGGCCTGCGAGGCCAGCAGCGTGAGCGGGTCGACTCCGATCACCACCGCCACTTCCAGCGGCTGCTTGCGCGCTTCGGCCTCCTTGTAGAAGGCCCAGAGGTGGCGCGGCAGCATCAGGATGGCCATGCGCTCCTTGGAGTGGACCTGGATCCGGTTGATCGAGACGTTCTGCACCCCCGTCTTCGGGTTGCGGGCGATCACCAGGCCGGCGGTGATGTAGGGGCCGTTGTCGTGCTCGCTGTGGGTGGGGATGGGCAGCACCTGGCGCGGATCGACGCCCTTGTGTACCACCTGCTGGCAGAGCGCCTCGCCCGCCGGCACCTCCCGCCAGGGCAGCGGGTTCTCGGCGGCCTGGCGGAAGCGCTGCAGCAGTTGCGCCTCGGTCACGCCCATGGCTTCGGCGATCCAGCCGCGGCGCGACATGAAGCCCGACACCACCGGCACGTCATGCCCGCCGGGCCGGGGGAAATAGGCCGCCTGCCGGCCGTCGAGCCGCTTGGCGATGGCGGCCAGCTGGTGTTCGAGCTTCACGCCTTCGCGGATGACGGCCAGGCGGCCAGTGTCGGACAGGTGGGCCAGCCAGCAGCGCAGGTCGGTGGAAAGGGCGGGGGCGGAATTGGTCATGGGTGTGCGGTGGTGAAGTGGGATCAGGCGGAACGGTTTTCGTCGACCTGCAGGGGCGTGTACTCGCCAGCCACGAGCTTGCGGCGCAGCACCTTGCCGACGGGGGATTTGGGGATCTCGGCGACGAACACATACTCGCGCGGCCGCTTGAAGTTGGGCAGGTCGGAGCTGCGGCAGTGCGCGTCCAGCGCCTGCGCATCCAGCGCCGCGCTGCCGTCGCGGGTGGTGACGAAGGCCACGACCCGCTGTCCCCAGCGCTCGTCCGACAGGCCGGCCACGGCCACTTCGCCCACGCCAGGGCACAGCGAGATGACGGACTCGATGTCGACCGGCGAGATGTTCTCGCCGCCGCTGATGATCATGTCGTCCACCCGGCCGGTCACGAACAGGTCGCCGTCCTCGTCGAGGTAGCCGGTGTCGCCGGTGAAGTACCAGCCGCCGCGCAGGGACTTGGCATTGGCGTCCTTGCGTTTCCAGTAGCCCTCAAAGGCTTCGTCGCCGCGCAGGTCGGCAATGATCTGGCCCTCCACCCTCGGGCCCACGCGGTCGTCGACGTCGGACGCGTCCAGGCGCACCACACGCAGCCGGGTGTTGATGCCGGCGCGGCCGGCGCTGCCGGGCTTGTCCGGCGCCTGCTGGTCGATGGAGAAGGTGTACACCTCCGAGGAGCCATAGTGGTTCACGAAGAGCTCGGGCTCGAAGGCCGCCTGCAGGCGTTTGAGCAGCGCGTCGTGCATGGGGGCGCCGGCAAAGCCCAGTTTCTTCACCGAGGCGATGTCGGGCCCGGGGCCGCTGCCGTGTCCGGCGCGCTCGCGCTGCGTCAGCAGGTCGTGATAGAGCGTGGGCACCAGGTACAGGCAGGTCAGGCGCTCGGCCTCGATCAGCACCAGCGCCTCCTGCGTGTCGAAGCGGGGCATGCATACGAACACGCCGTCGACCAGGGCCATGGCGAGCAGGGAGCGCACGCCCATCGTGTGGTACAGGGGCATCACGCCCAGCGTGCGTTCACCGCGGCGGTAGAGGTTCTGCGCCACGTGCGCCAGCGCCGCGGCGCGCTCCTGGCGGTGACGGCGCGGCACGCCCTTGGGCTTGCCGGTGGTGCCCGAGCTGTAGAGCATCAGCGACAGGTCCTCGGCATCGGCCGCGGTCTGCAGGGGCGACGCCGGGCCGGCCAGCAGGGCCTCCCAATCGCAGGTGGCATCGCTGCCTTCGAGCGGGCCGACGCCGATGCGCGGCAGCTCACGCGCGGCTCCGCTGGCACGGGTGGCCTCCTCGCTGGAGGCGTCGAAGAATACGGCCTTCACCTCGGCGTCGGCCAGGCAGTAGTCGATCTCGTCGGCCTTGGCGCGCCAGTTCAGCGGCACGATCACCACGCCCAGGAACTGGCAGGCCCAGTGCAGCGTCGCCGCCTGGTGGCGGTTCTGCAGCACCGACAGCAGCCGGTCGCCCCGGCCCAGTCCCAGGCGCTCCAGGCCGGCCACGGTGCGGCCGATCTGCTCGTGCCACTGTGCATAGGTGAGGTGCACGCCGCTGTCCACCAGGGCGAGCGCGTGAGGGCTGCGTTCGACGCTTTGCAGGAAGGTCGTACCGAGGTCAAGCATGGATCAGTCTCCGATGTGGGGGGCGGTCGCGGCCTGGCGGCGCAGCGACGCGGTTTCGAGCACCGCCGCCACGATGGGCGTGTAGCCGGTGCAGCGGCAAAGATGGCCCGACAGCATGTCGCGCACCTGCGCTTCGCTGGGGTCCAGGACACGCTTCAGGTAGTCGTCGCAGCTCATGAGGATGCCGGCGGTGCAGAAGCCGCACTGCAGGGCGTGGTGGCGCTTGAAGGCCTCCTGCAGGTCGGACATCGGCCCGTCCGCATCGCACAGTCCTTCGACCGTGTCGACGCGGCGGCCGTCGACCTGCAGCGCCAGCGTCAAGCAGGAGCGGCCGGCCACGCCGTCGATCTGCACGGTGCAGGCACCGCACACGCCGTGCTCGCAGCCCACGTGCGTGCCGGTCGCGCCCAGGCCTTCGCGCAGGAAGTCCGACAGCAGCATGCGCGGCTCGCAGGCTGCGCTGCGGGCGGCGCCGTTGAGCGTCAGGCGCACGGTGTGCTGGTGGTCGCGGCTGCACTGCTTCATCGGGAGGTCTCCGTGACTTGGGCGATCACCTGCGCGCCGAGCTGGCGCACGAGGTGGCGGCGGAAGGTGGCGCTGGCATGCGCGTCGTCCTGGGCTTCGAGCTCCCAGGCGAAGTCGTTGAGGGCGGCGGCCAGCTCGAC
>LNAP01002733.1_pt1 | contig 17343 bp, 17 predicted proteins | sample 602601 | NCBI WGS metagenome assembly LNAP01 (sample SAMN02440304, study PRJNA202911) | soil metagenome | biome: Subtropical and temperate rainforests or woodlands; isolation source: soil samples (1 kg each in a 20% v/v slurry with milli Q water) were... ... | reverse complement strand
GTGATGAACATGCTGGTCTGCAGCTGGTGGTCGGATTTGCGCATTTCCGATTCGCCATTCAAGTCGGCAAACTTTGCGCCTTCCAGCGCCTCCGCAACCTTGACAGGGTCAGTGGAATGAGCCTTCCGCATGCCCTCTGCCAACCCACGGACCAGGGTATACGTCGATGCGATGATGAAGTCCTCGTTGTAGTTCTTGTTCATTCCCTCGACCATCTCACGTCCGACGAAGCCGTCGTTGTTCGGCGAATAGACGTTGAGATTCTTGACCCGTCCCTCGGCCGCCTTGCCCAGCGCGCTGGGCGCACCGAAGCTATGAGCGTAATAGGTATAGAAGCGAGTGCGCAGCTGCGCATCGTTTGCCGCCTTGACGAGCAGCGTCAAGTCCTGGCCCCAGTTCGCCGTCGTGACAGCATCCGCGCCTGAAGCACGAATCTTCGCGATATAGGGCGAGAAATCCTTCACCTGCCCCATAGGATGCAAGTCATCGCCGACGATCTCAATGTCAGGCCGCTTGCGCTTGAGGTATTCCCGGGTGGCTTTGCTGATCGACTGTCCGAGCGGGTAGTTCTGACCAACAATGTAGACCTTCTTGATCGACTCGTCCTTTGCGATTTCGCTGGTCATGGCTTCGGCATACATGTCCGCGTTCGGTACGAATCGGAAGCTCCAGAAGCTGCACTTTCCATTGGTGATCTCCGGATCGGCAACCGAGTGCGTCATGATCATGACCTCTTTACCGGGATTTCGCTCGTTGTGCTTGTTGATCGCGTCGACCAGCGCCGCATAGACCGACGAACTTCCGCCGTTCACCACATAGCGGTAGCCCTGGTCGATAGCCGAGCGCAGCAGAACGATCGACTCCTGCGTGCTCCCCTTGTTGTCGAACTGGGTGAACTCCAGCTTGTTGTCGCCCGCCAGCTTCTCGCGGCCGATTAGCTCGGCGGCCAATTGCATGCTCTTGGTCCAATTAAGCGACGGTGCAGCAAACGGACCCGAGGCTGGGTCGATAACGGCGACGCGAACTACCTCGGCGGAGGCAACAGCGGCTGATAGTGAAAGGACGGCAAAGGCCACCCGGCACAGGGTATGCTTCATGGAGAGTCTTTGAGGATTGAGTTCTGTGAAACCATTCATGCCGGAACCTTCGCCTCGCCGGCAACAGTGCCCGACAGGGTGCTCAGCTGATCAAGCACCGGAAGGAGATAAGTCCTGAAGTGCGGATAGTTCTCGGACATCGGAAAGTGTCCGAGGTTGCGCATAACAACGAACTTCGAGCCTTCGATAATTTCGTGCACTTCGCGCGTCGCGTCGGGCGTTGCCGAGTAGTCGTAGTCCCCAGTCAGAAGATATAGCGGCGTCTTCTTGGTATCGATGGATTGAAGCACTTCGGGCGGCATGTTGCCCGACTCCTTGTAGAAGTAGGTGTCGCCCGCAAAGACGCCCGGGCCACTCTGCATGTAGTACCAGAGTGTGTTCCAGCGATCCTGCGCGGGGCTCTGCGGAGCCATAATTCCCGAGAGCAGGCCTGCGGCCGCCTCCCCTCCATGAACGTCGGCACGGTGAAGGTATTGCAGGTCGTTCTGGTACTTGGTCAAGCGACCCACGACGTGCCGGGTCGTCTGCAATCCAATCGCCGCACGGAATGCATCTGCATGACGCACCAGCAGATGGAGGACCGCACGTCCGCCGATCGAGCAACCCATGACGATCGGGCGATCCAGTTCCAGGCCACGCACCACCGCCATGATTGCCCCGACGTAGGCATCGGTTGTGAGGCGGTAGGTCCGCTCCATGTATCCGGCTTGTGGCGCCGACTTTCCGTGGGCCGGCAGATCGAACGCGATAACCCGAAATCGCGAAGTGACGGCCTCGTCGTTCATCAGTCCGCGGAACTGGCGCGTGTCGCTGCCTGCGGTGTGTAGGCAGAGCAGCGGAATGCCCTGCCCGGCCTCTTCCACATAGATGCGTGCTGGATGACCTTCAATCTCGGCCTTTAGGTAGCGGCCAGTAATAGGCTCGCAGGCAGGACTCACCATGATGCATCTCCTTTGAACATAGCCGCCACCACACCCTTGACCAGCAACGAGTTTGCGAAGAACGGAAGAAGATCCTCTCCATGGATCTCGCCGTTTCCGGACTCCGCCATGGCTACGATATCGTTGAACCCCGGTGCGGGCAGAGCCTTGGAGTACTCAGTCCAGGCAAACGTACTTGCCTCGATCGTGAAGGCCATTCCGTCACGCGAGTTGGTGGAGTCCACCCGCACATCCTCCGGTGAGATAGAAACAACATAGAGGTCATCGCCTACGCCTACGCCGAAGCGCAGCTTGAGGAAGCGGCTGCGACGCAACATCTCCTGGTTGCGCAGAAGCGCTTGCATTGGATCCTGAACCATCATGCCCCTTTATTCGCTGAGCGAGTTGCCTATTTGCAGAATGAGTGGATGCTAGGGGAACGGGCGTACTACTGTCAATCTAAGTGGACTCAGGGTTTTCTCTGAGCGATCCTTGCGCCTTGACGCCGCGCACCCTGTCAGATGACAATTCAACTTTTGCGAATACTACATTTGCACTGCGAATAGACATCAAGGAGACCCGCAAATGACCATCTCACGTCGAGGCTTCACGGCTCTCGCAACCGCCATCCTCGCAGGCCCACTTTGGGCGGAAGATAAGTATCCTGACCGGGCCATCAAGCTGATCGTGCCCTACCCACCTGGCGCTTCAACAGACATTCTGGCTCGTGCCATCGGACAGAAGATGAGCGTCAGCATGGGTGTGCCCGTCGTCGTCGACAACAGGGCTGGCGCGAGCGGGATCATCGGCACCGAAGCACTCGCGCGATCGAAACCTGACGGCTATACCATCGGTGTCGCGGTGCCCTCGACCCACACCCTGCCGGCAGCGTTGAACCGCAAGGTGCCTTACGACCCCCTCAAAGACTTCACACCGCTGAGCCTCGTCGCCAACAACCCCTTGGCGATCGTGGTGAACCCTAGCGTTCCAGTAAAGACACTGAAGGAGCTTGTTGACTACGCGAAGAAGAATCCTGGAAAGCTGTCTTTCGGCTCCTCGGGTTCTGGCACGTCTCAGCATCTCGTGGGCGAAATGCTCAATCAGTTCGCGAAGATCGACATCGTGCATGTCCCTTACAAGGGCGGATCGGGCGCATTGACCGATCTTCTTGGCGGGCAGATCCAAGTGGGTTTCGTAGTGGTACCCACTGTTCTTGAGCAGGTCAAGTCCGGCAGGCTGAGAATGCTTGCTGTCGTCGACAGCAAACGCTATTCCGAACTGCCGGATGTGCCGACGCAGAGCGAAGCATTGCCGGGTTTCTCACCCGGGACCTCGTGGCTGGGCGTGTTCGGTCCGGCGAATCTTCCCCCGGCCATCGCGGCGCGTCTCACCAACGAGCTTCAGAAGGCGGCCCGCGACCCGGAGCTGGCACGCTACCTCAATACAAACGGTATGCCGGTCGTGGCAAGCACGGGAGAGCAGTTCGCGCAGCGGCTACGTGAGGACGTGGACACATGGAGGCCCATTATCAAGGCGGGCAACATCACGGCCGAATGATGGAGCGGCGCACTAGCTAGTGGTGGGCAATCGATGTTGTCGTTCTTACTTTCTGGAGGCAGTGCACCTGCAATCGAGGCGGCGCACGCTTTGAGGTGCCTGAATTCGGCAAGGTAGGAATCGGTAGGCGGTGGAACACATGAATGCGATACATGTCGAAGGCTCACAAGGACACGGTGCCTTCCTTAATTTGGTCGACTTCAAATGGCTCATGGCCGGCATGGGCTGGCGCGTCGATCTCTCGCGCTTGCAGAGCGATAAGACCCATATGAATGAGTGCCTGCAGCGCGCTCTGAAGAGCGACTCCGGGTTGCTGCGGGAACGAAGCCTCGAGTTGCTTGGCTTACGGCCCTGAACGGTTGCGCATCTCGACGCTAATGGGCCGACCACATTCATCGGCTTGGCACATGATGGGCGCTGAAAGCAATCCTCAGGATTTTTTCAGCCTCTGTGCGGGGCTGTTGAGGAATGCCACAAGCTACGTACGGATAGGTACATAGCTGATCGGTGCACCACTAGGCTGATGTGTGCAGCCGTCACCTGCCAGCGACATTCATCCATCCAGCCCGTGCATCGCAACACAACACAACACGCCGTAGACGCCGCAACGAACTTCCCGCACGATGAAGGCATTATTCCACAGGCTACGTTCCGCACATGCCTCTCTCGTCTAAGCCCTGGACGCCTTCGTGCGACGTTTGCTGGCCCAGAAGCCCTCCGAGCCTAGCCCGACCGCGAGCGACAGCCGTGCACTTGGTCTGCGACTCAACTATGGGCGGTGTATCAAGATAACTTGTGCGCGGAGGTCGCATCGCCGGTTCATAAACCTCAGAAAAGCCGCCGCGCCAGCGTAGCCCGAGCCCGAAGCAAAACAGGTAAGAAGGTCTGGCGGAACTCAGTCTGCCCCATTCTCTCAGTCCTCATTGCAATGCTCATTGCCGCAACCGTCTGACCGTTTCGATCCAACACCGGTACGGCCATTGATCTGACGCCCTCCTCCAGCTCGCCTTCATTCGTTGAATATCCTTCCTCGCGGCACCTCGTGACCAGGGCCAGCACCGCATCGGGTTCAGTCAGAGTAAACGGGGTCAATGCGGGACGCGCCATCCCTCTAACGCGGTGTTCCGCGTCAGACGGCGGAAGGCTGGCTAGGAGAACCCTTCCCAGTGCAGAACAATATGCTGGAAGGCGCGAGCCAATGCCAAGACCGGCACTCAAGCTGCGACGCGCCGTGGATCGGGCGATTACGATCGCGTCGTCGTCGAGCAACTGGCCGAGCGAAGCTGACTCTCTTGTCCTTTCCGAAAGTGCGTCCAAGAGCGGCTGTGCGAGCGACGGCATGGGACGAGACGACAGATACGAATGCGCGATCAATAGTGAGCGCGGCAACATCCAGAATCGCTTGCCGTCACTATCGAGATACCCGAGTTCCTTCAGGGTGAGCAGAGAGCGCCTAGCTGAGGCAGGTGAACATCCGGCTAAGCGTGCAACTTCGCTTACCGTCAGCCGCACGTGCTGCCGTCCAAAGCTCGTGAGAACTTGAAGCCCCTTCGCCAGCGAGCCAACGAAGTTGCGATCCAAGCTATTTTCAGGAGTGCTCTGACTTTTGCGCATAGCGCAATTTTGCCTTGTTTTGCCACGAAAGGTTTAAGACACTGCACTCATAGATTTCCCCACCAGCCAGACAACACGGAGACAAGATGTCCAGCTACCTGCCGCGGCGGCGCGATACGCTGCTTGGCTTGGGTGCGGCGGCCGTGAGTGCCGCATTTCCCAGCCACCTTCTAGCGCAAGCTGCAAAATCACTAAGGATCGTTGTGCCCTTTGCGGCAGGAGGGACGGCTGACATGCTTCCCCGCCTTCTGTCAGAGAAGATGCGCGTCCACTACCCGGGCGGCGTCGTGATCGACAATAGGACAGGCGCCGGCGGCAATATCGGCGCTGAATTCGTCTATCGCGCTGATCCCGACGGTTCGACGCTTCTGGCCTCGCCGCCTGGTCCCATCGCGATCAACCACAACCTTTATCGAAGGCTGAACTTCGATCCAGCGCGCTGGGTGCCGGTCACCGTAATTGCGACGGTGCCCAACGTCCTAGCGGTGAGCAACAAACTTCCGGTCCGCAGCGTCGCGGAATTTCTGGCGTACGTGAAGAAGAATCCGGGGACGGTGAACGTGGCGACACAGGGCAACGGCTCGACTTCCCACCTCACCGCAGCGCTGTTCATGCAGTTGACGGGCACCCAGATGAACCTCGTCCCCTACAAAGGCACCGCGCCGGCACTAATCGACCTGATTGGCGGCACAGTCGATGTGTTCTTCGACAACATCAGCTCGTCACTGCAGCATCACCGGGGCGGCAAGGTGCGTATCCTCGCGGTCGCCGACGACCAACGCTCGAAGGCGCTGCCCGAGATTCCAACCTTTGCAGACCAAAATCTGCCCGGAATGCAGGCGGTCACCTTCTTCTCCGTGGTTGCCCCGCCTGGCACCCCGACAACTGTTGCTGCGACCGCCCAGTCACAGATCGCCCTGGCGCTCGATGCACCCGACGTGCGCGTCAAGTTTGCCGAGCAGGGCGCCGAGCCTCGTGGCTGGTCGGCTGCGCAAACCACCAAGTTCATCCAGACAGAGACCGACCGCTGGGCAAAGGTCATCCGGTCGGCCAACGTAACCCTAGAGTGAGACCCGAAGCATGCAAAACCAAGTCATTCATTGGCAAAGAGCGGCCAACACCCGGATTCCTTATGCGCTCTACGGCGACGAAGCGGTCGCGGTGGCGGAGCAACAGCGCATTTTCCGCGGGGAGGTATGGAACTACCTCTGCCTAGATGCCGAACTGCCTGAAGCCGGCCACTTCCGCACGACGTTCGCGGGCGAAACACCGGTGATCGTCGTCCGCGACGATGACGGCGAGATTTACGCGTTCGAGAACCGCTGCGCGCATCGAGGCGCCTTGATCGCGCTAGAGAAATCGGGCAAGGCGGAGAACTTCCAGTGCGTTTACCACGCGTGGAGCTACAGCCGACAGGGCGATCTCGTGGGCGTCGCCTTCGAGAAGGGCGTCAAAGGCCAGGGTGGTATGACTGCCTCCTTTTGCAAAGAAGAACACGGTCCCCGCAAGCTGCGCGTGGCCACGTTCTGCGGACTTGTCTTCGGCAGCTTTTCCGACGACGTTCCGTCCATCGAGGACTATCTCGGTGAGGAAATCTGCGGTCGCATTGAGCGCGTGCTACACAAGCCCGTAGAAGTCATTGGCCGATTCACGCAGGCCCTGCCCAACAACTGGAAGCTGTACTTCGAGAACGTCAAGGACAGCTACCACGCAAGCCTGCTGCACATGTTCTTCACCACCTTCGAACTCAACCGCCTGTCTCAGAAGGGCGGAGTGATCGTCGATGAGACCGGTGGTCACCACGTCAGCTATTCAATGATCGATCCCTCGGCTCGCGATGACTCCTACCGCTCTCAGGCCATCCGCTCGGACAACGACCAGTACCGGCTAAAGGACCCGAGCCTTCTTGCCGGCTTCGAGGAGCAACAGGACGGCGTCACGCTGCAGATCCTGTCGGTGTTCCCGGGCTTCGTTCTGCAACAGATTCAGAACTGCCTCGCAGTTCGCCAGATCTTGCCGAAGGGCACAAGTCGCACCGAGCTTAACTGGACCTACCTCGGCTATGTGGACGACACTCCCGAGCAACGCAAGGTCCGCCTGAAGCAATCCAATCTCGTGGGTCCCGCAGGCTTCATCTCGATGGAGGACGGGGCCGTTGGCGGATTCGTCCAGCGTGGCATCGCCGGCGCTGCCGCCCTGGATGCGGTCGTTGAGATGGGCGGGGACAACACGAGCTCCAGTGAGGGACGCGCCACCGAATCGTCGGTACGAGGCTTCTGGAAAGCATACCGGCGACACATGGGCCAGGAGTCTAGCCTCGAGGGAGCTTCCGCATGATCGATCTGATGCAACTTTTGGCCTTCAATGCTGCCTACGCCGAGACTATCGATTCCGATGCTCTCGAAGCATGGCCTGACTACTTCACCGCCGACTGCCGATATCGCATCACCAACGCTGAGAATGAGGCGGAGGGCCTTCCCGCTGGGATCGTCTGGGCCGACTCACGCGACATGCTTTCTGACCGTATCGCTGCGCTCCGCGAAGCCAACGTGTACGAGCGGCAGCGATATCGCCATATTCTTGGAATACCTCTGATTCTGGACCCGCCGGATGACGCCGAGGTGCGAGCTACGACGCCGTTCATGGTCGCGCGCATCATGCATACGGGCGAGACCGAGCTTTTCGCCACCGGTGCGTACCGCGATCGCTTCGTCCGTCATGAAGGCAAGGTCCTGCTTGCCGAACGTGTTGCCGTGTGCGATAGCACTGTCACGGACACGCTGCTCGCATTGCCACTATGAGCGCCGTGGCGCGACATCGACTAGCGCTTGCGCTGGGGGACCCGCACGGCATCGGGCCCGAAATCGCGGTCAAGGCGTTGGCGGCATTGTCCGCGAGCGACCTGGACCGCATCACGGTCTATGGGCCGCGCGAGGCTTTGGTCCAGGCGTCCGAGCTCTGCAACTTGAGTGGTCTGCCCGATCGCTTGCGCCACGTAGAAGCAGGCACGCTGCCTGGAGACATCCGCTACGGCACCATTGATGCTGCAGCCGGAAGCTCTGCAGTGGCCTCGGCCGAGGCCGCATTGCGAGCCTGCCGAAATGGAGAGGCCGACGCGGTTGTGGCCTGCCCTCACCATGAGACAGCCATCGCGCAGGCCGGCATCGCATTCAGCGGGTACCCGTCGCTGGTGGCTCGGGTGTGCGAATTGCCGGAGGACCAGGTTTTCCTGATGTTGGTGGGCGGCGGGCTGCGCATCGTTCACGCCACCCTTCACGAAAGCGTCAATACAGCATTGCAACGTCTAACGCCGGAACTCGTGCAACAAGCAGCGCTGGCCGGAATCCGAGCCTGCAGGATGCTGGGCATCGAAAACCCCAGCGTCGGGCTTTTCGGCGTCAATCCCCATGCGTCGGAAGGCACCCTGTTCGGCCCTGAAGACGAAGCTGTCACCGTTCCCGCTGCTAGTGCGTTGCGCGCCACTGGACATACGATCGACGGTCCTGCAGGGGCCGACGCCTTGCTCGCGCAGCGACGCCATGACTTGTATGTCGCCATCTTCCACGACCAGGGCCATATTCCCGTGAAGCTGATCGCGCCCAATGCGGCAAGCGCCCTGTCGATCGGGGGTGACGTCCTGCTGTCGAGTGTCGGGCACGGCAGCGCGATGGACATCGCGGGGCGGGGCTTGGCGGATCCGGCGGCTCTGTCGCGCACGATCTCGCTGCTGTCTACTTTCAACTCCTGTACGGATTCATGAGTCATCGCATCGCCATCGAAGGCACCGAGGTCACGTTCGAATGCGACCCGGGCCAAAGTCTGCTGGACGCAGCACTCAAGTCAGGCATCGAGCTTCCCTACTCCTGCCGAAAGGGCGCCTGCGGCAACTGTGCCGGCGAGGTCGCCTCTGGTGACGTATCGGGCGTGGGTGGCGCCGCGGTTCGAAATGAAACCTGCACGCCTGAGCAGGTGCTGTATTGCGTGTGCGCGCCAACCAGCGATGTCGTTCTCCGGCCGACCGGATGGAAGCGGCTCGAACCCGGCGCGCGCAAAACCTTTGTTGCCAAGGTCTATACCAACGAATTGGCAGCACCGGACGTGTCGGTCCTTCGGCTGCGTCTGCCTGCCGGCCAGCGTGCCAAGTTCGCTGCGGGACAGTACCTTCAGGTTTTTCTCGAGGACGGCAGCACGCGCTGCTACTCGATGGCGAATTCACCACAGGAGAGCGACGCCGTCACTTTGCACGTCCGCCATGTCCCAGGCGGGCAATTTACCAGCGTCGCGATCGCGTTGAAGCCCGGCGACACCGTAAAGATTGAACTCCCTTTCGGCAACGTGGCGCTGGCACTCGACGACCTGCGGCCCATCGTTTTTGTGGCGGGAGGCACCGGATTCGCGCCCGTGAAATCAATCCTGGACGACATGGCGAAGAGGCGCGTCCAGCGCGACGTCACCCTCATCTGGGGTGCCCGCGAGCCCGCTGGCTTGTACATGCCTAGAGCCATTGAGAAATGGCGCAAGCAATGGCCGCAGTTCCGCTTCGTGGCCGCCCTCTCGAAAGCACAGTCCGCCGAAGCCCCGGATTCCTTCGTGGGTCGCGCGGACGAAGCGCTGCGTGCGCTTTGTCCCAATCTTCGAGGACATATCGTGCATTGCTGCGGTTCGCCGGGCATGGTGGCAGCAGTGCGAGCGACCGCATTCGATTCTGGACTGGAGACTTCGGACTTCCACGCCGACGTGTTCGTTCCCGGTCCGGCGGCGGTCCCGCTATGAACGAGTCGCGGGACGCGCCGAATCCGCCGCACAGCGGCCGGAACTGACAGACACACATTCAATTTGAAAGAACAAGAGATGCCGATGGAACTACTGCTGAGCGAAGGTATTTGGAAGAATCGCTGGTTCAACGGAAATTGGGTGGAGGGCGAAAGCTGTTCCGCGGTCATCGACAAGGCGAGCGGCGAAGAATTGTCGACGATCGGGCTGGCGACACCTTCCGATCTTGCAGCGAGTGCCGGTGCCGCCGCAAAGGCCCAACAGGCATGGGCCGACACGGCCCCCGCAGACCGGGCCGCAATTTTCCGCAGAGCAACCGCGCTGGTGGAGAAGCACGTGGACGAACTCGCCGGCTGGATCATGCGCGAAAGCGGCGGGCTTCGCGCCAAGGCCGACACCGAGCTTCAGTCGACGTTGACCATACTGCACCGTGCTGCCTCAATGATGGGGGAGCCGCAGGGGATCGTGCTGCCGGCTACGCCCGACCGCATGAGCTTTGCGCGCCGTGTGCCACACGGCGTCGTTGGCGTCATAGCCCCCTTCAATTTTCCTCTGACGCTGGCGATTCGCGCGGTGGCGCCGGCTTTGGTGACGGGAAATGCGGTAATCCTCAAGCCAGACCCACAAACGGCCGTCTGCGGCGGCGTGTTGATCGCCCGCATCTTCGAAGAAGCCGGCCTTCCCGGGGGTCTGCTGCACGTTCTACCTGCGGGCGCGGATGTCGGTGAAGCGATGTGCACCGATCCACACGTTGCGATGATTGCCTTCACCGGCTCCACGGCCGCGGGCCGCAAGGTCGGGGCTCTTTGCGGGGCGAACCTGAAGAAGGTGTCGCTTGAACTGGGTGGCAAGAACTCGTTGATCGTTCTCGACGACGCGGATCTCGATGCCGCGGCCTCGGGCGCTGCATTCGGCGCCTGGATGCACCAGGGGCAGATCTGCATGGCGACAGGGCGTATTCTGGCGCATGAGAAGATTGCTTCGGAACTGGCTGAGCGCTTGACGGCGAAAGCACTGCAAGCGCCAGTTGGAGATCCTTCGCGCGGTCGGGTGCTCATCGGTCCGGTGATCAACGAACGACAGGCGACGTCTATCGCAGCGGTCGTCCAGGACAGCGTGAAAGCAGGCGCGACGCTGCTCGCAGGCGGATCGCGAGAGGGCGTTTTCGTCCAACCCACGGTGCTCGGGAACGTAAGACCCGGCATGCGCGCCTTCGACGAAGAGGTGTTCGGCCCGGTCGCGGTTGTAGTCCCTTTCGCGACGGACGACGAAGCCGTCGAGTTGGCGAACAGCACGGAATTCGGCTTGGCCGCGGCGGTGATGTCGCGCTCGACCTCCCGCGCACTGGCGATCGGCTACCGCCTGCGAACCGGACTATTGCACATCAATGACCAGACGGTGCTCGGCGACCCCCATGCCCCGTTCGGTGGACGCGGCGCGTCGGGCAACGGCAGTCGCGTGGGCGGACCGGCCGACTGGGACGAGTTCACACAATGGCAATGGATCACCGTGCGCGATGCTCCGCCGCGCTACCCATTCTGACTTCCCCCATCCCTGCAGGAACGACCCTTGGACAGACGAACTCTTCTTGTTGCGCTCTCGGTCGGCTCGCTGCCGGCATTGGCCGAGGAAGCGACCGCGCCCTATCCCAACAAGGCGGTACGCATCGTCGTCAACTTTCCGCCCGGTGGTACGGTCGATGTATTGACTAGGGCGGTCGCGCAGAAAATGTCCGACCGATGGGGACAGCCCACGGTCGTCGACAATCGACCTGGTGCCGGCGGAAACATCGGCGCGCAAGTGGTGGCCACCGCGCAGCCCGACGGCTACACGCTTCTTGGCACGCCCCCGGGTCCTATGGCGATCAATCAGAATCTCTACAGAGGGATGGGATTCGATCCGGAAAAACTGGTGCCAATCGTAATGATGGCAAATGTTCCCAACGCCATCACCGCGCGTGTCAGCTTTCCGGCAAACAATGTGAAGGAACTGATCGCATACATAAAGGCCAACCCTGGAAATGTCACCTACGGTTCCCAGGGGAATGGCTCGACGTCTCACCTGACGGGCCAGATGTTCGCAACCATGATTGGCGGCGATATGGTGCATGTGCCTTTCAAAGGAGAAGGACCGGCCCTCACCGAACTTCTCAGCGGCCGCATCGATCTTTTCTTCGGCAACATCTCTGCGGTAATGAAGTTTCGGGAAACAAAACAGGTCAAGCTTCTGGCACTCGCCTCCGCGAAACGGGGGGCGATGGCGCCCGAGGTCCCTTCTGCACCCGAAGCCGGCCTACCCGACTTCCTCGCCTCGGCGTGGTTCGCGCTTGTTGCTCCGCCGAATACGCCCGCACCGTTGGTTAGAAGCATCAACCTCGAAGTCAATGAGATCTTAAAAATGCTCAGCGTGCGCGATCAATTCGAGGCCCAAGGTGCCGAAGTAGTAGGTGGCACGCCGGCTGAGATGGCCGTGTTCGTGGGCACTGAGCGCGCCCGCTGGAAGGCGGTCATCAAGACCGCCAACGTGAAACTCGACTAGTCGAGTCAGCCTCCGCCTGAATAGAGATGGGGATTCACGCGGTGCCGATCAATGCGGCGCAGCTCAGCCCCATGGGTCGTCCGGCACAGGCAGGCCGCTTAGGTCATCGGCTGTCAACGAGCGGTCGGCAGCGATCCCTCGGGCTTCGAGCATTAGAACCAGCTGACGGGCATGCTGTGCCGCATGCCATGTCGTTCTTTCGAAGACCTCGTGCATGGAACGGCGCCCGTAGTACGTATCGACTTGAAAGGCCAACGAACGGTCTGCGGTGCGCCACCAAGCATCCAGGCGCACTCCAACCTTACGACCAAAGTCGGCAATCTCCGCGATGCCCCAATCTGCGGGCGCCTTCTCGGCGAAACCTTCCGGAGTGAGCGGGCGGCCCATGCCGGTTTCTAGCCCCATCTCTGCCACGCGAAAAACATGGAAGGCGGTGTCACCGAGCGTCCGGTTTCGGTCGCGAAATGTCTCACGCAAGGCAGCCACAGGAAACTGCAACGTGTAGCGGATTGCGGCAGCTAGAACCATCTCTAGCTTTTCAAACAGCTTTTCGGCTGAAAGCGGTTCGCCTTCGAGGGGCTGTTCTCCGACGAAAGCCGCCACGTCCTTCATCGATTGGCACAGAGTGAAGGTCTGGCCGCGGGAAAGTATTGGGACCGACCTCGCGCCGAGCGCGCGCAACTCGGCCAATCGCTCGGGTTGGGCGACTACGTTGACGGAGTCAAAGACGACGCCCCGCTTTTGCAGGAACTCCTTGGTGCGCACGCAGGATGAGCAACCGGGTTGCCAGAACAGCTTAAGCGCGTTGTCGGGTGGTGCTTGTGTCGAGGGGGGCATATGTCTCCAATTAAGCGATCAGCCATAGTCAAAACTCGCTCTGCGGATCATTAATCCGCTATACTCATTCTGCGCGCGCCTGTAAGACAAGTCAATCAGCCGCGTATGGCGACAAGATCGACAACGGCTCAGGCTAGAACCCATTTCAACCGAACCACTCCCCACGTGTTCTCAAGCTCTGGCAGCAGCGGCTCTTAAGGAGAAACCTATTTCGCGCGGCCCGTCGCCCTCCCCTGGGCCAACTATCGACAAGACTATGGATCGCCGCTACGTGACGGCGCTAGCCAGGGGCATTGCTGTTCTGCGGTGCTTCAATGCGCAAAGAGATCAACTCGGAACCACGGAGATCGCTCAGATCACGGGCTTGCCTCAGGCGACGGTCTGGCGCATGTGCTTCACGTTGCAGCACCTGGGATGCCTGGTCCCTGTGAGCGGCACGGATAAATTGACCGTCGGCATGGGCATCCTCGGCCTAGGTCAGTTTGCGCTGCACCAAGCCGATGTAGGCGACGTGGCCGAGAACGAGATGAAGAACATCGCCGGGGCATGCGGCGCCGCAGTATCTCTGGGTGTGCTGGAGCAAGAGGACATCCTAATCGTCAAGCGTGCGCAAGGAGACACGCCGCTGGTGGTGAACAACACTATCGGCTCGCGGCTGCCGATTTCGACGACGGCTATGGGCTGGGCGCATCTCGTAACGCTAGAAGTGGCACACCGATCCGAGTTGCTGGCCACCTTACACCATCAATTTAAGGGAGATAGGGAGAAGCTCTACGCCGACATCCAGTTCGCGATTGCCCGCTACCCCGTCGATGGATTTGTCCAATCGGAGGGCTACCTCCACCCCCAGGTCAAGGCGGTAGGCGCGCCTATATGGTCATCAGAGGGACGGGCAATCTATTACCTCAGTTGCGGTGGGCCTGGGTTGACCAGCGACGGACTGAGGGACGAAGTCGGTTCTCGCATTGCGACACTCGCCCGTCACATGAGTGGCGTGCTGCGGAAAAGCTCGATCTGAGCGCACTTCCAAAATTGAACGAGATGCCGAGGGCAAGCTGCAGAGCTCTCTGCGCTTACTGGGGCGGTATGGCCGAATTCACGTGGCGACCGACTCGTCGGCGTTGCCCTCTATATCTTCGTCGTATCTTCTAACAGCGCTCACCAAGCCGCGAGGCTTTGCAGCGCAGCTGACTAGGATTCAGCCGAAGGACTCGGCGGCGAAGCAGCCGCTCTCGTACCACTCAATCGAGCCATCTCATAGGCAAAGCCAAATTGGTCCAGCACCCTGCCAACCGTACTTCGGCCCGGCCTCCTTCCCCCAGATCCAGCACTGCCCTCGCATACAGTCGGACATACGCTGAAGCACGGGAATTCCTCCTGGAATCGGAACCCTTTTGCTCGTGATAGCGACTGGACGACCACCCGCAGGGAACCCGCGCAGTCCGCTACTGCCTCGCCGCGGTGGGACACGGCATTCGAGGAGCCGCTGCGCCCTGTCTGTCTGGGAATGGCACTGATGTCGGGCATGCGTGAGGCGGTAGCACAACGGCTCATCGCGGCACGCGTGGCAGAGCCATTCAAGAGTGTTGACGACGTAGCCATCCGGGCCCAGCCGACACATATCATCTGCGCTTTCTGACCGCGTCCGACGCGCTCTGCACGCTGGCCGGCCATTGGCCCGAACAGTCTGGTAAGCGACGGGGCATCGACACCCGCTGGCCGCGATGCTGCTCGGTTGACGTCATCACCCAAATCCGAGACACTACTTTACTTTTTTGCGGATTTATCATTTGCACGGCGAATTAACGACCGGAAGAAGCTGCGAGACCCTACCCTTCGCTCGGAAAATTCAATGATCAAACGCATGGCAATGATGGTGCGCAAGCCAGACGACGACAGCGTTGCATTCAACCGCTACTGGCTCGACATCCACGGCGCACTTGTGCTTCGCTCACCGGCGGTACTTCGATACCAGCAGAATCCAGTGATCGACGTGGTTCCCTGCGGCAAGGCCGTCCTGGCACCGTTCCATTTCGACGGCTTGGTGGAACTGTGGTTCCGCTCGGAGGAAGACATGGACACTTGCTTCGAGTCGCCCACGGGTCGACTGCTTTGCGATGACGAGGAGCGATTTCTCTCGATGATCACACGTCACGATGTGGAGCCGACGCCGCAACCGGCAGCGTCGTACAAGTTGCTGTTCGCAGCATCCGGCGCGCAGGCGCGCACCCATCTCGCAGTGCTGGCGAACCGCGTTGCCAACTGCCTCGACACAGCGGTCACCGGGATCGTCACCAACGCGGTTCGAGGCGTGCTTTCACGGCCCAATCTTCCGCGCGAACAAGTACCTGCGGATGCCTTCGCCCAGATTTTTATCGACGCAAGTGATGAGTTTCAAGCGCGCGACATCGCCCGGCAGAAAGGGGTGATCGACGTGCTGGGAACTGTGGGCGAATCGTTTGACCGTTTCGGTGCATACCTCGTTTTCGAGAGGCGCGTGATTTAGCCGCGCGCCACCAAACCCCTCGCGACCCGCCTGGAAACCAGATCGCCGCGTCAGCGAGCTGAGGTGTATGAGATTCCCCGGACGGCACCTTCGACGATCGTGCCAAGAAACACAGGCCCAAGTCACTATGAAGACCCCGCGTAGAACACAGTTGAAATCGCTTGCCGCCCTCTTGGTCTCAGGCATTGGTATCGGCCGCTCTGGTGCGGAAGGGAGCAAAGCGCCGATTGTTCTGGTGCATGGTGCGTGGCATGGCGCGTGGTGCTGGCAGCGAGTTGCCCCCTTGCTTCGTGCTGCCGGCCATGCGGTCTTCACGCCGACCCTGCCAGGACAAGGAGAACGCGCAGCTGAACTTCCAGCCGTGCCGTCTTTGGGCACACACATTGAGGAACTCGATCGCTACTTGAAGGAACAGCGCCTCGACAATGTGGTTCTGGTCGGCCACAGCTATGGCGGGATCGTCATCAGCGGCGTGGCGGATCGATCACCCGAGCGGCTGCGCACGCTGATATATCTGGACGCGCTCATCCTCAGTCCCGGAGAGAGCATTGCCTCGCGGGCTGGCGCTAGCTGGGCCGAACGGGTCCGCGGCCTTCAGCCCGCATACGGAATCCCGTCACCTCCTCCAGAGGCATTCGGTGTGCTGAAACCTGAAGACCAGGCATGGGTCGCTCCTCTGTTAACGCGCCAACCCTTGCACACCTTCGATCAGCCACTTGTACTGCATCACAAGCTGGGCAACGGCGTCCCCAAGGTCTATATCGAGTGCAACAGTCCGGAGATGCCGTCCGTGTCCCCGTACAAGGAGCGTGTCAGAGCCTCGAAGTCGGATTGGATTGCCTACGAGAGTTTGCCCACCGGCCATGATGCGATGGTCACGATGCCTGGACCACTATCGGGCTTGCTCCTGAAGTATGCCGGCTGAGCCTTGAATTGGCGAATGCGCGTTGTCTTACTGCTAGAAGCCCGGCGCAAGTTGCCCCAGCTACAGAGCAACGGCGTCTCGAGACGCTTAAGCACATCACAAAGCCCAAGCCTTTCCCCGATGTTTCATTGTTGCATCAGTCTTTACTCAAGGACTTCATGACTTCCAGCCCAAAAGCCGAGCTGCATCGATCGTCACTCATGGTGCCGATGAGCGAGATGCGATTTGTGCAACGCGCGGCCGCGTGCGAAGCCGACAGCATCACCCTCGACCTCGAGGACGGTGTCGTGGAGGCGCTGAAGGACAAGGCTAGGGAGCAGTTGGCAGAGGGCGTGCGCGTGGCGGCGCAGGGCGGCGCCCGTATCGAGGTGCGCGTTAACCGCCCCATGGGACAGTTGGTGCGCGACATCGAAGCCGCTGTGCTACCCGGAGTGAGCGGGTTACGCTTGCCGAAGGTGGAAAGTGCCGACGAAGTTCGCGAGAGTGTCAGAAATTTCGTGTGTGAGGCATAGCATGTCAACAAGGAGCATGAATGCCACGCAAGACGAAGGCCGCCGCGGCGGCCAAGGCGGAGAC
>LNAP01002732.1_pt1 | contig 17350 bp, 14 predicted proteins | sample 602601 | NCBI WGS metagenome assembly LNAP01 (sample SAMN02440304, study PRJNA202911) | soil metagenome | biome: Subtropical and temperate rainforests or woodlands; isolation source: soil samples (1 kg each in a 20% v/v slurry with milli Q water) were... ... | reverse complement strand
CCTCCAATGCACGCATCGGGGTGGCGATTGCCGAGTACTACCCGAAATTCTCCCTCAGCGCCTTGCTCGGTAGCGCCACGGCTGTATCCGGCGGCAACCTTTTCACTGGCGGCGCCAATCAGTCGGCGGGCGTACTGGGGCTGCGCTGGAGACTTTTCGACTTTGGCCGCATAAACGCTCAAATCGATCAAGCCAAGGGACAAGAAGCCGAAGCCCTGGCCGCTTACCGTCAGTCGGTATTACGCGCCACCGAGGATGTCGAGAATGCCTTCTCCGCCCTGGTGAATCGGGACGCTCAGGCAGCCACCCTGACTGAAGGCGAGGCATCTCTGACACAGGCTCGCCAATCGTCGTTCATTGCCTACGAAAAAGGCACGGCCAGCCTGATTGATGTTCTGCACGCCGACGAAACGATGCTGCAGGCTTCCGACGCCCGAGCGCAGGCGCGAACGGAATCGGCACGGGCGGCGGTCGCGGCATTCAAGGCGCTCGGTGGTGGCTGGCAACCTCCTGAAACCCGGTCCGTAGCGACTCGATGACTTGACCAGGCGACGTGGCACTCCGACGAAACCGCTTCCCTCCAAGGGGAAATGCCAGGGATGTGCTTTAAAAGGCCGGGGCGTAACCTGCGCTCCCGGCCGGACAATTATCGTAGAGCGGCGCTCTATTTATCAGAAACGATAGCTGACGGAAGTGCCGAGCCCACTCGCACTGTTCTTATACTTGGAACTGTATGCGCCCCGGGTCGCGGAAGTATCGTTGACCCGCACGCTCTCTTCCCACAGATAGGAATAAGCAACGTCGATCGTGACATTGTCCACCGGGGTCCAGCCAGCCCCGAAGCTGATAACCGTTCGGTCGCCCGTTGGAATGCGTGGTCCACGATTGGTGTTGTTGGCGGGCGACTGGTCGACTGACAAGCCTGCCCGAAGAACCCAATGGTTGTTCAGTTGGTACGACGTACCGATAGCGTGAGCCCACGTATCACGCCAGTTCTGTTCTTCGGTAACAGTGCCCAGCGAGCCGCTCAACAAAGGGGGCAACCCCGTGTTCTCGATGGTCAGTTCCTTGAAGCGACTCCAGCGGGTCCAGGTGCTCCCCAGATACAGGGTCCAGTCATTATTGAGCTGATGAGTCACCGAGAAATCCACTGACTCCGGCGTATTCACGTCCAGCGAAGCGTCATAGCTTCGGCCGCTAACCCCCAACACGCTAAAGATGCCGTCGGTGACCTTGGTCTTGGCATCCAGGTGGTAACTAACCTTGGAGTGGTAGGTCAAGCCGAGGCGAGTTCGATCTGTAGCCTGCACCAGAATGCCGGCGTTGAAACCAAGGGCCGTGTCGTCGCCCGTGCTTTTGAGTTTTCCGTCGTTGCGACCAGGGCTGAGCGGATTGAGCACCATCCCGGACAACTCGCCGCTGATACGGTTGATGGTGGGGCCGAACCCGATCGAAACTGTGTCGTTAAAGGCATAGCTGATGGTGGGCTGGAACGTAAGGGTCGTGACCTCGCTTTTGTTGGCGTAGTAACGCCCCGCAAAGCCGCTGCCATAATCGGTGATCAGGCCAAAAGGCACATAAAACCCAACACCGAACGCCCAATGCTCATCAATGGGTTTGACGTAGTACCCCATGGGTACCGTAGTCGCAGGCACCATGTCGCCGTCTTCCTGGCCTCCGAATGTACTGCGGGTCTGGCTTATGTCGGACTTCGCAAAAAGAGTCGCCGCCCCTACGCTGGCTTGTTCTCTTTTCAGACGAGACATGCCCGCCGGATTGCCGAAGACCGTGCTCGCATCTTCAGCAGAGGAAGAGCGACCGGCAAATCCAGAGCCCATCCCACTGACGCTCTGTTCATTGAGAGCGAAACCGCTCGCAAACACATGGGAAGATGCGAGCACAACAGCGAGGCCAAGTGGGCTCTTGAGCAATATTTTTTTCATTATTAGAACTCTATGGTTATCGCCGAGAGGAAAGGGTAGAAACAACGGACGACCATATTTATTCATGTGACCATTTCAGTCAACAGTCACATTACAGATAAATAAATGCCCTTCGACGGTGGGAGGAAGGGCAAAGTGAAAAGCTGATGGAGTGATATGTCGCTTAGCCTGGCAGGCGTGCGACCGTTAGCCGAAGGTCAAGGCATGAGGCTACGCAGGATGAGGTTGGAAGTGAGCGTGGGCGCCTCTTCGACGAAATCGAGGTTGTACTGCAGCAGTAGTGGATTGACGAATGGCCGCAGAGCAAGATGTATCGCCTCTACTGTCTCGTCCAGGGGAGTCTTGCGTTCGAACTCACCAACCTCTCGCCCTTCACGCACAATTTGCAAAATGAATTGCTTGATCTGGGCGTCATAAATTTGCGAGCTGGGCCAACGCTCCGACACAGAAAACGCGGCGATGTCATAGAGTTTCCGGTCATTGAAGAACAGGTTCACCCCTGTGGCGATCACCGTTTTGACCAAGCGTCGAAAGCGCTCCGTTGGTGAAAGGGTCTCGACATTGATGGCCTGCTCGACAGCCGCAACGATTTCTGCCAGACAATTTGTACAGATGGCTTCACCGATCGCCTGCTTGGAATCAAAAAACTTGTAGATATAGGCCTTGGAAAAGCCGATGGCTTTAGCCAGGTCGGAGACCGTGGTTTTGCCATAGCCGTACTGGCTGAAGTGTTCGTTGGCCGCCGCGACAATCTGGTTTCGAATGTCGTGATCGGCTGGGCCGCGGGCGCTGGGCGAAGATATCGATGGCTGATTCATGGGAACAGCTTACTCACCCTATGGCGGACTGACAACTTGTGACCGATAAGATATATAGTCACAAATCGACCGTTCCGAATACCCCTCCAGGGCGACTGAGAAAACACCAGCGAACAGACGAACAGGCTGAGGTCGGGGCAATCCACATAGCAAATCCGCTGGCCCGAGGAAGGCGCGGCACCTGAAAGCGCATTCGATGATCGATCCCCACCCCCAAGGCCGCGACCTCCTCCCCCAGCGCAAGCCAACGCCCTGCCACCCCACGCGCCCCAACGACCTGGCCCGCTTGCCGAAAAGCGCAAGACTTCACGCTGAAAAACCGGATAATGGCCGCCATTTCGTTTTGCTCGTTATTCGGTGTTCCCCATGGAAATCAAGGTCAACTTTCTCGACAACCTCCGACTTGAAGCCAAGTTCGATGACTTCACGGTGGTGGCCGACCAGCCCATCCGCTACAAGGGCGATGGCTCGGCACCGGGTCCGTTCGACTATTTCCTGGCGTCATCGGCGTTGTGCGCGGCGTACTTCGTGAAGTTGTACTGCGACACCCGCAATATCCCCACCGATAACATTCGCCTGTCGCAGAACAACATTGTCGATCCGGAAAACCGCTACAACCAGATCTTCAAGATCCAGGTCGAGTTGCCGGCGGATATCTCCGACAAGGACCGCCAGGGCATCCTGCGCTCCATCGACCGTTGCACCGTCAAGAAAGTGGTACAGGCCGGGCCTGAGTTTGTGATTGAAGAGGTGGAAAACCTCGACGCCGATGCCCAGGCCTTGCTGATGCCGAGCGCGGGTTCGCACAGCACCTATATCGCCGGCAAGGACCTGCCGCTGGAACAGACCATCGCCAACATGTCCGGCATCCTGGCCGGCCTGGGCATGAAGATCGAGATCGCTTCGTGGCGCAATATCGTGCCCAACGTCTGGTCACTGCATATCCGCGATGCGCAGTCGCCGATGTGCTTCACCAATGGCAAGGGCGCGACCAAGGAAAGCGCGCTAGCCTCGGCGCTGGGTGAGTTCATCGAGCGCCTGAACTGCAACTTCTTCTACAACGATCAGTTCTGGGGCGAGGAAATCGCCAACGCGCCGTTCGTGCATTACCCGGACGAGCGCTGGTTCAAGCCGGGCCCCAAGGATGAGCTGCCCAGCGAAATCCTCGACCCCTACTGCCTGAAAATCTACAACCGCGATGGCGAACTGCGCGGCTCGCACCTGTTCGACACCAATTCCGGCAATGAAGAGCGCGGCATTGTTTCGCTGCCGTTCGTGCGCCAGTCGGACGGCGAAGTGGTGTACTTCCCGTCCAACCTGATCGAAAACCTCTACCTCAGCAACGGCATGAGCGCCGGCAACACCCTGGCCGAAGCCCAGGTGCAGTGCCTGTCGGAGATCTTCGAGCGCGCCGTCAAACGCGAAATCATCGAGGGTGAATTCGCCCTGCCGGATGTACCGGCAGAAGTCTTGGCCAAATACCCGGGGATTCTCGCCGGCATCCAGGGCCTGGAAGCCCAGGGCTTTCCGGTACTGGTCAAGGATGCGTCGCTGGGCGGTGAGTTCCCGGTGATGTGCGTGACCTTGATGAACCCGCGTACCGGTGGCGTGTTTGCCTCGTTCGGCGCTCACCCAAGCCTGGAAGTGGCGCTGGAGCGCAGCCTCACCGAACTGCTGCAAGGCCGCAGCTTCGAGGGCTTGAACGATTTGCCGCCGCCGACGTTCGAAGGCCAGGCGGTCACCGAGCCGAACAACTTCGTCGAGCACTTCATCGACTCCAGCGGCGTGGTGTCGTGGCGCTTCTTCAGCGCCCAGTCGGATTATGAATTCGTCGAGTGGGACTTCTCCGGCCAGGGCGGCTCCAGTGAAAAAGAAGGGTCTAACGCCCAGGAAGCCGCGACCTTGTTCGGCATTCTCGAAGGCATGGGCAAAGAGTCCTACATGGCCGTGTACGAGCACCTGGGCGCAACCGCCTGCCGCATCCTGGTACCGGACTACTCGGAAATCTACCCGGTGGAAGACCTGATCTGGGACAACACCAACAAGGCGCTGTTCTTCCGCTCCGACATCCTCAACCTGCACAGCCTCGACGAGGATGAGTTGCAGGCGTTGCTCGAGCGCCTGATAGAAAGCGAGCTGGACGACTACACCGATATCACCACCCTGATCGGCATCGAATTCGACGACAACACCGCCTGGGGCCAACTGACCATCCTGGAGTTGAAGCTGCTGATCTTCCTGGCCTTGCAGCAATATGAAGAAGCCAAGGAGTGCGTGGAGATGTTCCTGCAGTACAACGACAACACCGCCGAGCGTGGCCTGTTTTACCAGGCGATGAATGCGGTGCTGGAGATGGAACTCGACGAAGATCTGGACCTGGCGGATTACGAAGTCAATTTCCGTCGCATGTTCGGCAACGAGCGGATGGATGCGGTGATTGGCTCGGTGAATGGCAGCGTGCGCTTCTATGGCCTGACGCCGACCAGCATGAAGCTGGAAGGGATCGACCGTCACCTGCGCCTGATCGACAGCTACAAGAAGCTGCACGCGGCGCGGGCCAAGGTGACGGCTGTTTCCAGCTGACAGCTGTTGCCGATAGTTGCCCCGTCACGGCAGGCAACTATCGGTCTGGTCAGCCACAAATGGCTGACCGTCCCTCCCCCCTTAGAACTTCGTCACCACCCCCACCCGCAACGTCCGCCCCGGCGCCGGCATGAAGCTCTGTGCCAGCGGGTCCAGGTAGTAGCGGTCGGTCAGGTTCTGCAGCGACACGCTGAGTTGAGTGTGTTCCTTCAACTTGTAGTTGAGGAACAGGTCGAACAGCGCCACCTCGCGGTAGACCAGCTGCGGAGTGGTGGCGCCGGTCTGCCAGTTCTCGTCGGCCTTGACCGTCGGGCCGGAGCTGTAGGTGGCGCGCCCGCCAAGGGTCAGGGACTGGTCGAAGAAGCGCAGGCCCGAGGTCAGGTTCGCCGAGAAGCGTGGCGGGTTCTGGGTGTTGGAGTAGGAACCCATGAAGCTGCCCGGCGTACAGTCCGGCGTGTTGCTCAGGTCCCGATAGCGATTGCTGCTGGCCCGCAGCCGCGCGGCGAAGGCCGAGTCGCAGGTTTCGGTCTTCAGGTAGTAGGTGGACGAAAAGTCCGCGAACACCCGTCCAGCGTCATAGTGCGACTGCAGCTCCAGGCCGCTGGTCTTGTAGCTGTCGGTATTGCTGAAGCGCATCAGGCCCATCAGGCCCGGGCTCGGGTCGTAGTAGCGAGTGATGTAGTTCTTGATGCTGTTGTTGAAGTAAGCCAGCTTGATCGCCGCCGAGTCGTTGTCCAGCAGCAGGCCTTTCTGCATCGTGCTGGCGCCGATTTCCCAGCTGCTGGAGCGCTCGGGTTTCAGGCCCTTGCCCGGCATGGTCTGCAACACGCCCTGGCTGGTTTCGAACAGCGAAGGCATGCGCAGGCCCTGGGTGTAGGAGGCATAGACGAAGGTGTCCGGCGCCACTTCGAGATTGATGCCGAAGGCCGGGGCGAAGGCGCCGCCGCTGTCGCTCTGCTTGCCGGAATAGTCATAACCGCTGACCACCTCGCCGACCTCGGACGGATAGACCCTCGAGTCGGTCGCGCCGAAGTCGTTGTAGCGAATACCCTCAAACGGATAGTTGGTGTTCTTGAACACGATCCCGTTGTTCAACCGCGGATCCGTGGCGTCGGTGTACTGCCCGTTCGAGTCCGGGAACCACAGCATGTTGCCGTAGCTTTGCTCGTTGGAAACGCTCAGGTAACGCAAGTCGCGCTCCTCCCGACGCGCCGTCGCATGGGCGACCTTATCCTGGGTGCGGTAGTAGGTGTAACGCCCGCCGCCCCACAGTGTCAGGCTGTCGATCGGTTTGTATTCCAGTTTGCCGTTCAGGCTGAACTCCTGCCGTTCCCCTTCGCGCAGCATGCGGTTGGCATTGATGTCGTGCTGGGTGGTGACCACGCTTTTTTGCGGGCGCAGGTCCTCGACCTGGAACGAGCCGCCCAGGTCCAGCTTGAAATCGCCATAGTCGTTCTGCATGTGCGAGGTGTTGGCCAGGTCGCCACCAATGCGGCGGTCGGACTGACGGCTCCAGCTGCGATCCGAGCGATAGGCTTGCGAAGCCGGCGCCGCCACCGAGGTCAGCTGGCTGGTCTGCGCGTCGGTCATCCACAGGCTGGCCGTCAGGTCCACCAGCGGATTGCCGTCGGGCAGGTAGTGGTAGCGCGCGGTGTAGGTGTCGATCTTGGTGTGGCCCAGTGGGTACTGGTAGATGCCGCCGGTGCCGAAACGGAAAATGTCCGACGGCATGATTTCGCCGATGTGCCCGTCGTAGCGGCGATAGCCCAGGTCGAAAGTGTGGCCGTCCGCCGGGCGCAGGGTGGTCTTGAGCAGGAAGGACTCGGTCTCCGAAGAAGAGTTCAGCACCTCCTCACCGGCGTTATAGGTGGTGGCCACCGTCATCTCTTCACCGCCGTAACGGTCGTAGGTGCGATAGCGGTCCTGGCCCTTCTTGCCGGCGAAATAGTTGCCCTGGTTGCGGTGGGCATAGGCCGCCACCACATCGAAGAATTCATGGCTATAGGCGAACGCGGCACTGCCGGACTCAGCCTTCGAACCGAACAGGCCGCCACGGCTCTGGTGCGGCTCCGAGAACAGGTCCTCGGTCATCGAATGGCTGTCGCGCGAGGCGGGAGCGACGCCGTTGTTCCACAGATCGCCCTTCAAGCGCAGGCCGATGTTCTTGCCGTCCTGCAGGATGTCCTCGACGCCGAGGGTGCGCATCTTCACCGTGCCGCCGATGGCGCTGGAGGTCAGGCTCGGGCCCTTGTCGATGGCGATGTCACTGATCAGGTCCGGGTCGATGTAGCTGCGTTGCTGGGTGCCGGCATAACCGCGATAGACATCCAGCGCCTGTTGCGAACCGTCGACGGTCACCGCCACCCGGCTCTGGCCCTGGATGCCGCGGATGTTCACATCCAGGCCGCCGCCGTTGCGGCTGTCGCCGACCTGGACCCCAGGCTGGCCCTTGAGCATGTCGCCGACCGAGATCACACCAAAGCGCTGCATGTCTTCGCCAGAGATATGCAGCGACGATCGTGGCGCCGAGTACAGCTCCTTCAGCTCAAGGTCTTCGCCAACGACTTTCTGCGACGGCAGCACCATCGCCCCGCCCGCCCGATACAACTCGAAGCTGCCGTCCACCTGGCGCTGATAGCTCAAGCCGGTTCCCGCCAGCAACCGCGCCAGGCCCGCCTCGGTGCTGAAATCGCCTTGCAGGCCCTGGCTGCGCTTGCCTTCCGTCAGCGTGGCACTGCCCGCCATATTGATCCCCGCTTGCACGCCGAAGCGCGACAGCGCCTGGTCCAGCGGGCCGGCGTCGATGCTGTAGTGCTGGCGCTCGCCAGCGGCGAACAGGGCCGCGCCGCAGAGCGGCTGCAAACTGAGGAAAAGCAGGCCAAAGGTACGGGTACACAAGGCTCGGGCGGGGAAAATCATGCAAGGCTCCTAGGGGTTGGCACCCACCTGTCCCGGTGGGTCATACCTAGAGGCCAAGCCAGATCGAAAAAACTATCGCCCCGGAGAAAAAAAAGTTTCAGGCCGGCACCACAGTCACCCAATAACGGGTTCGGCGCTCGATGCGCACCGGCAGCGTATTGGCCACCAGCGCCAAGGCGGCATCGGTGTCGTCCAGTTGGAAACTTCCAGTCACGCGCAAGGCCGCCACCTCTTCGCTGCAACGCAAAAGGCCCGGGCGGTAGCGCGAGAGTTCAGCCAGCAATGTATCCAGGCGCATGCGTTCGGCCGGCAAGATGCCGCGCAACCAGGCCTGGGCCATAAACAGATCGACGCGGCTCGGCGCCCTCACGCCCTGACTGTCGACCCGGGTTTGCCAACCGGCCTCCAGCGGCACCGGCAGCCAATGGCGCCGCGCACTGATCTGCACCAGCCCCCGCAGTACCCTCACCTGGGTACCCTGCCGATCATGGCGCACCAGCAGATGGGCGCCACGGCTGTACAGCACCGCGTCCGGGGTCAGCAGTTGCACGGCCGGCGATTCGGCCCGCGCATCCAGCGCCATTTCGCCCTCGATCAACTGCACCCTGCCCTGTTGTTGGGTCAGTTCCAGGTTCACCGCACTGGCAGTGTTCAGCCACAGCGAGCCGCCGTCCGCCAGGGCCCAGCGCCGACGCTCGCCGATACTGGTGCGATAAGTCGCCAGGGCCGAACGCAGCAGGGTGGAATCCACGCCCTGCCAGGAAACCCCGCCGAGCAGCCCCAGGGCGAGCAGGCACTTGAGCACCTGCCGACGGCGCTGCGGATCGGCCCCGGCCGACTCCAACGCCCGGCGCGCCGTGGCATCGGCCAACAGATTGGCCCCGGGCTGCAGCAACAGCGGCAAACTGCTGACCCGCTGCCAGGCATATTCATGCTCGGCGCTCGCCTGCCGCCATTGCTGCAAAGCCTGGTGCTCGGCGGCACTCATCAGCCCGGACTGCGCCCGGACCATCCAGTCGATGGCACTGTCCCGCACCCGCGGGTTGACCACAGTGCCACTCATTCAAAACGGCTCGCGTAACAGACACTGAACGCCTTGCCCATGGCCCGCTGCACCTGGGCCACGCTCAGGCTCAACCGCGCGGCGATCTGCGGGTAGGTCAGGCCATCGAGCTGGGACAAAAAGAAAATCTGCCGCACCCGCGACGACAAGCCCACCAGCAGCGAATCCAGCTGTAACAGGGTTTCGATCATCAAGTGCCGCTCTTCCGGCGACGGTTCCTCGGCCACCGGCCGCGCCGCCAGGGCCTCCAGGTAAGCCCGCTCGATCGCCTGGCGCCGCCAGCGATTGATCAGCAAGCCATTGGCAATGGTCGCGAGAAACGCCATGGGCTGGCGTAACTCACGCACATCCTCCTGCGAGCGCATCACCCGGACAAAGGTGTCGTGAGCCAGGTCCTCGGCATCGGCACTGTGCCCCAACCGTCGATGCAACCAGCCCCGAAGCCAGCCGTGATGGTTCGCATACAACCGGGCGACGGGCGAGGCAAAGCTGTCGTCGTGCATGTCAGATCCGCATTAATGATAATGCTTCTCATTTTATTATTTGCGGGCGAGGGTTGTACAGCGCCGAGGAGTGGCGCGGGCTTGGGAAGGCCTCCTGAATAGCACATATGACCTATAGGCGCGCCCCAGGCGCCATGCTGAAATGAGTCACTCTACCGAGTCAGATTCAAGAGGGGGTGGCTGGTCAGAATCCCCTGCTTTACGTCTTCCGACGTGCCCCCTGTCGAGGATCGAGGATAACCAGGGCGAAACACTATTAAGGAAAATATGCCATGAACAAAAACTACATCTTTGCCCCCGCGTTACTGCTTCTGGCGGGTACCTTGGCGGGTTGCTCGACCACTCCCAATGTCTTGCAAATACACAAGGTCACCTCGGAAACCATTGGCCTGGCCTCGACCGACGAACTCACCATGGGGCCCGTCACCAAAAGCAAAGAAGACTTTCTCGGCGGCGCGGAACTGAACTTCAAGGCCACCACCGCCAAGGGCCGCGTGTTCAACTGCTCGACCTTCATGACCCCGGGGATTCTGCTCGATCCGCCGAAATATTCACGGCTTACTTGCACGAACTGAGCTGGCGGCAGCGGCTTAAAGCAAAAGGCCCCGACTTGTCGGGGCTTTTGTTTTGATCGGTCGGTAGATTGCCGGGATTTCACATAGTCTGATCTCAGGCCCGACTGTGCGGCGATCTGCGGGTAGGTGATTTGCCATCTGGCCGCATTCAAAGGCGGATACAACGACCCACACAGCACCGTCTAGACTCCAACACTCCAGGGCCGAAGGTTCCTGGCCCCCAACGGCAGTCATTCCCATCGAGTCGACCCGAGTACACAAAATCATGTGTGAATCATGTGATTCAAACTCCGCCGCAAACACCCACGATCGTCGTCGTTTTCTTCGCTTCGCCGGACTGGGAGCAGGCGCCCTGCTGATAGCCGGCGTACTGCCAGACAGGCTGGTCCATGCCGCCGAAAAAACCGCCGCGCCGCCCAAACCACAGAACGCCATCAGCCCCGACCAGGCACTGCAAAGGCTGGTCGAAGGTAATGAGCGTTATGTCAGCGGAAACTCAAAGACCCACGACTTCAAGGACGAGCGCGAAGCCCTGGTTTCCGGGCAGAACCCGTTCGTGGCGGTGCTCAGTTGCTCCGACTCGCGGATCGCTCCCGAATACGCTTTCGACACAGCCCGAGGCGATCTTTTCGCCATACGCGTTGCGGGCAACTTCGTCACCGGCGAAGGCCTGGCCAGCCTCGAATACGCCGTCGCGGCACTCGGCGCCCCGCTTATTCTGGTACTGGGGCATGAGAGCTGCGGCGCCATCGAGGCCGGCATCAAAGCAGTAAAAGACCACGCCGTTTTTCCTGGGCATATCCAGAAACTGACCGATGCACTCAAGCCCTCTATCGAGAAAGTGCTCAAGCAACCCGGGGCGCTTATGGAAAATGCCACAGTGCAAAACATCAAGGACTCGGTCGCCAGCCTTAAACAGGCCACGCCACTGCTCACCGATGCGCTCGACAAAGGCAGGTTGAAAATTGTAGGCGGCATCTACCGCCTTGCCACCGGTAAAGTCGAGTTGATTGCCTGAACCGGACAGTGCGCATCGCCTACCGATAAACCGAGAAAGAGCCCTGCGCGCCGGCTGGGCTCTGCTGGTTTTCGCCGCCTGGATAAACGACCGGGCTTGCACTGCCCGGTCGTGGTTGAGGATCAGTGTCGAGCGTTCAGCGCCAGGGTTCTATCGCCCAGGGTACTCAGCAGATCACAGCCGTCGCTGAGCAGCAGGCCAATGGCAAAACGGATTTGAGCAACATCTTGAGCGCCGGAAGCGCAGTCGAGGATTTCCAGCAGATTGCGGGCAGCGCCGATGCGTTGTTGGGCGCAAGTGTAGAGATCAGAGAGTGAGGCGTTGGCGTCCAGGTAGAGGACGGGGCGGTCGGTGTCGTTGCGGGTGAGTGGAACGAGGTTGCAAATTTCTGTGCGGGTCATTGGTGACGCTCCATGAGTATTTAAGTCCTGCTCCCATCCTGCAACCAAACAGGGAGTCGGTTGATGCATGAGGCGCTATGCACATAGTTTTTGGCCCGCGATGACCAGTCATCAGTCAGCAATGACGTGCTGAACTATAGAAGCTGTGTTCACTTGAGGACAGTTTTTAGGTGGAAGGTTTTTTCGGTTTATCGTTTCAAAAATGTGCCGTGAGCAGCTTGTGAATGGCGGCTTTCGGCCAAAAGCAGTCGTTCAGAGCAGAGCCACCTTCTGTCATACGCACGTGTCGTACGGGACGCGTTCGGCAAAACGCAGTTAGTCCATTATTCTCAAAGATTTGGTAGTGCCTCGGCCTCGCGAAACTCTATGGTGCGTCCAAAAACCAGCTACATTTTATTTGTAGCGCAGCAGGTGGTACTGATTGCTTTCCCTAATGAGTTTATATGTGACCCTATTTTTCCGTTCATAGGTAACAGAGCTTAAAAGGAAGAAGGAATGTCCACAAATACCAGCGAAGCGATAAATGGTGTTTATGACGAAGCAAAGAGCTTTCTAATAATTGGTCTAACGGGGCGCACAGGTTCAGGTTGCTCCACTGCGGCTAGTAAGTTGGGCGCTTCGAGTTTCGACTTTCCAGCCGATGGCTATGAAGGCCTTACAAAAAACGAACTTAAAAAGCATAAAATAATACATAAATACTTAAAGGGAGACGAATGGACCCCATTTTACAAGCTCGAGGCACGTTCGATAATTACATATCATCTGTTGCTACTGGATAAAGAGTCATTCATATCATATCTGACAAGTGTCGCGAGCGCGGATATTCGTCAAGAAAAGGCAATTGAAATTTATAACAACCTGAATTGTGTACGAGAAGAGATACTTCGGCTTCACTCGTTTAACGGAAAAGTTGAGACGGGCGAAATTGCGTCGTGGATGGAGTTGTACTTCTCAACGCTACCCTCTGTGACTGAGAGATTAAAAAACAACTTGGGAGGAGCTACTTTCACCAAGCTCTATCAAGAGTCGGGAGACAACATCAGATCATCAGGCTTTGCAAATAGCAATCTTTTTGATGCCGATAAACTATTCAACTTTCCTAAGCATTTGAATTTTATAATTAAACTTGTTCGCAAGTTTACAAAATCAAAAGGAGCGCCATGCAGAATTGTTATAGATGCCATTAGAAATCCGTACGAGGCATTCTTTCTGAAAAGAAGGTATGCGAATTTCTACCTAATGTCGATAAATACATCAAACTCGAAGAGACTGAATAGTCTACATGAGTATAGAAAGCTTTCAATAAAAGAAGTATCTGATCTCGATAACAAAGAGTATCCTGGGAAAATTTCCGGAACTAGTAAATTTATTGCACAAAATATTCAAGCTTGCATCGAGATCGCTGACATCCACATTCATAACTCAAAAACAAGTGAGTTTAATCAGAATGATCTTGTGAGTCAGTTAGCATGGTATCTAGCACTTATGATGCATCCAGGTTTAGTAATGCCTACATCGGTTGAAAACTGTATGCAAATAGCGTACACAGTTAAGCAAAGCTCAGGTTGTATATCGCGACAGGTTGGGGCTGTAGTAACTGATGATAGCTACAGTGTGAAATGTGTTGGTTGGAATAGTACCCCTCAAGGACAAACCCCATGTTTACTGAGAAGTGCTGAAGACTTGCTAGGCGGAGTTAATATTTTTGATTATAGTGAGTATGAAAAAAACGACAATGTATTCCGCAAAGCATTAAGTGACAAGTATTTTGATTTGATAAAATCTGGTGCTACTCAAAAGCGAAACATTCCATTTTGTTTCAAAGCTATACAAAATGAAATTGAGGGAGAAAAAAATCAGGTTCATACTAGGTCGTTGCATGCGGAAGAGAATGCTTTTTTACAAATAGCGAAAAATGGTGGACAAAAACTTCTTGGCGGCATTCTGTTTACTACTGCCAGTCCCTGTGAGCTTTGTGCAAAAAAAGCTTATCAATTAGGTATTGTGAAAATCATATATATCGATCCCTATCCGGGCATCGCTACTGACCATATTCTTTCTGTTGGTGCAAACAAACCAGTGCTCGAGTTATTTCGAGGTGCGGTTGGGCGTGCTTTTTATCAGCTATACCAACCTTTGATGCCTTACAAAGATGAACTGGAGTTACTCTACACTATTCCCTCGTATCATAATCCAGAGAGCCCATCAAAAAGCTTTCTAAAACAGGAGAATAAAAAATTGCTCGCTGAAATCGATGCACTAAGAGATGAATTGCGCAAAACAAAAGAAAATTGAACAACGGCAGCTAACGCCCCAAAGCGGACGCTAACACTATAGGTTGTCCGGCACCGTGGTTCGCAGAAGGGAGGGTACCAGAGCTGGTCATGAAAATGCCGAAGGCATGGCCAGCTTTGGCGTTCGTGTTGAATCGACAGTTGGGCGAGTAAACGGAAGCACGGTGTTGCAATTACGCTTAACCGCGCTACGTTCCTCGGATGCTCTTGATGAGGTTAGCAAGTTGCTCAGCGCCATCAAAGGTGGAGGGGATGCCTTCGCTTTCTGAGACAAGGCTGCTGAAGACAACGGCCTCGAACTTCGCGAGAGCGCTCGGGTCATCTTTCTTTATCTTCATCGAGTACTCCGCATAGCTTTGTACGAACTGGCACAAAGCTATTCGCAGGTCGAGCTGAAGAACTTGTGCTTTGACGGATCGGAATTGCGCAAGGACAACGCGAAAGAAGTAGATGAGGATCACTTCGATCGCGAGAATCGTTGGAAGCGTATACAGCAGCAGCCCTTTTTTCGACTCTATGGCGTCTAAGTGAGAAACTACGTAAGAAATCTGAAAGGTTGGTGGCGCGATCATCGCTAGTGCGAGCACAATCAGCGACCAGAATGCAACTCTGCGTTCAATGAGCTTTGTGGCTGCCAACTGGCGAAACCCATCAACAAGACCAACGAAGTTGTAGGACGAGGTTGCGTCTTTTAGTCCCTGCTTAATGGCCTCGACATGTAGTCGTCGCTCGTCGAGTTCGGAGTCCCAGTCCACTTTGAGCTTCGACGCCGCTTCGACTGTTTGCGAGAATTTTCGAAACTCGGCGATAGCAGGATCGTTCAGGAGTTTCTTCGCTACTTGAACTGGCATCGAGTATCTTGCGAATGTGATCTGGTGCCGGTCGTTCCCGGTGAACAGTTCAAGGTTTTCATCAACGAAGTTTCCGATCCGCCGGACTTCAATGCTTGGTTCTGCAGGCTGCACAAACTCTAGCTCGCACAAGAAGCGGAAAGCTGACGTGAAAGCTGAGTTAATCGCCTCAGATCTCTTGTCGTCGGCAAGATTTGGAAACTCTCGAACCTCTCGCATGAAGTGATCACCGATCCACTCGATGTTCGAAGTGCAATACTCATCAAATCGAGCCGCGTTTGAAATCATCAGCTCGATGATCTGCAGCAGCGATTTCGCGACCTGAGAGGAATCAGATGCTGCTGCGAAACTTCTGAGTGTTCGGGAATAGAGTCGAAGTGACTCCAGGTTTTCTGGTGCGGCGAAGAATGGTGTGTGGGAAGGGGTTGTCATGGGAATTGATGATACCTAACGATTTAGCTAACAGACTCGCAAAGTCGTAGCTTTTACGAGTCCAATGAATGAAGTGAACGGTGTCGAACGCGCCGCTAGAAGCTATATACAAAATTGCCCAGTAAGTCGCCAATGGTTCGAAAAGGGGATAGATATATTTTTCCCACTCTAATGTCCCCTTTTGGCCGAAAGCGAGCGTGTAAGGCTGTTTATAAACTGGCCGTATGCTTCTTGATCAACCCATCAAACTTTTCCAACGCAGCATTGAAGTTCACTAAATCAAAGCACACTGGCTGGCTATTGGCGTCCCACCGGGTCGAAACACCTACTTCGAGCTTTCCGGAAACACTCCAACCAAAACGAGCCCAGCGCACTATGTCGCCTTCGACAACTTGCTCCGCTACCATCACGGTACAGTCAAAATCCATGTCATCGCTACATACCAACAGCGGGACGATTGTGGAAGTGCCCTCTTGTCCAGGGATGAAGCGCCGTTTCGCAAGCGCATCTTCATCCTCATCCAACAACCACATCAGCGAAAGACCAAGTTTGGCGACATCTGGCTCATTTAGATGACTGGATAGCCATTGCTCAATAGCGACGTCATCGATAGTCAACCATGCACAACTACTGCGGGAGAATGACGCTTGGTGGTAAGTAGCATCGATACGGTGAAGCATGGGAGAAATCCTTCGGATTGGCCTTGAGCCTCACTAGCTCAGACGAATTAAAGATCGGAGTACAAGCCGATGATCGACCTGTTGTCAGCCATGATTACATATAGCGAAGCGGTTGCTTTGATGAATGACTGCTTCTGGCCGAAAGCAGACGCTCCTCAACCAAACAGATATCTACATTACTCGTCAGTATTCAAGAACCGAGAGATAGCTCAGAAGCACCCCGTAAAATCACAGTCGTTATAAGCGCGCTAAGCGGCTATCAATAGCCGCTCAGGATTAAGAGAGCGTTTCAGGAATTGCCCGACTCAAAAATTCGCCGGCGTATTCGCACTAATAATCTCCGCCTCATCCTGCCCAATATTGCGAAACTTATGCGGCAAGGTGGTCGGAAAATAATACCCATCCCCCGGGTTCAATACGCTCACCTGCCCGTCCACCGTCAATTCCACAGTGCCACGGGTGACAAGCCCGCACTCCTCCCCTTCGCTGTGCACTATGGGTTCGTCGCCGGAGCTGGCGCCGGGGGCGTATTGTTCGCGCAGAAAGCGCATCTGGCGGGTTGGCAGGGCGGCGCCGATCAGTAGCAGGCGGGCGCCGTCGCGGCCGAGGTCGGGTTGTTCGTTGGCGCGGAAGACGTATTGGTGTTCGCGCGGGGGCTGGTCGAAGGTGAAGAAGTCCGCCAGGGACATGGGGATGCCTTCGAGGAGTTTTTTCAGGGAGCTGACAGAGGGGCTGACGCGGTTTTGTTCGATCAGGGAGATGGTGGCGTTGGTCACGCCGCTGCGCCGGGCCAGCTCGCGCTGGGACAGTTTGTAGCTTTCGCGAACGAGTTTGAGTCGAGTGCCCGTGTCCATAGCAGCCTTGTGTGAGGTGTACGTGGGGGGTGTTGCAAGTTGGAGTGCGGCCGGTGACTTTTAGTTGCGAAGTTTAGTTGCGAAGTTCGCCGATCCAGTGGCCCCGGAACCTGAAAGGCGGCTATTAAATCACGTTTGTGGGTGGAGCTGTAGCGGTGGCCGACGGTGGTGATTGGCCTTGCCGCAGGGCGTGCCAGGCGTTGAAAAGCGGCGGTGTTCTTTCGGGCCTCGGGAGGGCCTGCGGCCCTCATCGCAGCCTGCGGCAGCGGCTACAGGTGCAGGTTCGTGAGCGAGTTCGGGGCGGGCTCCGGGGCTGAAAAAAGGTTCTTCACGGAATTCCGGGAAACACAGAAACAAGAACGCCGATTTGATTGATGATGTTCGTGCGAGCAAACACATCTAAAAAACCGGCGTTC
>LNAP01001398.1_pt2 | contig 17352 bp, 10 predicted proteins | sample 602601 | NCBI WGS metagenome assembly LNAP01 (sample SAMN02440304, study PRJNA202911) | soil metagenome | biome: Subtropical and temperate rainforests or woodlands; isolation source: soil samples (1 kg each in a 20% v/v slurry with milli Q water) were... ... | reverse complement strand
TGCGGCACGAGGGCTACATCGACTCCTGGCTCGGCCTGCTCAAGGCTGACAAACGCGCGATCTTTCGCGCCAGTGGTCAGGCCCGAAGCGCCTCGGAGTTTGTAATCAACCTGGAGCGGCAACGGAAGCAGATAGTAATGGATGACTCACGATGCATGAATAGTGGAGTTTGATCATTCCTAACCGCTGCAATCGCATCAAAGGGCCCAACGCAAGTTGTGCCCTTTTTTCTGCGCTCATATAACCCCATGCCGCTGGGTTTTAATTCAAAGAGTCAGGGATGGGCACATCCCCGCAGCCGGTCATTACTCATCCAGGTTCTGCGCCAAATAATCCACCAGCTCGAGGGGACTCCGACTGTCGATCACCTTGTAGATCAGATCGCGTTTGCTACGCGGTAACTTCTTGACCACGCTCTTCGCCGAGGCCCTGACAGCTTCGTCGGTTCCATGGATACGTGCCGCGAGCAACAGCACGAGCGTAGCGTCAGTGAGGTTCATGGCAAGACCCAAAAAATATGCACCGAAGTGTACCGACTCTTTTCTTGCCCATACTACCCCCAACAAAACGATGCATAGCCGTATCCATATTCCAATTGCCATGCAAAGGGATACGAGCCAAAAGGACGGATAAGGGTTGGAAGGGAATGGGTGCTCAAGGGTAAGAGCTCTATCCGAAAAGGCTAAAAGGCCACTGCCCCAGCCACTTCACGGAGATCACGATGCTCAGCCTATTTCGCCGCAAAAGGCAGAAGCCCCCTCCGCCACCGACCGTCAACATCGCCGAAGGTTACCTGCCCATCGAATCGGCTCACAGCTTGTTAGCCGCGGAGCACCGCCGCCATCTGCTCGATCGCATCTGGCAGTACACCGCCCTCTCCCACCCGCAGTTCATCCAGCTCTATTTAAATCCGATCCATCGCTACGCCGAACGGGTCCAGCAACTCCCGGCCAGCGAGACGCACCACCACGCTTATCTCGGAGGCATGCTCGACCATGGACTGGAACTGGTCGCCTGCAGTTTGAAACTGCGCCAATCGTATCTGCTTCCCACCGGCGCCGCGCCCGAAGACCAAGCCGCCCAGAGTGATGCTTGGTCGGCCGGCATCGCCTATGGCGCCCTGCTGCATGACATCGGCAAGATCGCCGTGGACCTGCAGGTCGAACGCCAGAATGGCCGTCTTTGGCACCCTTGGCAGGGTCCGCTGGATCAGCCCTACCGTTTTCGTTACATCAAGGGTCGCGACTATCACTTGCACGGCGCCGCTGCAGGTTTGCTCTACACGCAGATTCTCGATCGCCCAATCCTCGATTGGCTCAGTGAATTTCCGTCGCTGTGGGCAAGCCTGCTGTATGTCCTGGCGGGCCAGTACGAACGTGCCGGCGTGCTCGGTGAGTTGGTGATGCAGGCCGACCGTGTTTCCGTCGCACGGAACATCGGTGGTAACCCGAGCAAGGCGCTGCAAGCGGCGGTTCATTCGCTGCAACATCACTTGATCAGCGGACTGCGTCACCTGGTTCAGCACGACCTGAAACTCAATCAGCCAGGTGCCGCGGGATGGCTGACCCAGGACGCACTCTGGCTGGTCAGCAAGACGGTCACGGACAAGCTGCGGGCCTATTTGCTGTCGCAGTCGATTGAAGGTATTCCTTCATCCAACATAGCCGTGTTTGACGAACTGCAATCGCATGGACTGGTCGAGTCTACCCCAGAAGGCAAAGCCATCTGGAGCGCTCTTGTCACGCAGGGCGACTGGCAGCAGAGTTTCACTTTTCTGCGCCTTCAACCCACGTTGATCTGGGGGAACGAAGACCGCCCCGAAAATTTCAGCGGAACGGTGAGCATTGCAGTCGATGACCACCCGACTGACGTTCCGGCACCTGCACTGGCCCCCAAGGCAGGCGGAACAGGATCGCACCAAAACCAATCGCTGGAAGATCCTATGGCGATGGAGGATGCCGACTACCTCGGAACGTTGCTGGACATGTTCGAATTGGCAGACCCCGAGGCCAGTGGCGCACGGTCAGAAAGCGCTCTCGAAATCTCAAATCCCCCTTCGAATAACCCTGGTCAGGTTTTCCTAAATTGGGTCAAGGAAGGCATCCTGAGCCACAAGCTGATCATCAACGACAGTAAGGCAAAAATCCATACCGTAAGCGGAACTGTGTTTCTAGTAACACCTGGCCTCTTCCAACGCTACGCTCAGGAGTTTCCTGGTATCTCACAGGGTGCCACTCAAGAGATTGAAGAATGGCGTTGGGTGCAGAAGCAGTTTGAGAAACTGAAGGCCCACAAAAAACGTGACGATGGCTTGAACATATGGATCTGTCAGGTCGAAGGTCCTCGGAAGAAAGCAAATCTCAAAGGTTACTTACTCGAGACACCGGCGTTGTTGCTCAACACTGTGCCAGCCGACAATCCTTTTCTTAATATCGTCAGTGCTTAAATTTCCATAGCAGGCTATTGGATCCCTACGACGTTCTGTATCGCGAGTACTTGCCAGCTTTCGTACTCTGCACCCAGTACTTTCACGATCAATAGCGGTCTTTGCGGCCTCATATTTTTTTCAATTCGATGCTTTAGTCACAACTGCACCTGCTTTCGAACTCTCACATCCCCCAAGTCGTCAAGCACCGTAACCGCTCGTGCCCCAGGCTGTAGCGAATCGCTACTGCGGCCATCGACCTCGACCGCTTGCCCAACCCGGAGAGCGGCTGCGATGAGACTCTGCCATCTCGGTCCCTCTTCAGGGGCGGGTAGGAACGTCGCTCGATCACCAGTTCGGGTCGCCTAGCGCCAGAGAGCGTTACGCGGTGGGTAGTGGAAGATAAGTCCTGCTACGGTAAAGTCCGAACGTCACCAATTGAACCGCAGCAATGCTGGCCACGCCCTCTTCGTCTGGACATTCTAGCTACTCATCGCCGCACGGCTTATGATGATGGCAGCTTGGCATTGCCCCGCTTCCTTGTCGGAGCGTTTCGGAGCTACGCAGCTTTTCTAACAAGAGATGGATCCTGGGCTCCGCGATTCGCGAAATGGTCGTCAGGACTTACATTCAAGAGGAAAGTACGCTTCCCGCACAATGTCAGTCACTCAATGCTAGGAGCAAAAATTGGCTGAAGAAGCAGTATCATTCATCTCCCCAGAAGACGAAGCGGCTGTTCGAGAGGACAGAACTCAAGCTCCCGAACTGTTCACCCTCGACTCCGGTCAGCTACCTTTCGAACGAATGGGTGATGCTCATTTTGAGCTTTTGGTCGCTGATGTCTTTCGCGCTGAACTGAAAGCTGGCTCAGAGGACTGGTTCGACACTGTAAGTCGTCTAAATGACGGCGCAGACCAAGGGCGTGACGTAATTTTGTTCAACGATGGCAATCCCGTCGGCGTAATTCAGTGCAAGCGCTTAAAGACAACACTCGAGCTCGAAGCACTGATTTATGAGATCTGTAAATTCTTTTTATATGCTCACATCAGACCTCAAATCTGCTCGGCTCCGGGAACTCCCTTTAGATATTACGTGGCAGTTGCCGATAGCGTCAGCACCAAGCTTTTTGAGTTTATGCAAGGCACGGGGCAGGCGCGCTTTGATGATTTGCGTGCGACCTTCCAGACCAAATGCGGCACTGTGCGCACCAGGTCTGAAACCCTAAAAAAACACCCACTGCTCAAAGACCTCTCAAAAGCTGAGCTGTGCAATATTGTCTGGCAATGGATACCGCACTTACGGACTGCGGTTTTCAAGAAAGATAGCCTTTCAAGCCTCGTGACAAAGTACCCAACAGTAAAACGTACCTATTTCCAACTAGAATCCGATAGCGCCGCCATTATAGAAAGCATTCGTGACTATCTAGTATCTCAAGGTGGAGCGCTTTCAGGTGCTGACGAACCGTACCTGAAAAAGATCCGTACAGAGTACATTGATCGGGAGCTGCGTGAGGGCGATCAACTCAATATCGGACTCATCCAAGGTAAGGATTTAATTCCTTTTCTACAGACCATGCTTGCTCCAGAAGTAGGGATATTCGAGCAAACTTTTGGTAACCGCCCCGTAGTGCTCGCGGCAGGTTCGGCAGGCGCTGCTCCTGGGCAGTGGAGCGACATAAACGCCCTTGTAAAAGCCTACCCAAATCCTCTCGTATTCGTAGTCGGATGCGGAGAGGTCACCGGGGCTATGTTGATCGACTGGACTGCAACCGACGGAATGTCGTCCATAGACCCCTCCTGGAAGCCGGCACCCGCACAGAAATTCAGGGCGGGATGGTGCTGGGTAACCGACCCTGCCGAAGGGCTTATCAACTGCTATGTTTTGGTCGAAAACGAACCCAATAATACTGACTTTGATCGAGGTAACATTTCTCTGAGGCTTGCTTTCAAGGATCTTATCGTCTGGCCTACCTTAGGAAATGATTTCACTAATCCACTCCAGAATAAAAACTCTCAATTGCGGAGAATTATCGCGAGCCAAGCTGACGATCGGCAATGCCGACAGAATCTGATCCTCGCCTCTCAACACATCTCCGACCTCAAGGGGATCGCTAAATCTCTGCCGGATTACTACGCAAGACGGCTGGCTTCTTCGGTTGTAGTTGCGGCGGCCAACAGTGAGCAGCTGCGAAATTGTGCGATGAAGATTCACAGCGCAACCGGGATTTTTCCAGCTGCAGACGGAGCACACAGCACCCGCTCGAGCCTACCAGGGATACAGCCTCCAAGCCGTGTCATGCGCAGGAGCACCAGTGGTGGGATGACGCTCACGCTGACATGGGACGCGAATGGGTCTCTGGAGCGTGTGAAGGGCCATAGATTGCAAGATGGTGTAGTCGAAGATGACCTGGAACCAGCTGCGCTAGAGTTCCACGAACTCTTCGACCGTCATCCGCCGGACGCTTATTATCTTGACGTGGTAAAGGAAGAATTCCAGCGGCTTGACACACTCGTGCAAGCAGGAAGCATTAAAGACTCGCAGGGCTTTGCCTATCAGACCAGGTACGGAGTAAGGCCCGATAACGATTTTACGTTAGAAGAGATGGCCTCCTCCGGAAAATATGTGATGAGAGCTGTGAAAGCGCTGAGCTACCTCAGGTCTCACAAAGACTCTGCTTGGATCAGCGAGTCTGGGACGAAAGGCCACCTGCAGTTCAGCAACGCTGAAGGCGAGTACAACGTGCTGGCGTGGGCAAATGACGATTTCGGTGTAAGAGATATGGCGAACGACCTTTACCGATGGGCTAGAGGTACTGCCAATCATCCACAACTTGTTGTTTTCGCCAATTGCATTGGTCGCGTTGAGGATGCCAAGCCCGGTGAGACCACCGAAGATGAGGAAACCAGTCCAGAGCGCTTCGACATTTCAGCTCCACCGAACAGAAAAGACTCCATCACCGATGTAGCAATGGTGAATAAGGTCTACTTCTTCGCTCTCGACGAGGTCGAGTCTATGTATGACAAGGCAAAGGCTATACCCGCTGAAGATTTTATGGATGACATATCTACTCGCAGGAAAACACTAGATGCTCAGTGACCTGATTAAGCTCTTGGATGAGCGAGCAACCGAAGCCGGGTTCACATCCCCGGAGAATGGTGTCTTGACGTTTATAGACGATCCTCACTGGCCGGGCCCTCCTCCAACGACTCAATTGAAGTATTGGTCGACTACTTTTGCATCTGTTTTGCTTGTGCGCGTCGACGGCGCTACGGCGGAGGAAGCCTGGATAGAAACAAAGCATGCTGAAGCGTTTCTAGACGCAGGACTCCTACGGCTGGAAAAAAAAGGATCCGTTGTGGATGGCTACTTGGTTCTAGCGCTGACTCATTCAAATGAAGAGCTCAAGCGATTCATTATCGACGTTGAGAAAGACACGAGGTTCGTCAGGAAGCACGTCGTGTACCAGGATGTCGAAGGCTGGCAGCGCTGCCAACGTATCACCCCCCTTGGTTTGGCAGGACCCTCTGAACAAGCTGACTACTCTCAATTCATCCCTGAAAATCAAGAGATGACTAATCTGCTGGCATCTCTGGCGACATCAAAAGGAAAGGAACTCGCACGCACTCATGGAAAGAAGTGGGATTTGAATGAATAACTTATCTATTAAATTTATTTCGGTAGAGATCCAAAATTTTCGCGGCGTGCCGGATGTTCTACGAATACCGCTGAGCGCACCATTAACGATTATTCACGCAGCCAACGGCACCGGTAAAAGCACCATATGCTATGCACTAGAATGGCTGCTCACAAATAAAGTAGGCGACCTTCCAACAACCACAGATTTTTCTTGTCAGTGGGGATCAGGAAACACCTCCGTAAGCGCCGTCTGTGAGATAAATGGTGAGATCTATCAGCTAGAGCGGGCCAATGGCAAAGCCGCAATCAAGAAACATGATGATCGCAGAAAGCGGCAGATTAGAGACGCGGCTCTACTCGAAATGCTCACGCCAGCATCTGTTTCCGGTAGCAGTACCCAAGCAACGACCAAGGCACGTCGGGACTGGCTACGCAATTGCAGGTGGCTATACGCAAACTCCTTGGCCCTTCTGGTAGACAACAGTGAATCGGCGCTCCGACAACAGATATTTGCGGACATATTGGGGCTGGGCCACCTTGCGAGCACACTTAGCAATTTAAAAGAATACCGGACTGAGCTTCCCAAAACCCAAGGTTTGGAGACAAAGCTGCAGGCGCTTGTGACAGAAATCGAAGCGCTTGAAGCAAGGCTTTCTGAAAGCCGGCATGAGCGCGACCAAGTCGCTCTCAAGCTGAAGGAGGTGCTAGCTGGATTTCCAGACACTCAGTCAACAGGAAACCTTCTGCATGATTTCAAAACTGTTCAATTGAAGGTGGCCGGGCTACTGCAGACGGCTAAGCGTCAGAAGACCGTATTGAGTTTGTTGCAGGAGGGATGGGCGGAATACGAATCCGGTGTTCAGCAGTTGGGAATCAACCGGGATTTGCTGAAAGAGATTACTGAAACCATCGCGAAATTGAACAATGAACACAGCCAACTAGCTGAGAAGCTCTCTGCCCTCAATGCACAAATGGGCCAAGCCAAGATTAATGTTGACTGGGCGCGAAAAAATACCGAAATCCTGGATCGCTGGGACACCATCATTGCCGATCCGGTCTTCGTCCAGCGGTTCCCTCAACCCGATATTTCCTTCGAATTTTTGCAGCAAAACTTCGTTGAATATGGGTGGGATGCCGACCGGCAACAGCGATGGCTGAATGCTCTCGAATACTTGATCAGCCAGAAGAGCACCTTGTTGGATCTCCTCCAACGAAAAGAAGATTTGCTACGCAACCCTGTCTTACCACCAGCAAACTTCGTTCAGACATCAAAATCTGCAGATGAGGCCAAGCAAGCGAGAATAAAAGCTCAAGCCGAATTCGACGCTTTATCAAGCGTTATAGATCGTCTAAGAGCTCTCGGACATGAAGCGATGAAAGCTCTCACGAGTGGTCATTGCCCCTTGTGCAGCCATGACTGGAAATCGGCTGACGCATTGCACGAGCACCTTACTTACGCTGCTGCGACACCAGAGTTGCAGGCGGCCAAAAACAACCTGGAAACGGCTCAGGCGACCGAGCAGCTGTGGAGCTCATCATTACAAACCGCTAACCTACAGCAATCTTCAGCTGAAAATTATTCAGCCCAGCTTAAGTCTGTAGCCGACAAACTGAAGTCAATTGACGAGAAAACAAGCTATTTAGCAACCATGAATAAAGCTGAGTTCTCAGCTTCTGACGTCAACAGCTTTGAATACCTGCTAACCAGTATCAGAATCGCGCTTGATGCAAAAAAAATCGCAGACGCAATGCCAAGGATTGATGAGTTCTTTCAGCTGCCGTCTTCAGTCAACGCAAGAGATGGGGTACCTGCTGCACGGAAGGCCCTGATTCATTACACCCAGAATTTCGAGCAACAACTTAAGTCGGACGGTGCAGAGCAACCGGCTCTCACCCGCTCCGTGGCCGAGAAGCTCCAAAGTATTCAGGCCAAAACCCAAGAATCTCACCAGGTCAACGCCAGCATTGCGGCAGTTTCTGAAATAGTAAATCGTTTCCAAAGCCAATGGAACGAAGTCAACAGCGGTCTCCCAGTTTCAGTGGAGTTGCACGCCGCAACACAAACTCGCGTGGAAGGAGAACTCGCGAGAGCGGAGGGATATGAACTTAATATTAGCGAGTGCAAAATCCTCCTGAGTGTCGATGACGACTCCGAGAGATTGAGGAGCCTTCACAAAGAAAAGCAGGTGGTAACAGAGAAGCTTAAGGCAGGCCAAAGCCACATAACAGCCGCTGACAATGCGATCGGTCGATACAGCGATCATGTTCGTAACGCGACCGTTTCGAGTCTATCCCCCCTTTTAGGCCCAGCGACTGAATTGTTCTCGCGGATGCACGCCAACGAGGTCTATCACAAGCTGAGTGTCTCTGGGGACGATTTGAACTGGATGGTACTCGCTGAAGGTCACGACACACCGTTGGAAGCTCAAGAAAAATTGAGCCAAGGACAGCGGCAAGACCTGGCGCTATCGCTCTACCTTGCCAGAGCAAAAAGTACCGGCGGCAGTTTCCTGCTAGATGAGCCGATCGCCCACCTGGATGACCTGAACCGCGTAGCTATGCTGGACATTTTCAGACTCGCCGCAACGTCAATGCCGAACATGAATTTGATCCTTACTACCGCAAGCGACAGTCTAGCCCGACACCTGATGCAGAAATTTTCTAGCATTTCAGATAAGCAGCTATTGAACACAATCTATCTGGAAGGAAACCCGCGTACGGGCGTGAAAGCGACTGTAAATGGAATTCCAACCGATACAGCGGCGTAGTTTTCTAGGAATTGGAGAAACCACTGGCCCGGGAGATTAAGCATTTCCTGACTCAGCAGCCGAAACTGATACCACCCGTTAAAAAATGAAAGCACATAGTTGGCCTGACAAGCCTAACTCCAAGGATCAAAAAATGGGCCGAGGAAAAGAGTTCTTTCGAGGGATGACGAAAACCCGTCTAAAGGAGGTGATTCGGGAGGAAGTTGCAGCGGTTGATTTCGGACAGGAATTTGAGTCTTCAGGTGGGTGATCAGCTAGCAAGCTTGTGCTTGCCGATTCACTGCGCTGGTCAAGGAACGACAATGCGATCTCCAAGCCGCTTTCGTACGGCTTCTCTCAACTGGACTTTGCCGAGATCGTCGAGAATTGAGGCTGAAAGAGGTTCGGAAGCCATCAACAATTGACGTCCAGGATGATCCGGTTCAAGCAGATCGAGGATTCGATCGGCAGTCGTACGATCACCCCTGGCCATAGCGTTGGCGCCAACCAGCAGCAGAGCGCGTCGCTTGTTCGAGTTGGCGACCCGCTCAAAAAGTTTAAGGGCATTTTCCGCGGAAGCATGAGCCCCGACGAGATGAGCCGCTGACGCGGCGAGGATTGACGGCGTACTCAGCAGAAACGCGGATGTCAGATGCGCGACAATGCTAGGGTCTACGAAATCGGCGTCGGCCAGGGCTTCAATGGCGTCGAGGCGTATCCAACGGGCTTCCGGAATATTGACGAGGTTCAATATCTTCTGCTGGATTCTCGCATTGCAGCAATTCGCTGCGACGATCAGGGCATTTCGGCTAAGCGCGCGGTCGAGCGTTGTGGTAGCAAGATCGAGAAGAGTATTGCCGATTGCATCGGATAAGGGACCGTTCACTGCAAGGGCAACGACCGCCTCTTGCGCAATATCAAAGCTCTCGGGCTCGTCGTAGTGCGGTTCGGCGCTCGACCAAGTGTCATGTATCAGAAACAACAGCGTTTTGAGGTGATCCGGGTGCGGCCGTTCTGCAAGCAGGGCGACTAAGGCGCGGCGAACGCGGCTTCCAGGATCGGATGCCATTGCGAGGATTGCAGGCGGCAAGGTGTCCGGGAATGTCGGCGCCAGATGTAACAGCGCCGTACGGCGCGCATCGGCGCGCTGGTGGCGAAGCGCAGCCTCAACAAGGACGGTATCGCCAATCGCAATCGCCGCCTCGGTCGCACTGACGGCATGCTCTGTACGGCTGGCAATGGTCAGCCACTGGATGATCGCTGGCGAGGCGTCGCCACTGCTTGCGATGATGACCGGCACGACAAGGTCGAGCGCATCCGCATCGAGTTGCGAGGCACAAGCCGTCAGGAATAAGAGCGTCTGACCCTGGACCTTACGAGCTTTCCGCTTCCTAGTCGGGAGCGCTTTGTAGATTTCCTTTAGTTCCCTTGGAAGCGCGTCCGTAATCAGACTTAGTGTGGCCGCAGGGCTGTCTTTTCCGAGTTGCCGGCAGGCGCGCTGCACGGCAGTTAGCAGGGTGACTTGTCGATCAGGCTGTCCACTATTCACCTGGAATGCGGCGACCAAGGAATTTGGTGCGACCCTCAAAGCTGTGGACGCAAGCTCGTCACGCAGATCCACCTCGGAGGGGACTGAGCTAATCCGCGCCGTAAGCATAGGTTCCAGCGCTTCGCGCCAGTGCTCTCGCGCTGCCGTCCAAACATTTGACTCCTCATCCATACCATTGCCCGCTACAAGAATGGCTCGAAGCTCGCCTTCACCCACCGGTCCGGGGGAGGCTGAGAGCGCCTGCGCCCAGGCACGGACCAATTCCGCTACGCGCGGATGGTTGGCAAGAACCAGCCAGCGACCCTCTACGCGAAGTTGGCGGATGTAGGCATCGATGAAGACACCGGATGTGTAACCGTCGCCTTCATGGCTCGACTGCGCGGCCTCTTCAGCGGCATGGTCACGTTCGCCATCCTCAATTGCACGCCATTCCTCTCGGCCACTCTTAGCGTATTGACGGTGGATGCTCGCACAGTCATCCAACGCAGCCTGCACTATCCTCTCGAATCCCGCTAGATCACGCACGGCGCCGGCCGCGACAGCGTTAGCGTTAAGCTCGAAGCCGTGGCCGACCATCTCGTGCGCAGCGTCGAGATAGGCGGTGGTCAGGTTGGGGGCGAAGCGATCGAGCCGCTTAGCGAAGTCCGCTCCGTAGTCCCCTCGGTCGAAGCCAAGCTCCTCACGAATAAATCGCGCGGCGACTTTGGACCCGATGGGGCTCGCGGACACAGTGTCGTACCAGGCATCGTCAAAGATCGGCGGCTGCCAGTTACGGGTGAAGAAGGAAGCCCCCCGCTGTGTACCTTTCAACAGCCATCGCGCCACGCGACTTGGTATCGAGGCATCGCTACCCACCTCGGACGCTAGCTCCAGCAATGGTGCGAACTTGGAGCCGGGGTCCATGAGGCTTTCGTCCAGCCAGGCATCGATCGCTTCCTGGCTGTCGGAGTCAATTGCGAAGGTTTGCTCAACGTCCTGTCGGCAAGCGAACCTGCGAGCAACTTCATAAACTCGTGCTGCCGTTTCCATGCCCCAGTTGCGATGCGTTGACGGCAGCTGAACGAGCGCGGCGATCAAGGTCTCGATCGCAAACTCGCTCTGTCCCCAGTTGCTGCTTGCGAAGGCCTCAAAGCCTTGGCGGACGCTCGGGTGAGCGAAGGCGATCGTACGGGCCGGCTGCCGCAGATGGCGGGCCGCGACCATACGGTCTACGAGGCGATCCAGGCCATCGCCTAGTGCTCGATCAAGTCCACGTAGGGCGCGTTGAAGAGCGTGAAGTTGGCCGCGGTCGAACTGGCCACGCGCCGCCAGCAGCGCCCAAACGATGGCTGAGGTTCCGCAAGTGTCGATGGATAATAGAGCTCTGACGACGACACCTTCCACCGCATCGCGCTGCGCCAACTCGAGCAACCGGCGAAAGAAGATATGGTCTTTTTCCCCGGCATCGGGGCCGGTTTGCATGTGGGCGAAATACAGCTCTATCTCGAGCGGCGTCCCAAGTTTGTCTAGCACTTGATTGCGAAACACGTACGCCGTGGTTTGCAGAGCGGCCGGTAGCTGATCCATGCGATTGTCATGAATGTCGCGGAGTTGACCATCCCGATACTGGCCGGCATCCAACTCGACTGACCAGGTGTTGAGACTCACCCCGACCTTGGCGCTCTGCATCATGTCGCTGCGGGACGTGATAACGAACTGGTGATCCGGCGTGGCCTTGGCGAGTAGGCGCGGTAGCTGCTCGGTCCATGCTTCGCTGCCCCCGCGAAGGCTAAATTGGCCCCACGGGTCATCGACATAGAAGAGTGTCGATCCGTTGTTAACGACCTTACGCGCGCTGGTCGGCGAATCGTCAGCGCCGATCGTAACGACTTCCAACGCACCATCGCGCCGGCGCGCGATATCGCATAGCTTGAGCGCCGCTTGCGTCTTGCCCGTACCTGAAGGGCCCATAATCACGACTGCATTCTTGTCGTTTAGGATTCTGAGCATCTCATCGAAGTTCGCAGGCGCCACGAAATGCTCGAGGCTGGCAGAGCTGGCCAGGAACCCGCCGTGCGTCCTTACCGTCGCGAGAAGATCGTCGCTCGTCCATAGACCAGGCGTGCTGCCTCGGGTCCTCCGCTTGGCTTCGAGACGCAGCTTTGCAATCAGATTTGGCTGCTCGACCTTCGGGACATGCAGCAGGTCCGACATCAGTTCCCGGATATCGGATGCCAGCTGCTTTTCGGTGAGCTTGCCCCAGATCGCGACGCGACCTTCGGGCGAAGCTTTCAGTGTGGCATGAAGGCTCGGAGGGAAGCTTACCTTGTCGGATACCTCTTCGAAGCCTTCGACCAGCAGGTTACGCGCGACACCCTTGGTGTCGGCATTGGTCACGAGCAGATAGCGGGTGTTCGGATCGTCGAGATGATGCAGTGCTTTTCGGCGTCCACCTTTTTTGTCGGAACCGTGCTTGAGCAGATCCTCGAAATCTTCGACCGACCAGGGCTCGCCGTTGTCCATTTTGACTTGGATAACAAGCTTATATCCGCCAGAGACAGCCGCACTGGGTTGTACGCGTCCTGGCACGTTGGGCTCCAGATCCGCCTCCAGATCTTCCTCGTTTGCTGGTTCCAGCACCAGGCGCGTAGCCGCTTTGGAAATGAGGAGGAGTTGCAGGGCTGCGAGGATAGAGACGTCTAGCTGATAGTCGAAGCCGGCTTGAGCGGCGGCCGCGCCCCGCAGGGGACGCCTTGCATCCGCGCTATAGGAGAAGGATGTGTCCGGCGCGTCGGACTGCGATTGCTTGATGTCTCGACTATTATTTATCGACATCGTCGAACACCGAGCGCTTTGTCACTACGGGGGTGGAAGGCGGAGCTTCCTCCTTCTTTTGCGTCACGATGTGCGTCCAATCCGCTTCGTCTTCAGAGCTTTCATCATGCTGGCGCTTGCGCTCTTCAAGCGCCTCGACTGAGCGTTTCACGTGATCTCGCGCGTCGTCGATCAAAGCCGTGGCGTCCGCGTCGACACCAATCGTCTCAATGCGATCAAGCACGCTGAGAAGCTTTTTAAAATGGCTGTCAGGCTCTTCGTCCAAGTCAGCGTCGGCGGCGATCTCATCGATACTCTCTTCGAGCGACGGCAGCACAGTTGTCCGCAGCGCCAAGCCCACACCGATAAGCCTTAGCGGCGGTATGACCACTAGCATCTGTGGCTCGTCGAAGAAGGAGACGTCGAGACCGTTGAGCACAGCAGATTCCAGCCTGTCGGCTACCTCAGAGCGCAGATCGTTAGACAAGACGCTGAGGTGATGAGCACGTGCATAGGTGGCGATCCGGGGATCGTTGCTAGTTAGATCAGATTGCCAGCAGGACCGTCGAAGTAGATTGGGAAATTGCTCGACGGCTTTGACGAACACGGCCTCGCTCGAACGATAGGAGAGGAAGTGGAACAGCATCCAATTGCGGTGCAATTCGTCGGGCGTGCGGCCAAGTCGTGCGACCAGAGCGTCGTCGAGGGCTGTCTGGATGACAAGCGCATCTCGAATGAGCGGCGAGCCCTCGCACGTGAAACTGCTGAGAATGGTGTCGATAGTCGCGCCTCGTATGAGCGCCGCCATCATATGGGGCTTCTGGCGCAGAATCTCCGTTAGGGCGTCGGAGATCGTCGGATGGGCGAAGGTCCATTTTGATCCGGAAAGCTTCAGGAACGAGCCCTTCAGCTCAGCGAAACAATCCTGAATCTTACTGAGAGTGTACCCAGTCAGCTCGGCGACCGCTTGTGCGGCCGAAGCGTCATGATCGCTAGGATCGAATCCGGCCTGATGGACATACACGAGGATGAGCGCGGCCTGCAGTTGATCATCTAAGGCGTTGACGGTATCAATCAGATGCTCTGTCGGCTCCTCCATAAAGCGTACGAGTGAGCTTTCGCGGGGCGCTAGGCCCTTGGTGAAGTTTGGGTCCCCGAGACGTTCGGCGATCCCTGGGAGAAAATCGCGAACCGCAGCGACAGCGGTTAGATGCTCGATCGCCAGCTCTGGCTCTGCTCACCGAAATTCACATGATTATAGAGAATCTGCGTCTTCTCCTCGAACGTCAACTCGCCGACATCCACCACCGCGCTACCGTCTGCGAATTGGGCAAGGTTGCGCTGCCCGAGCCGGCGCCGCGCCGCTTCATAGATATGTTTTCGGGAAGTTAGAAGAAATCGATTGCCATGTTTGATCGCGGCCCGCAGCTTGGAGAATGCAGACGTCCAATCCTGCACATAGTCGTCGCGTAGCACATTGGAGCCGAAGGCATCGTCGATCCAGAAGAAGCGTCCCGGATCATTAGGATTCCAACCCGCCTCAAAGTCGCGCGGGCTGGTCAAAGCAAGTACCGTGTTGTCTGGATTCTCCGACGCTATGGTCGACACGATGGCGCCAATCGCCGATTTACCGCTAGAGGGATTACCGAGTAGCAAAACTACGCCGTGCTCGGCGATCGCGTTGACTGCATCGCGATGAGCCTGCGTAGGTACATAGGTGCGAAGCTTTGGAATCCAGCTGTCAAGCAACGCCCGGCTCTGCTCGCTGAGCCGCTCATCTACGATCGATGTGAGGTCGCCTAGGCCGTAGACCTGCGGAACGAGGGCCCGGAGGCGCGGGCTGCTCCTGATAACACGGACGATATACTGGCGGCCGAGAATGTGCGGCTTACGCACGCCAAGCGCGCGGAGTTTGGCACGCATTGCGGATGCGACGGGCGCATCTACGCTCATGTTCGTCATGAAGGCGTAGGTCTCTGCTTGACCGGCTTTGACCAGTTCCTCGACATGAGCAATCTCGGCGGTGAGATCACTGAGCTTCAACGCCTTTGCGGCATCGGACGTATGCTTGCATTGCACGGTTCCGATCAGCAGAGCGTCGTTTTCTGCAGAAATGAGGAAGACCGCATCCTGACCGCCGTCTTGAGCTTCGCGGAAGATTTCCACGGGCCGGCCAATCACGACCTCGCATACCTGGGAGCATAGATCCTGAAATGCGCGCCAACCGATGGTGTGGAGCGCTAGATCGCTCCAAGGGCCGTTTGCTCTACGTTCGGCCAGCACAGAAGACTTGATTAACACAGTCTCGCCCTTCATGCAGTGGCAACAACACGTGAAGCGCCGACCGGCGCAGGAGGGATCTTCGCGTCTGTGAGGTCGCAATTTGCACCCAAATAAAGACGGTATTTGTATTTATAGAAGCAGCGCTTTACCACCTCTCTAGCTGACGGCAGACAATAAGGAGGATCCATGGAAAGCCTAGCACCGCACATCAGTAAGAGGCTGGCGGTGTTCATAGAGGCTAGTAGTCGAGTGATTGTCTCAGGCGTCAAGCAACCCTCCACGGAGAAATATCTCGCCTACCTGATTCAGCTGCGATTTCGTCGATCCAGTTGATCCATTTAGTAGCACTCACCGTGTTCCTCACTTTGGTTTTCTCAAAGCCCTTCTTCCCTGATCAGTGATCGAAGGAGTCATGCCGCAATACGTCACTCCCTGGTCTCCTCAAATCTATCCTGTCCGACCTTGATCGCATAGCCTGACTTCGGACTGCTAATCAGCAGGTATCCGCTTCACGCTCAGAAAATCCGTTGAAGGTCGCCCGATTTGCGGCATGTAATCTTCAGGCGCAGGGAGCGGAACGCCAACCTCTAGGGCATCTAATAAGTCCGCCCAGTATTGCATCATCCTACGTCTCGGCTCGACGTATTCTGCATGATTGTATGCAGCCCGAATTTGGTTGTTATCAGCGTGTGAAAGCTGCGCCTCAATCCACTCTTCTACAAAGCCAACCTCGTTGAGCGCCGTTGAGATGGTGGCCCTGATGCCATGACCGGTGAGCCTTCCTTTGTAACCCATCCGGCTGATCGCGGTGTTAAGGGTATTTTCACTGATCATTTCCTGCGGTTCGTATCGGTGAACCAGCAGATACCGCGCACCGCGCGCCCTTAACTGCACCAGCCGCCGCACAATTGCAATTGCTTGAATAGACAGTGGGATCACATAAGGTGGGATCTCATTCCCCTGTGTTCGAACACGACTCCGGAGTTGCTTCACACCCTCCGGCGGCACCAGCCAAATCCCCTTGTCGAGATCGAATTGGTCTGGGGTCGCCGCCCGCAGCTCTCCTGTGCGCACCCCTGTCAGCAGCAATAGCCGAATACCAAGCCGTGTTGCTTCTGCACACCCATAGTGGGTAACGGTCCTGAGCAGTCCTGGAAGTTCATTTACCTGGAGGAAGGGATTATGGCGAACTGGCCGCGGCGTCTCGGCAACGATATCAAGATCTGCTGCTGGGTTCACATCAACGAGCCCTTCCGCCATGGCAAAACGAAAGATCTGGTTGAGCCAGGTGCGTACCTTTCGAGCAGAAACCAGCGCCCCTCTGCGCTCAATTCGCCTAATGAGCTCCAGCACGTCACCACGAGAAATATCTGAGATCGGAAGATTGCCCAAACACGGCAGCATGTCCTTCTTCAGGTATTTACCGGCTTGCCCTGCACTGCCTTTCTTACTTTTCGTCAGCTTTTTACTTCGGAACTCATGCCAGCGACCAGCAACCGCTTCAAACGTGTTGTTGGCGGCGTGAGAGGCTTTTTGGCGCTCGGCGCGACGATATGAACGGGGATCGATATTGTTGGCCACCAGAGCACGTGCAGCCTCTCTCCGCTGACGAGCCTCCTTGAGGCTAACGTCAGGATATGTGCCGAGGGAAATGCGCAATTGCTTGTCATGCCAATAGAAACGGAAATGCCAGCGTTTCGAACCCGTCGTAGGCACTTGCAGAGATAAGCCATCCCCATCAGTTAACGTATAAGGCTTGCTGGCGTGCTTGGCTTGCTTGATCGCTGTATCTGTCAGAGCCATTAGACACCTCCTTTTGGATCAAGGAGGGGAATACAACCCAGCGGTAGACGGACCAATACGAAAATTGATGCGCAAGGAATCGTAAAAGGCTGTGCCAGCGGTGTACTTAAATGTGT
>LNAP01002885.1_pt1 | contig 17358 bp, 17 predicted proteins | sample 602601 | NCBI WGS metagenome assembly LNAP01 (sample SAMN02440304, study PRJNA202911) | soil metagenome | biome: Subtropical and temperate rainforests or woodlands; isolation source: soil samples (1 kg each in a 20% v/v slurry with milli Q water) were... ... | reverse complement strand
AGCCCCCCTCTACCCGAAGAGCCACCTGTTGGCGGCCAGCGGTGTAGCCGCGCTGCTCAGCCTGGCACTGCTTGTCTTTCCTTCTCGCGAAGTAGAAGCGAAGAAAAGCCTTATTGATCTTCGCCTGGATTACGCCACCGAGCAGGCAGTAGCTCCGGAAGCTTCTGACGCCGCCGCCCCCAAATCCGATTCGCCTTTTGCCTCCATCGAACAGAGTTCCACCGACGTAGCTGAGCAACCGGCGCCCCCGCAAAATGACCCGCGCAGCAAGAAGCTCGTGGCTACCAACGGCGACACCCTTTCCACGCTATTCGCCAAAGCCGGCCTTCCATCCAGCACCGTCCACAGCGTGCTGGCCAGCAGTAAGGACGCTAAACAGCTGAGCCGATTGAAGGTAGGGCAAGTATTCGAATTCCAGCTGACCGAGCAGGGCGAGCTCGCCAGCCTGCAGAGCAGGATCAGCGCGCTTGAAACCCTGCACGTCGAAAGAACCGATAGCGGCTATACGTTTAAGAAAGAAGAGATCAAGCCGGAGCTGAAAGCCGTATACGCTCATGGTGAAATCAGCAGCAGTCTATTCCTTGCGGTGAGCCACAACCTGACGATGGATCTGGCAAACGTATTCGGTTATGACATCGACTTCGCGCTGGACATCCACAAGGGTGATTCCTTCGAACTGATCTACGAAGAGAAGATCATCGATGGCAAGCGCGTTGGTACCGGCAACATTCTGGCTGCACGGTTCATCAACCGCGGCAAGACCTACACCGCCGTGCGCTACACCAGCAAGAGCGGCACGACCAGTTATTACAACGCCGACGGCAACAGCATGCGCAAGGCGTTCATTCGCACCCCGGTAGACTTTGCGCGCATCAGCTCCCGCTTCTCCAATGGTCGCAAGCATCCGATCCTGAACAAGATTCGTGCTCATAAAGGCGTCGACTATGCCGCTCCGCATGGCACGCCGATCAAGAGTGCTGGCGACGGCAAGGTCCTGCTTGCCGGACGCAAGGGCGGTTACGGCAATACCGTGATCATCCAACACGGGCAGCGTTATCGGACCCTTTACGCGCACATGCAAGGTTTTGCCAAAGGTGTGAGGAACGGCTCCACGGTCAAGCAGGGTCAGATCATCGGCTATATCGGAACGACCGGCCTGTCTACCGGACCGCACCTGCACTATGAGTTCCAGGTGGACGGCGCGCATGTCGACCCGCTAGGGCTGAAGCTGCCGATGGCCGATCCGATTGCAAAGAACGAGAAACAGCGCTTCATGGCGCTTAGCCAGCCGCTCATGGCTCGCATGGACGACGAGCGTGCGACCATGCTGGCACTCAACAAGCAATAAACATGGCGCTGTATCTCGGCGTCATGTCCGGCACCAGTCTGGACGGACTGGACGTCGCCCTCGTCGAGCAGACCACTCAGACCAGGCTTCTGGCCAGCCGCTTTCGTCCGTTACCGGATGACCTACGCCGTGAGATTCTGGCGCTCTGCACTTCCGGACCCGATGAGCTGGCCCGCGCAGCATTGATCGAGCAGCAGTGGGTGACGCTGGCCGCGTCCGTCATCCGCGAACTGCTCGAGCAAACCCAACTCAAACCCGAAGCGATCCGCGCGATCGGTAGCCACGGACAAACCGTGCGCCACGAACCGCAGCGAGGCTTCAGCATTCAGATCGGCAATCCGGCCCTGCTCGCCGAGCTCAGCGGCATCACCGTTGTCGGCGATTTTCGTCGTCGTGATGTCGCCGCTGGCGGGCAAGGCGCCCCTTTAGTGCCGGCCTTTCACGAAGCGGCGTTCCAGACGACTGACAGGGTGCGGGCAGTTCTCAACGTCGGCGGTTTCAGTAATCTCAGCCTGCTCAGCCCGGGCGCGCCGGTTCGCGGCTTCGATTGTGGGCCAGGCAATGTTCTGCTGGATACCTGGATCCAGGTGCAACGAGGCCAGTCATTCGACCGAGACGGCGCCTGGGCAGAAAGCGGCAACGTCAATGCCAGCCTGTTGCGAGCAATGCTGGATGACGAGTTTTTCGCTCGGCAAGGCCCCAAGAGCACCGGACGTGAATTGTTCAACCTGCCTTGGCTGGAACGCCACCTGTCCGGCAGGGCGTTGTTGGCAGAAGATGTTCAGGCGACGCTGCTAGAACTGACGGCGTGCAGCATCAGCGAGGCGCTGGAGCGCGCGCAGCCCGACACTCAGCAGCTGCTCGTTTGCGGCGGCGGCGCCCACAACACCGCGCTGATGCGGCGACTGCAGGCTCTGCAACCCAATCGTCACGTCTGCACCACCGAAGCGTTCGGCATCGCCCCCGACTGGGTGGAAGCCGCGGCCTTCGCGTGGCTGGCACACTGCTGTCTGGAAAACATACCGGCCAACCGTCCCAGCGTGACCGGCGCAAGAGGCCCGCGAATTCTCGGCGCGATCTATCCGGCCTAAGCGGCAACCTCCATAAACGAAAACGCCGCGCAAAGCGCGGCGTTTATCGCAAGCAGGATGACTTCAGATCGAAAACGACTGACCGCAGCCACAGGTCGTCGTGGCATTAGGGTTCGTGATCACGAACCGGGACCCTTCCAGCCCCTCCTGGTAGTCGACTTCCGCTCCAGCTAGATACTGATAGCTCATCGGATCCACGACCAGACTGACTCCTTCGCGCTCGATGATCGTGTCATCGTCCGCCACATCCTCATCGAACGTGAAACCATACTGGAAGCCCGAGCAACCGCCACCCGTGACGAACACGCGCAGCTTCAGCCGCGGATTGCCCTCTTCTTCGACCAGGGTCTTCACCTTACTCGCGGCACCCTGGCTGAACTGGATCGCGGTGGGTGTGAAGGATTCGACACTCATTGAGTTCTCCCGGCGCTAGAACGCCTACTGCTATGGCGAAGCATTATCCGCTTGCCCTACCAAATTGGTCAACTATTGGCCGCTCAGGAAAGCCGCTCGGTTTTCGAACTTTAAGGCAGCAAGGCGACGTTGTTCAGCCCCAGACGCTCGTCCATGCCGAAAATGATATTCATGTTCTGGATCGCCTGACCCGATGCGCCCTTCACCAGATTATCGATAACCGAAAGTACCACCACCAGATCACCACCCTGCGGGCGATGCACCGCGATACGGCACATGTTCGCACCACGCACGCTGCGTGTCTCCGGATGGCTGCCCGCCGGCATCACATCGACGAAGGGCTCGTCGGCGTAGCGCTTTTCATACAGTGCCTGCACGTCTACCGAGGTATCGATCAAGCTTGCATAGAGCGTGGCATGGATGCCGCGAATCATCGGAGTCAGGTGGGGAACGAACGTCAGCCCCACCTCGCCGCCAGCCGCGCGGCGCAGCCCCTGACTGATTTCCGGCAGATGGCGATGCCCCTTGACCGCATAGGCCATCATGCTTTCGCCGGCCTCGGTGAACAGTGAGCCAATCTTCGCCGCACGCCCCGCACCGCTGACGCCGGACTTGCAATCGGCGATCAGCCGGCCGTTGTCGACCAGACCGCTCTCCAAGAGCGGTAGAAAGCCGAGCTGAGTGGCGGTGGGATAACAACCCGCTACGGCGATCAACCGCGCGCCGCGGATCCGCTCGCGATTGACCTCAGGCAGACCATAGACCGCCTCGCCCAACAAGTGCGGTGCGCCATGCGGCTGGCCGTACCATCTGGACCACTCTTCGGCATCCTGCAGGCGGAAATCCGCCGATAGATCGATTACCCGCGTTCCAGCGTGAAGCAGCTCTCCGGCCAGTGCATGCGCCACGCCGTGCGGTGTCGCGAAGAAGACCACATCGCAAGCACCCAGCTTGGCCACATCCGGCACACTGAACGCGAGGCCGTCATAGTGGCCGCGCAGATTGGGATACAGGTCGGTAACCTTGACACCGTCTTCCGAGCGCGAGGTGATCACCATCACCTCGGCTTGCGGGTGCTGGGCCAGCAGGCGCAGCAGTTCCACCCCGGTGTAGCCCGTGCCGCCGACGATACCGACCTTGATCATGTCTGCCTCGCAATGAACGTCGTAAAAGTAAAGGATGATAAAGCTGCTTTGGTTGTCGGCCAACCATCAGGGTGACGGATCGTCCGACAATCAATACTATCGGCAGCCATCGGAACTCGGAGACGCCCACGAATGCTCTATCTCTGGCTTAAAGCCTTCCACCTCATCTCCATCGTGTGCTGGTTCGCCGGTCTGTTCTACCTCCCGCGCCTGTTCGTCTACCACGCCATGAGCGACGACGCGCCCAGCCGCGAACGCTTCAAGGTCATGGAGCGCAAACTCTATCGCGGCATCATGCTGCCCTCGATGGTGGCAACCCTGGCGTTCGGCATCGCGATGGCGGCGCTCAATCCGACGCTGTTTACCGGCGGTGGCTGGCTGCACGTGAAGCTCGCACTGGTCCTCTTGCTGATCGGCTACCACCACATGTGCGGCGCCCAGCTCAAGCGTTTCGCCCGCGATGAAAATGTCCGCGGGCATGTGTTTTACCGCTGGTTCAACGAAGTACCGGTGCTGTTCCTGCTGGCGATCGTTATCCTGGCGGTGATAAAGCCCTTCTAACGCGCTACGGATGGCGATGCGTAGGCGTCGCCGACGGCGAGATCTGTTTTTCAGTGACACGGATGCCACATGAACGAAGCCCATTACAAGATTCTCTTCCGCGGCGAGCTGATACCCGGCGCCAGCGCCGACGCCGTGAAAAACAATCTGGCACAGCTTTTCAAGACCGATCGCGCGCGGATCGAGCGGCTTTTCGGCGCGAGCGAAGTCGCGCTCAAGCGCCATCTGCACAGCGACGAAGCCGACCGCTATCTGGCTGCCCTCCGTCGCGCCGGCGTCCACGCGCACAAGGAGCCTGAGCAGCTTCAGCTTCAACTGCAGGAACTGACCGACAAGCCAGCCGCAGATCAGCTGCAAATGAACTGCCCCAAGTGCGGGCATACGCAACCGCAGCACGAACAATGCTCGGCGTGCGGAATCGTCATCGCGAAGTTTCTTGCCCGTCAGGCGCAGGCGACGGAAGTTTCACCACCTGCCACCGCTGACAGCCAATCACCGTACGCCCCGCCGCAGGCAACGCTCGAGATGCCACTGGAGAGCCACGGCGAGTTGCGCGTGTTCTCTGTGCAGGGCCGCATCGGCCGGCTGCGCTATCTGGCCTGGTCACTGGTGGTAATGGTGGCCGTTGCCGGCCTGTTCGGCATAGCTGCCATCGTGGCAGCGATCTCGAAACCTGTCGGGTTGTTGCTCATGGCACTGCTCGCAATCGCAGCCCTGGTGATCAACGTGCAGATCGGGGTCCAGCGACTGCACGACATCGGCGTGTCCGGCTGGCTTCTGCTGCTCAATCTGGTGCCGGTGATAGGTGTCTTCGTGCCGCTACTGATGATCGTTATTCCCGGCAAGCGCGGGCCGAATCGCTACGGCCCGCCGCAGCCAGCCAACAGCCTGGCGGTAAAGGTGCTGGCGGCGCTGTGGCTGCTGCTGGTGATCGGCGGTGTATTGGTCGCGATCACGGTACCTGCCGCCACGCAGTATCTGCACCACGCCGGCTGACGCGTCGGTTCAGTCGGCCTGTACGGCGCGACCGCCCGCCCAGGCACGCAGCGCCGCCAGATCCTCGGCCATCACCACCGAAAGCGGTGACGTCGCCTGGATGCTTTCCACCAGCAGCGGCAGGTCGACCGCACGTTGCCGAGCCTGTGCGGCATACACGGCGCTGACTACCACCTGCTCGATCTCGGCGCCGGAGAAACCCGCGCTGGCATCGGCCAGCACGTTCAGATCGAAATCCGCCTCGGCCAGCTCGCGACGCGTCAGGTGGATACGGAAGATGTCCGCGCGCGTCTCGCTATCCGGCAGATCGACGAAAAACAGCTCGTCGAAGCGCCCCTTGCGCAGCAGCTCCGGCGGCAACCGATCGATCGCATTGGCCGTGGCGACCATGAATACCGGTGCCGCGCGCTCGGCCATCCAGGTCAGCAACGTACCCAGCACTCGCTGGCTGACGCCACCGTCCATCTCGCCGGTCGCCAGGCCCTTCTCGATTTCATCCATCCACAGCACGCACGGCGCCATCTGCTCAGCCAGACGCAGCGCCTCGCGCAGGTTGCGCTCGGTCTCGCCGAAGTACTTGTTGTACAGGCAGGCGAAGTCCAGGCGCAGCAACGGCAGCCCCCAGAGTCCGGCCACCGCTTTCGCCGCCAGGCTCTTGCCGCCACCCTGCACGCCCACGAGCATCACCCCGCGCGGCATATCCGCCGCCGCACCCGCGAGGAACGCGCTCTGGCGCTCGCCCAGCCAGCGCCGGAAATGCCGCAAACCGCCCACCTCGGCGAAGCGCGCCGTCTCGCGTTCGAAGCTCAACACACCGTCCAGGTCGAGCAGCTGGAACTTGCCGCGGTTGAGTTCCGGTAAGTCTTCCTGGGTGATGGCGCCATCGTCACAGATCAGATTGCGCGCCAGGCTGCGCGCCTCCGCATGGCTCATGCCACGCAGATTCTTCACCACCTGCTGCAGGGTCCGGTTGTCGGTGCGTACCCGCGCACCGCGATTGCGCTCGCTCCAGCGCGCGGCTTCCTCGCGGACGATCGCCAGCAATTCTTCCTCGCTCGGCAATGCGAGGCTGAAGCGCGCGGCCAGGCGCTGCAGCTCCGCCGGCAGCTTCAGCGCGTGCGACACCAGTACCAGCGTCGGCGTCGCCCCCATCGCAATCTCCTTGAGCAGGCGCACCACGCGAGGCTCGTCGAGAAACGGATGAAGATCGCAGAACACGTACAGATTCGGCTGGGGATCATGCTTGACCAGCCGGAGCGCGGTTTCCGGCGCGTTGCTGTCCTCGCCCTGCGGTTCGCCGCCAAAGCCGAGGCGGCGCACGCCCTCGGTTATCGACCACACGTAAAGGCTCAGCCCCCGCCGCACAGCCAGGCCTGTCAGCGTTTCCAGCACACGGAGCTCATCCCACGACTCGATCACGATCAGCCGAACGCGTGAGTCGAGCACCAGTCCCAGATCATGAATATCGTTCTTCACCCCATCTCCTTATGGTGGGATTCATCAGCCTCGAAGCGGCCTGTTACACTGTCCAACCGCTCAACGCCTGGAGGAATGCCATGGATTGCCTGTTCTGCAAGATCGTGGCTGGGGATATCCCGGCACGCAAGCTCTACGAAGACGACCAAGTCATAGCATTCGAAGATATTGCTCCGCAGGCGCCGGTGCATTTCCTGGTCATCCCGAAAAAGCACATTCCGACCCTGCATGACCTCAGCGAGAAGGATGACAAGGCCCTGGCCGGACATATCCTGTTCACCGCCCAGCGCCTGGCCGAGCAACGCGGTTGTGCCGAGGGTTTTCGTGTGGTGATGAACTGCAACGACCTCGGCGGACAGACGGTCTATCACATTCACATGCACGTGCTGGGACAGCGCCAGATGCACTGGCCGCCGGGCTGATTGGCGCCCTGCGCTCACGAATCCATCCGCGCGTCGTTTCAATCCGGAGGCATCATGACAACCCATCGCCATTACTCTCCCGCCGATCGCCTGCTGATGCAGGCTGACGCCGCGCTGCGCACATTGCTGCCCTTCAGCGGCCAACCCGGTCGGCCCTCGCCCGCCGTGGTCAAGCCGGATGCCGAACTGGACGAGCGCGACTCGCGCCACGTCGCCGGCCTGATGCGCATCAACCATACCGGTGAGGTGTGCGCGCAAGCGCTGTACCAAGGGCAGGCGCTCACCGCGCGACTGCCACAGGTGCGCGAGGCGATGGAACGCGCGGCCGACGAGGAAATCGACCACCTAGCCTGGTGCGAGCAACGCATTCGCCAACTGGGCAGCCACACCAGCGTGCTCAATCCGCTGTTCTATGGCCTCTCCTTCGGTATCGGCGCCTCGGCCGGACTGATCAGCGACCGGGTCAGCCTAGGCTTTGTCGCAGCCACCGAAGATCAGGTCTGCAAGCACCTGGACGACCACCTCGGACAACTTCCGGCCGAAGACGAGAAATCCCGCGCCATCCTCGAACAGATGCGTGTCGACGAAGCCGAACACTCCACCAACGCGATTGCCGCCGGCGGCCTGCGCTTTCCGGCACCGATCAAGTTCGGCATGAGCATGATGGCCAAGGTGATGACGAAGACCACCTACCGCATCTAGTCTGCCGGACTGCCGCAAATAGAAAAGGACGCCTGGAGCGTCCTTTTCTTATTAAGCAAATCTCTCGACTCCGCGGTATGCGAGGAGAAACTCAGCCCAGTTCGACAATCTCGTAGTCATGGCTGATCTCGACGCCCGCGCGGCCCAGCATGATCGATGCCGAGCAGTATTTCTCGGCGGAAAGTTCGACCGCTCGTTTGACCTGCGCCTCTTTCAGGCCGCGGCCCTTGACCACGAAACGCAGATGAATCTTGGTGAATACCTTGGGATCTTCGGCTGCGCGCTCGGCTTCAAGAAAGGCCTCGCAACTTTCCACCGCTTGCCGCGATTTGCGGAGAATGCTGACAACATCGAAGTTGCTGCAGCCGCCCAAGCCCAGCAACAGCATCTCCATCGGACGCACACCGAGGTTGCGCCCGCCGCTTTCCGGCGGGCCGTCCATCACGACCACATGGCCGCTGCCGGATTCGCCGAGAAACATGGCCTCGCCCGCCCATTGAATGCGCGCTTTCATTCACTAACTCCCAGAAAAAATTGCCAGATAGCTTAACATGCACGGTTCGAGTGCTGAGGACTGCACCCCCGACCAAAGGCGCGTTGACCGACTGCGTAACTCTGTCGCAACTTCGGTTGGTTAAATTTCGTCTGATAAGCTGGGCCTCAGCTTATCAACGACTGTTCGTCACACATAACAAGAACCAGCCTCATTCCAAGTATTTTCCGGGACCTAGAGCATGGTAGCTATCACACTTACGCCAAAGATCAAGAACATCGACAAACTGCTGGCCCACTGTCACCGACGTCGATATACCGCCAAGAGCACCATCATTTACGCCGGTGATCGTTGTGAATCGCTTTTCTTTATCGTCAAGGGTTCGGTGACCATTCTGATCGAGGACGATGACGGCCGCGAGATGATCATCGCCTACCTCAACGCCGGCGACTTCTTCGGCGAGATGGGTCTGTTCGAAAAGGAAGGCAGCGAGAAAGAACGCAGCGCCTGGGTCCGCGCCAAGACCGAGTGCGAAGTCGCCGAACTCAGTTACGCCAAGTTCCGCGAACTGACGCAGCAGGACCCCGAAATTCTCTACGCGCTGGGCAGCCAGATGGCTGATCGCCTGCGCAACACCACCCGCAAGGTCGGCGACCTGGCATTTCTCGACGTTACCGGCCGCGTCGCCCGCACGCTGCTCGACCTGTGCAAGCAGCCCGATGCGATGACCCATCCCGACGGCATGCAGATCAAGATCACCCGCCAGGAAATCGGCCGCATCGTCGGTTGTTCGCGCGAGATGGTCGGCCGCGTGCTGAAAAGCCTGGAATCGCAGGGACTGGTCTACGTCAAAGGCAAGACGATGGTGGTATTCGGAACGCGCTGAACCTGCAGCGGCACCGGAAGAACGAAGGCCGAGGCATCACCGATGCCCCGGCCTTTTTTTTCAGTGGCGCATCACTCCGGCGCGCCACCCGCGATCCGCGCGCGGCGACCGGGGAAGAACAACCGCTGCAGCTCGGCGCCCGGCTGCTCGGCACGCATGAATGCCTCGCCGACCAGAAACGCGTAGACCTGGTTGATCTCCATCAGCTCGACGTCGGCACGGTTGAGGATGCCGCTCTCGGTCACCACCACACGGTCCTGCGGCACGCGCGGGAGCAGATCCAGCGTCGTCTCGAGGCTGACCTCGAACGTGTGCAGGTTGCGGTTGTTGATTCCCAGCAGCGGCGTTTCCAGTTTCAGCGCACGCTCGAGCTCATCGCCGTCGTGCACTTCCACCAGCACATCCAGCCCGTGCTGCGCGGCCACGGCCGCCAGTTCGGCCATGCGCGCATCCTCCAGCGCAGCGACGATCAGCAGGATGCAGTCGGCACCCAGCGCGCGGGCCTCGACCACTTGGTAAGGATCGACCATGAAGTCCTTGCGGATCACCGGCAGGCTGCAGGCCGCGCGTGCCTGCTGCAGATAGGCATCAGCGCCCTGAAAGAAATCCACATCGGTCAGCACCGACAGGCAGGCCGCGCCGCCCGCTTCGTAGCTGCGCGCGATCTCGGCGGGGTCGAAGTTTTCGCGCAGTATGCCTTTGCTCGGCGATGCCTTCTTCACCTCCGCGATCACCGCCGCTTCCTTGGCCTTGACCCGTCGCTGCACGGCCGCGGCGAAACCACGTACCGGGTCAGCCGCCGCAGCCAGGCGCTCGAGTTCGTCCAGACTCGTCCGCGAACGGCGCTCGGCGACTTCCTCGTACTTGCGCGCGATGATTTTCTCCAGCACGGTCGGCACGCTCATTTCTGGTTCTCCTGCTTGAATACGGCGGTGAAGGACACCAGCTCCTCGAACTTGTCCCGGGCGATGCCGGTACTCAGCGCGTCGTGGGCCAGCTCGACACCCTGCTTCAGGGTCCAGGCCTGATCGGCAGCGTACAGCGCTGCACCGGCGTTGAGCACGATCATGTCGGCGGCCTTCTGCCCGTTCTCGGTCTTGCGCCGCCCGAGCGCATCGCGGATCAGCGCCAGCGAGCCCTGCGCATCTTCGACGTTCAGACCGATCAGGCTCTGGCTCTTGATGCCGAAGTCTTCCGGCTGCACGGCGTACTCGCGAATTTCGCCGTCCTTCAGCTCGGCGATGTGGGTCGGTGCGGCGAGGCTGATTTCGTCCAGGGCGTCCTGCGCATGTACCACCAGCACATGTTTGCTGCCCAGACGTTGCAGCACCTCGGCCATCGGCCGGCACAGCGCCTTGCTGAACACGCCGAGTACCTGATGACGAACGCCGGCCGGATTGGCCATCGGCCCCAGAATGTTGAACAGCGTGCGCAGCCCCAGTTCACGTCGCGGCCCGGCGGCGAACTTCATCGCACCGTGATGGGCCGGCGCGAACATGAAGCCGACGCCCACGGTATCGACACTGCGCGCCACCTGCTCGGGAGTAAGGTCGAGGTAGACGCCGGCCGCTTCCAGCAGATCGGCGCTGCCGCTCTTGCCCGACACGGCGCGATTGCCATGTTTGGCCACCTTGCCGCCAGCAGCGGCGACGACGAAGGCGGCGGCCGTGGAGACGTTGAAGATGTTCATGCCGTCGCCACCGGTACCGCAGGTATCGACCAGCCGGTCGACCTCGAACCTCACCGGCTCGGCCAGCTCGCGCATGACCTGCACGGCGCCGACGATCTCGTCGATGGTCTCGCTCTTCATGCGCATGCCCATGAGGAACGCGCCGATCTGCGCGTCGGTGCACTGACCGGTCATGATCTGGCGCATCACCGCCTTCATTTCCTCGGTGGAGAGGTCGAGCTGCCCGGCGATGCGGTTGAGGGCTTCCTTGATATCCATCAGCGCACGCCTCCGGTCTGCTTCAGAAAGTTGGCGAACAGCTCATGGCCCTGTTCGGTCAGGATCGATTCGGGATGGAACTGCACCCCTTCGATATTCAGCGTCTTGTGCCGCAGGCCCATGATCTCGTCGACCGAGCCGTCTTCCAGCTGGGTCCAGGCGCTGATCTCCAGGCACTCGGGCAGCGTCTCGCGCTTGACCACCAGCGAGTGGTAACGGGTGACGGTGAGCGGATTGTTCAGCCCGGCAAATACGCCCTGATCGCGATGGAACACCGGGCTGGTCTTGCCGTGCATGGCTTGGCGCGCGCGCACCACATCGCCACCGAACGCCTGGCCGATACTCTGGTGGCCGAGGCAGACGCCGAGAATCGGCAGCTTGCCGGCGAAATGGCGGATCAGCTCCAGCGACACGCCCGCCTCGTTCGGCGTGCACGGCCCGGGGGAGACGACGATGCGCTCAGGCTGCAGCGCCTCGATTTCGGCCACGCTCAGCTCGTCGTTGCGCACCACCTTGACGTCCGCGCCCAGCTCGCCGAGGTACTGCACGACGTTGTAGGTAAAGGAATCATAGTTATCCAGCATCAACAGCATGATCAGTTCTCCTGCTGGTCGCGTTCGGCGAGGGCCACCGCGCGGAACATGGCGCGGCGCTTGTTCAGCGTTTCTTCCCATTCCAGCGCCGGCTGCGAGTCGGCAACGATGCCGGCACCGGCCTGCACATGCAGTTCGCCGTCCTTGATCACCGCGGTGCGGATGGCGATGGCCGTATCCATGTTGCCGTTCCACGCGAGGTAACCGACGGCGCCGCCGTAGACGCCGCGCTTGACCGGTTCCAGCTCGTCGATGATCTCCATCGCGCGGATTTTCGGCGCGCCGGACAGCGTGCCCGCGGGCAGGATCGCGCGCAGCGCATCCATCGCCGACAGGCGCGCCTTGAGCTGGCCGGTGACGTTGGACACGATGTGCATGACGTTGGAATAACGCTCGATGACCATCTTCTCGGTGACCTTCACCGAACCGGTCTCGGCCACCCGGCCGACATCGTTGCGTCCCAGATCGATCAGCATCAGGTGCTCGGCCAACTCTTTGCTATCCGACAGCAGGTCCTGCTCGAGCGCCAGATCGGCTTCCTCGCTGGCACCGCGCGGGCGGGTGCCGGCAATCGGTCGCACGGTGACCAGGCCGTCCTCGACCCGCACCAATACCTCGGGCGAGGAACCGACCACATGAAAGTCGCCGAAGTTGAAGAAATACATGTACGGCGTCGGGTTGAAGCAGCGCAGCGCGCGATACAGATCGATCGGCGCCGCCTTGAACGGGATCGACATGCGCTGCGAGATGACCACCTGCATGCAGTCGCCGGCAAGGATGTAGTCCTTGATGCGGCGCACGGCCTGCTCGAAATCTTCGCGGCTGAAGCTCGAGCGGAAGCTCGGCTCCCGTCCGGCGGACGCCTCGAAATCCAGCCCGAGGCGCGGCGCGATCGGCTGACGCAGTTTCTCGCGCAGCTTCGCCAGATGCGCCAGCCCTTGCTCATAGGCGCCGTCGACGGCCGGATCGACCAGCACGATGCAGTGCAGCTTTCCGGCCAGATTGTCGAACACCACCACCGCGTCGGAAACCATCAGCAGGATGTCCGGCGTACCCAGCGGATCGGAATGCGGGCACTGCGCCAGCTTGCGCTCGACGTAGCGCACGCTGTCGTAACCGAAATAGCCGACCAGTCCGCCGTTGAAACGCGGCAGGCCGGCGACTGGCGCCACGCGGTAGCGCTGCTGGAAGGATTCGACGAAGGCCAGCGGGTCCTCGACGTCGAGCGCTTCCGTCTCGGCGCCTTCGACCGTCACGCGAACATGGTGATCATGCACGCGCAGCACGGTACGACAGGGCAGGCCGATGATCGAATAGCGCCCCCACTTTTCCCCGCCCTGCACCGACTCGAGCAGGTAGGAGTTGGGCGCGTCGGCGAGCTTGAGGTACAGCGACAGCGGGGTATCGAAATCGGCCAGCGTCTCGAACGAGAGCGGAATGCGGTTGTGGCCTTCGGCGGCCAGGCGCAGGAATTCTTCGCGGGTCATATCAGCCTCGTGGTTGAGGGGCGTACAGAGAGGTTCGCAAACGCACCGGCGCGAAGCCGGTCGGGACTGATCAGGCGCGCCAGCGCCACCGGGCCAGGGCCTTGATGACCTTCATCCACTGTTTGCGGGTAACCACCACGATCTGATCTCTTCGGCGGGGTTAGCGGGAATCGGGCCACACTAGCGCAGCCCGGAAACCGAAGCAACCAGCAGGCGCAGGTCATCCAGCACCAGCGCGGGGCGCTCCTCGGCAATCGGCCGGCCGTGGTTGTAGCCGTAGGTCAGCCCGACGCAGCGCACGCCGGCGGCATCGGCGGCACGTACGTCGTTGCGCGAATCGCCGACGAACAGCGACTCGGCCGGCGTTGCGCCCGCTTTCTCCATCACCCAGAACAGCGCAGCGGGATCGGGCTTCTGCTGCGGCAGGGTATCGCCGCCGACCAGCCAGCCGAAGTAGCCGCCCAGGCCCTTCTCTTCCAGCAGCGGCGCGACGAACTGGGCCGGCTTGTTGGTGATCACCGCCAGCGCCACGTCCCGCGCGGCGAACCAGTCCAGGCATTCGCGCACGCCCGGGTAGACGCTGGTCAGCGCATGGCTGCCGGCATAGGCCTGCATGAACAGCGCGAGCGCCGCGTCGGTCTCGTCCTCATCGATGCCGGCGTGCTCGTAGCTGCCGGCCAGGGCGCGGCGCACCAGCACGCGCGAGCCGTTGCCGACCCAGTCGCGCACGCGGGCCACACCGGCCGGTGGGCGGCCGAGCAGCATCAGCATCTTGTCCACCGCGGCGGCCAGGTCCGGTACCGAGTCCATCAGGGTGCCGTCCAGATCGAACATCACCAGCCGTGGCAGCATGCCGTCGAACAGTTGCTCCAGGCGCGTCATGGCCGCGCCAGCGCCAGCTCGGCGCGCATCTGGTCGATCACCGCCTTGTAGTCCGGCTGGTTGAAGATCGCCGAGCCGGCGACGAAGGTATCGGCGCCCGCCGCGGCGATCTCGCGGATGTTGTTCGGATTGACGCCGCCGTCGATCTCCAGGCGGATTTCGCGACCGCTGGCATCGATCAGCGCGCGTGCTTCGCGCAGCTTGTCCAGCGTGCCGGGGATGAACTTCTGCCCGCCGAAGCCGGGGTTGACGCTCATCAGCAGGACCATGTCGATCTTGTCCATCACGTACTTGAGCACGTCCAGCGGCGTGGCCGGGTTGAACACCAGGCCGGCCTTGGCGCCGCCGTCCTTGATCAGCTGCAGCGAGCGATCAATGTGCTCGGAGGCTTCCGGGTGGAAGGTGATATAGCTGGCGCCTGCTTCGAGGAAGTCGCCGATCATGCGATCCACCGGCTTGACCATCAGGTGCACGTCGATGGGCGCGGTGACGCCGTGCTTGCGCAGCGCCGAGCAGACCATCGGGCCGATGGTCAGGTTGGGCACGTAGTGGTTGTCCATCACGTCGAAATGGACGATGTCCGCGCCCGCGGCGAGCACGTTGTCCACTTCCTCGCCCAGGCGAGCGAAGTTGGCGGACAGGATGGACGGAGCGATAGCGAACGGCTGCATGACGACCTCGGATGGCACGGGCGGAATGCCGCGCATTGTACCCGAGGGGTCAGGATTGCGGCGCGCCTGACATCCGCTGGCGGATGCCGGCGCGCCGCCGCACGGTCAGGTCAGCTCGTCGAAGCACTCGCCGATGATCGCCAGGCCACGCTCGAGCAGCTCGTCCTCGGCGGTCAGCGGCACCAGCACGCGCAGCACGTTGTAGTAGGTGCCGCAGGACAGCAGGATCAGCCCCTTGTCCCGTGCGCGGGCGACGATCTGCGAAGTGAGCGCCGCCGCCGGGCGCGCATGGTCGCCGTCCTCGAACAGCTCGATGGCGATCATCGCGCCGAGGCCGCGCACTTCGCCGATCTCCTTGTGCTTCGCCTGGATCGCCTTGAGGCCGGTGGTCAGCTTCTCGGCTACCGCCTTGCAGCGGTCGAGCAGCTTCTCTTCCTCGAACACCTCCAGCACCGCCAGCGCCGCCGCGCAGGACAGCGGGTTGCCCGCGTAGGTGCCACCCAGCCCGCCGGGTGCGATGGCATCCATGATCTCGGCCTTGCCGCATACGCCGGCAATCGGGAAACCGCCGCCGACCGACTTGGCGAAGGTGGTCAGGTCGGCGACCACGTCCATCTGCTCCATGGCGAAGAAGGTGCCGGTACGCCCGGCGCCGGTCTGCACCTCGTCGGCGATCAGCAGGATGCCGTGCTCGTTGCAGAGCGCGCGCAGGCGGGCCATGAAGTCCTTCGGCGCGACGTTGAAGCCGCCCTCGCCCTGTACCGGCTCAATGATGATCGCGGCGATATCGCGCGGCTCGGCGTCGTTCTTGAAGATGCGCTCGATGCTGGCGATCGAGTCGTCGACGCTGACGCCATGGATGGCGCAGGGATACAGCGCACGGAAGATGCCGCCCGGCATCAGGCCCATGCCGGCGGAGTACGGCACGACCTTGCCGGTCAGGCCGAGGGTCATCATGGTGCGGCCGTGATAGGCGCCGGTGAAGGCGATCACGCCGGCGCGGCCGGTGGCGGCGCGGGCAATCTTCACCGCGTTCTCCACCGCCTCGGAGCCGGTGGTGACCAGCAGGGTCTTCTTGGCGAAGTTGCCCGGCACCCGCGCGTTGATCTTCTCGCACAGCTCGACGTACGGCTCGTAGGCCAGCACCTGGAAGCAGGTGTGGGTCAGCTTGTGCAGCTGCTCCTCCACCGCCTTGACGATTTTCGGGTGCAGGTGTCCGGTATTCAGCACGGCAATGCCGCCGGCGAAGTCGATGAATTCGCGGCCTTCGACGTCGACCACACTGCTGTTCTTCGCATGGTCGGCAAAGATCGGATGGATCTGGCCAACGCCGCGCGGGACGGCAGCGACACGGCGTTGCATCAGGGATTCGTTGGTCTTGCTCATAAGCTCCTCGGTAGCCGCTCATCGTCGGCACGGGTCGGAAAGAACGCCAGGAAGCGAGCGCGGCAGCATACGATGATCGACTGCCGCGCCATCCGAGGCGTTCGGATTACAGTAAAACTCCGTGCATTATTTTGCACGCCGATTTTGGCCCGGCGAATCAGATGCCGCCCAGGCACAGGTATTTGATTTCCACATACTCATCCAGGCCGTACTTAGAGCCTTCGCGGCCGAGACCGGAGGCCTTCATGCCGCCGAACGGCGCGACCTCGGTGGAGATCACCCCAGTGTTGATGCCGACCATGCCGTACTCCAGCGCCTCGGCGACGCGGAACACCCGGCTCAGGTCGCGGGCGTAGAAATAGGCGGCAAGGCCGAACTCGGTGTCGTTGGCTTGGCGAATCACCTCAGCCTCGTCACTGAAGCGGAACAGCGGCGCCAGCGGGCCGAAGGTTTCCTCGCGCGCCACCACCATCTCGGCAGTGACGCCGCCCACCAGCGTCGGCTCGAAGAAGTTGCCGCCCAGCGCATGGGGTTTACCGCCGGCCAACAGGGTGGCGCCCTTGTCCAGCGCATCCTGCAGATGGCGCTGCACCTTGGCCACCGCCGCGGCATCGATCAGCGGACCGGTGGTCACGCCCTCCTCCGATCCGTTGCCGACCTTCAGCTTCGCCACCGCCGCGGCGAATTTGTCGACAAAGGCGTCGTAGATGCCGTCCTGCACATAGAGGCGGTTGGCGCACACGCAGGTCTGCCCGGCGTTGCGGTACTTGGAGATCATCGCGCCCTCGACCGCCGCATCCAGATCGGCGTCGTCGAAGACGATGAAGGGTGCGTTGCCGCCCAGCTCCAGCGAGAGC
>LNAP01002730.1_pt1 | contig 17358 bp, 14 predicted proteins | sample 602601 | NCBI WGS metagenome assembly LNAP01 (sample SAMN02440304, study PRJNA202911) | soil metagenome | biome: Subtropical and temperate rainforests or woodlands; isolation source: soil samples (1 kg each in a 20% v/v slurry with milli Q water) were... ... | reverse complement strand
AGGCGCCGACCTTCTCGATGAAGCGGCCGTCGCGCGGCGAGTGCGAGTCGGCGATGACGATCGAGTAGTAGGGGCGCTTCTTGGCGCCGCCACGGGCGAGACGGATCTTGAGCATGGTTGGTCCTTTGGTGAGCTCTTAAGATTTCTTGAAAGGGTTGAAGCCCGGCGGCAGTCCGCCGCCGAGGCCGGGAAGCTTCGGGCCGCCGGGGCCGCCCAGGCCGGGCAGACCGCCCCCCTGGCTCGCCAGCTTGCCGAGTTCTTCCAGTTGCTTGGGATCGGGCGCGGGCAGCTTGCCGCCGCCCAACGCCTTCAGCCGGTCCATGCCGCCGCCGCCGAGCATGCCGGCCATGCGCGCGAAGCCCTTGCCGCCGTCGCGGCTCATCATCTTGAAGGCGTCGGCCATCTGGCGATGCTGCTTCAGAAGACGGTTTACCTCGGCCACGTCGACTCCGGCGCCGGCCGCGATGCGGCGTTTGCGAGAGGCCTGCAGGATGTCGGGCTTCTTCCGCTCGGCCTTGGTCATCGAGGAGATGATCGCCATCTGGCGGTCGATGGTCTTGTCCGAGACGTTCGCCTCGGCCATCTGCTTCTTGACCTTCTGGACGCCAGGCAGCAGGCCCATCAGGCCTTCCATGCCGCCCATCCGCTTCATCTGACCGAACTGCTCGGCCAGCATGTCCAGGTCGAACTGGCCCTTGGCCAGCTTCTTGGCCATGGCCTCGGTGCGAGCAACGTCCAGGTCCTGGGCGGCCTTCTCCACCAGGGCGACGACGTCCCCCTGGCCCAGGATGCGGCCGGCCACGCGGCGGGCGTCGAAGGCGTCCAGGCCGTCGATCTTTTCCGAGACGCCCAGGAACTTGATCGGCAGGCCGGTGACCGCCCGCATGGACAGCGCCGCGCCCCCACGGCCGTCGCCGTCGGCTCTCGTCAGCACCAGGCCGGTCAGCGGCAGGCGCTCGTGGAAGGCCTTGGCGGTGCGGACGGCGTCCTGGCCGGTCAGGCTGTCGGCGACCAGCAGGGTCTCGGTGGGGCTCGCGATCTTCGCGATCTCGGCCGCCTCGCTCATCATCGCTTCGTCGATGGTGGTGCGGCCGGCGGTGTCGAGGATGACGACGTCGAAACCTTGCAGCTTGGCCGCCGACATGGCCCGGCGGGCGATGTCGGGCGCGGACTGGCCGGGCACGATGGGCAGGCTGTCGACCTCGGCCTGCTTGGCCAGCATCGCCAGTTGTTCCATGGCGGCAGGGCGGCGGGTGTCGAGGGAGGCCAGCAGGACCTTCTTGCGGTCCTTGGCGAGCTTCAGGGCCAGCTTGCCGGCCGTGGTGGTCTTACCCGAACCCTGCAGGCCGGCCATCAGGATCACGGTCGGCGGGTTGAGCGCGAGATTGAGGCCTTCGGCCGCTTCGCCGCCCAGCATCTCGACCAGGCCGTCATAGATGATCTTCACCACCTGGTCGGCCGGACGGATCGAACGGATCACCTCTTCGCCGGTGGCCCGTTCCTTGGCCTTGGAGATGAACTCGCGGACGACAGGCAGGGCGACGTCGGCCTCGAGCAAGGCGACCCGCACCTCGCGCAGGGCTTCGTCGATGTCCTTTTCCGAGAGCACGCCCCGCCCGGAAAGGCGGTCGAAAACCCCGGAAAGCCGATCTGTCAGTGCGTCGAACAAGTCGATCTCCTATAGCCCAAACGCAACCAGCCCCCGTGGACGATCACGTCGACGGGGGTCCTCGCCGCCCTCGTCCGATATAGTATCGGGGTCGTGGCGGTGGAGGGCGCTGGAAAAGTTTGCGCCGGAAGGGCGCGCTTATGCGCCTGTGGATGGATTAGGTCAAGGGAAGTCGGGGTTTAGGTCCGCACCACCCATTGGCCGTCCGCGCCCTTGCAGGCGGTGTAGCGCTCGGTCTGCGGGGAGCCGTCGCGAGTGCGGATGGTCTGGTCGAAGGTCCGGCAGACCGAATTGCCGCCCGCATAGGACTGGCCGCCCGAGGGGCGCACCACCGATTCCGAGACATAGCCGACCGCCATGCCATTTTGGCCGGCCAGCAGCCAGTTGGTTCCGCGCACCCGCGCCAGGGCGTCGAAGCTCTGGCCGGCGCTCAGCCGTCCAACGACGGCGCCGGAGGTCGAAGGGGTGGCCCTGATGTTGACCGTACCCGGTGCGGTGAAGCGCCCACCGGCGCTTTCGAAGCCGGACGCCGGCTCAACGCCTCTGGCGAAGCGCAGGCCGCTGAGCGAGACCGGCTGGCCACCGCCGCCGGTGGAGGTCGAGACCACCCGGACGTCGCCCGAGGCGCCGGTTTCCGGGTTCGACCAGGACCGCGAGCCGCCGCGGTCCAGGGCGTACTGGGTGGCGGCCTGCGCCTTCTGCTGGTCGCTGCGCTGCATGCGGCAGCCGATATAGGAGCCCGCGGCCGCGCCGGCCGCCGCGCCCAGCACTGTACCGAGGGTGCGTTCGTTCTTGGCGACATTGCTGCCCAGAACGCCGCCGACCAAGCCACCGATCACCGCCCCCCCGGCCTGCTTGTTGCCGCCGGCCGAACAGCCGAAGATCGACGAAAGAGGGTTGCCCGTCTGGGCATGGGCCGGCGCCGCCACCGGAATGGCGAGGCTCGCGGCCAACACCGCCGCGGTGAATTGAGAAGCGCGCATGATCGGTTTCCTGCAGGGTTCGACAAGCTCTGCCGGACAATGCTTACGCCGCAGCTCCCGTTCCATCGCCGCGCGCGAAAAAGCGGATCACCAATTGTATCTAGCTCTCTAGGTCGCTCCCGCTGGGAGAGGTGGATCGCCGAAGCGAGATCGACCCCGTTCCAGATCGTCGTCCCCAGCATGACGAACCAGGAGCTGGCGAAAGCAGTCGCGTTCGCCAGCCGCAGCCTCAGGCCACCGGGAAGCCCTTGTCACGGAGGTAGGCCCGCACATCGACGTCGCGGCCCATCAGGGTGCGATAGCCGACCGCCGGGTCGATCGAGTTGCCCACCGACATGACGTTATCGTGCAGGCGCTTGGCCATGTCCTTGTCGTACATCCCGCCCGGCGAGCGCTGGAACGCATCCACCACGTCCAGGGCCAGGGTCTCCGACCACAGGTAGCTGTAATAGCCGGCCGAATAGCCGTCCGAGGAGAAGACGTGGCCGAACTGCGGGGTGCGGTGGCGCATCACTAGTTCGCTCGGCATGTCCAGCTTGGCCAGCTCGTCCCGTTCGAAGGCGTCGGGGTCGATGTCCGCGCCGCCGGCCAGGTGCAGCTTCATGTCGATGAGCGCCGAGGACAGGTACTCGGTGACGTCGAAGCCCTGGCGGAAGGTCGAGGCGTTCTCCAGCTTGTCGACCAGGGCCTGCGGGATGGCTTGGCCGGTCTGGTGGTGCAAGGCGAACCGCGACAGCACCTCCTTGGTCGGCAGCCAGTGCTCGTTGATCTGGCTGGGGAACTCCACATAATCGCGCGGCACGGCGGTTCCCGACAGTGAGGGGTAGTTCACTGCCGAGTTCAGCCCGTGGATGGCGTGGCCGAACTCGTGGAACATGGTCTCGGCGTCGTCCCATGAGATCAGGATCGGTACGCCGGGCGCGCCTTTCACGAAGTTGGCGTTGTTGGAGACGATGATCGTCACCGGTCCGTCGAATTTCTGCTGGCGGCGATAGGCGTTCATCCAGGCGCCCGAGCGTTTGCCGGGACGGGCATAGGGGTCGAAATACCAGAGGCCCTGGTGCTGACCGCCGCGCCGCACTTCCCAGACCCGGATGTCCGGATGCGCCACCGGCACGTCGGTGACCGGTACGAACTCGAAGCCGTAGACCTGGCCGGCGGCCCAGAACATGCCCTCGCGCAGCTTCTCTAGCTGCATGTAAGGCTTGATCTCGTTCATATCGAGGTCGTAGCGGGCGGCCCGGACCTTCTCGGCGTAATAGCGATAGTCCCAGGGCTCAATGCGGATGCCGGCCCGCTCCTTGTCGGCGATCGCCTGCATCTCAGCGACCTCTTCCTTCACTCGCGCGATGGCCGACGGCCAGACCCGCATCATCAACTCCATGGCCGCGTCGGGGGTCTTGGCCATGGCGTCGGCGAGCCGCCAGTGGGCGTGGGTCGGGTAGCCGAGAAGCTCGGCGCGCTCGAAGCGCAGCTTCAGGATCTTCTGGATGATGCCGTTGTTGTCGTGGGCGTCGCCGTTGTCGCCGCGGTTGTAGTAGGTGCGCCAGACCTTCTCGCGCAGGTCGCGCCGGTTGGAATAGGTGAGGAACGGCTCCATCGACGAGCGGGTGTTGAGGACCGCCCATTCGCCCTTGTGGCCGCGCTCCTCGGCGGCGGTCGCTGCGGCCGCGCGCACGTCGTTTGGCAGCCCCGCCAGCTCGCTCTCGGTGCGCAGGTAGAGGACATAGTCCGTCTCGTCGGCCAGCAGGTTCTGGCTGAAGCTGGTGAACAGGCTGGCCAGTTCCTGGTTGATCGCGGCCACCCGCGTCTTGGCCTCGGGCGTCAGTCGGGCGCCGGCGCGCACGAACCGGTTCCAGTAGAGCCAGGTCAGGCGCTGCTGCTCGGGCGTCAGGACCGAGCGGCCCTCATAGACCGCCTCGATGCGCTTGAAGAGCTTCTCGTCCTGCAGGGTCTCGTCGTCATGCGCCGAGAGCTTGGGTGACAGCTCCTTCTCGATGGTCCGGAACTCGGGGGTCGAGAGGGTGGAGCCCCAGACGCCCGCATAGGTTCCCACCCGCTCGATCATGGAACCCGACCGCTCGAGCGCGGCGATGGTGTTGTCGAAGTTCGGCGCGGCGGAGGCGCCGGCGATGGCGTCGATCTCCGCGCGCTCGGTCTTCATGGCAAGGTCGAAGGCCGGCATGAAGTCGGCCACCCTCACCTTGTCGAATGCCGGCACGCCGCCGTGGGGACCGGTCCAGGTGGCGGTGAGGGCGTTGCCGGCCGCCTGCGCGAGTGCGGCGGCCGGCAGGGACGAGGCGGCGGCGAGCGCGCCGGAGGCGGCCAGGAACGTGCGCCGTTGCATGAGAGCTCCAGGATGGGTTCGGGGTCAGGTGCGCGACCTTAAGGTCACGCCGCGGCGGCGTCACATGACGCGGTTGTAATGTGACGTCAGGCCGCGTCGTGGATTTCCAGCGCCAGGGCGGCGGCCTCCGCGCTGGTCTTTAGCGCTTCCTCGTACGTGACGCCCAAGGCCGTGAGCACCAGAGCGACCACCTGCTCGGCGTGCGCCGGGGCGGTCAGGCCCATCAGTATGTCGCGCTGGACCATGCGGCTGGCGCCGAAGACCAGGGTGCGAACGGCCGACGGGTCCAACTCGCGGAACTCTCCTTTGCTCAGCCCGTCCTGATAGATGCGGTCGAGGTCGGTCTGGATGACCGGTACGCGCGCCAGACGCGAGCCGTCCAGCCGCATCATCACCCAGCCCCAGACCGGGTCGCGGGTCACCGAGAGCATGTGACTGTGCATCCGCGTCGCCAGCCGGTTCGATGGGGGCAAGGACAGGGGCAGGCGCTTGTCGAGCACCGCCGAAAGCTCGCCGCCGACCTTGATCTGGACCGCGCGCAGCAGGTCCTCGGTGGTCGGATAGTAATTGTAGAACGTGCCGCGAGAGACGCCCGCGGCGGCCACGAAGTCCTCGATCGAGCAGGCGTCTGGGCCCTTCTCGGCGATTACGGCCACGGCGGCGTCAAGCAGGCGCTCGCGCGTCTGCGCGCGGCGCTGCTCGGCTGCTGCGGCGCGGGCCTCCAGATTGACCCTTATGCGGCGCGGACCGGTCAGGCGGCCTCGGGCAGGTACTGGCGCACCGCGCTGGCCGCCGCCAGCGACAGTGGATCGTTCTGGCGTTCGAGCACCTTGATCTCGTGTTCCAGCGCCGCGGTGATTTCCCGATGGGCGAGGGGCGAGAGTTCCAGCAGGGCCCGGGTGGCGGCGCGGCTCAGGGCCAAGGCGGTGGCTAGATCGACCTCCACGCCGACCTTCCAGGTCGGATTTGGGTCGTCTTGGGCGAGGGTCGGTTCGCGAGCAGCGGGCAGGGGCATCGGGTTCGGGGGATCCAGGGTTGGCGGGGGACACAAAAACAAGTCGGGCGGCCGGCGAGGGGGCGGTCCGCAGCGGCTGGTCACAGCAACGCTTGAAGTGACAAGTATGTCAGGATGACAAAGCTGTCAATTTGAAATGACGCGGTTCGCCGAACCGGCGGCTTCATGGACGCGACTCGCGCCAAGGTCTAAATCCCGACCATGGCCATAGGCGTCTTCGATTCCGGCATCGGGGGACTTTCGGTTCACCGGGCCCTCGTCCAGCGGCTGCCGGCCGCCGACTTCATCTATCTGGCGGATCAGGCGAACGCGCCCTACGGCGTGCGGCCGGGGGAGGAGATCGTGGATCTCACCCGCGCCGGCTGCGAGCGCCTGTTCGATCAGGGCTGCGACTTGGTTGTCCTGGCCTGCAACACCGCCTCGGCCATCGCTCTTCGTCGGCTGCAGCAGACCTGGTTGCCGGGCTATCGCCAGCAGCTCGGCCGGCCGGTGAACGTACTCGGCATCATCGTTCCCACCATCGAGGCGGCGACCGGCATGCCCTGGGAGCACGAAGCCGAGCGTCGCGGCGACAAGGTCGAGAAGCTGGACATCCTGGCGGTGTTCTGCACACCGGGCACGGCCGCCTCCCGGGTTTATGAGATCGAGATCGACAAGCGCCGCCAGGATGTGGCCGTCTTCGCCGAGCCCTGCCCCGACCTCGCGCGGCTTATAGAGAGCGGCGCGCCCGACGATGAACTCGCAGCCGTCATCGGCCGCCACGTAGCCCAGGTGACCACGCGAATCGGTCGAGCGCCCGATCGCGCGATCCTGGGCTGCACGCACTACGAGATCGTGGCCGGCGTTTTCCGCCAGGCGCTCAAACCTGGGACCCCGCTGATCCATCAGCCGAACGCCACCGCCGATGCGCTTGACGCCTATCTCGCCAAGCATCCGGAATACCGCGCCGGCGAGGGCGGCTCCCGGCGCTTCCTGACCACCGGCAAGCCCGGAGCCCAGCACCGGCTGGTCGAGGCTTTCTGGGGCGGCCCGCTCAGCTTCGAGCGGGCCTGAACTTCTTCTCCCTCCCCCGCGTGGGGCCCGGGACACTCCTAGATATCCCCCGCCGGAGGAAGCATCCAGCTCTGAGCTAGGCGACCGCCGCCGCCTCGGCCGAGATCACGCCGGAAACCGCCTTCACCACCGCGGCGATCCGCAGGGCCGCCTGGATGGATGGGCTCGGCGTCTTGCTGCGCCGCAGCTCGGTCTCGTGGGCGTCCAGGCACATGCCGCAGCCGTTCACCGCCGACACCGCCGCCGACCACAGCTCGAAATCCACCTTCGGCACGCCGGGGTCGGCCAGGACGTTCATCCGCAGCTTGGCCGGCATGGTCCGGTATTCGGGGTTCGAGATCAGGTAGAGCGAGCGGTAGTAGACGTTGTTCATGCCCATCACCGCCGCCGCGGCCCTGGCCGCCGCCGTCGCCTCCGGAGAGAGCCCGGCCTGGCGCGCCGCCTCATTGATCGCGCGCACCACCTGGGGCGTGCCGACCGCATAGGCCGCCGCAACGAACGCGCCCCACTTCTGCTGCTCGGTCAGCACGGTTTCCGACGCCAAGTTCTCGAGATTGGCGCTCAGGTCCTTGGCGTAGGCGGGCAGGGACTCGCACAGGGCGTCGAGCGACATGATCAACTCCAATTTTCCAGATAGGGGGCCCGGGAGGCGCGGGGAGATCGCGCGCTCCCGGGCAGGACGACGTGGCGAGCGGCCCGATGGCTATGGGGCCGCCCCTGGGGGCTGGAGGGACCTACGCCGTCACGCACGGCGAGATACCGGATCGCGATTGCGCGGGCCAATCGATTGTTTCTGGAGTTTTGATAGATAGTTCCTATCTTAACACCCATGAGCCTTCCGACCCTCCGACAGCTACAGTATCTAAAATTGCTGGCTGAGCATGGTTCCTTTGGACGCGCCGCGGAAGCCGCCCACGTCACCCAGCCCACCCTCTCGGCAGGGGTGCAGGAACTGGAGAAGATCCTCGGCGGTCCGGTGGTCGACCGGGCCCGCTCCGGCGTCATCCTCACTGCGATCGGCGAGGTCGCCCTGGGCAAGGCCACCCGTATCCTCAACGAGGCCGAGGAACTCGTGCAGTCGGCCCGCAACGCCGGCCATCCGCTGACCGGACGTTTCCGGCTGGGGGTCATTCCGACGGTCGCGCCGTTCCTCCTGCCCCGGGCGCTGCCGATCCTACGGGAGCGCTTCCCCAAGCTGCGGCTGTTCCTCCGCGAGGACCTGACCCACCGGCTGATCGCCCAGCTCAAGGCCGGCCAGCTCGACGCCGCCCTGATCGCCTTGCCCTACGACATGACCGGCCTCGACCACGCTCATGTCTCCGACGACGAGCTGATGGCCGCCCTGCCACGCAGCCACCCTCTCGCCAAGGAGCGGGAGGCCCCGCCCTCGGCGCTGGAGAGCGACGACCTCATCCTGCTGGAAGACGGTCACTGCCTGCGTGACCACGCCCTGGCCGCCTGTGGTCTGAAGCCGCCTCGCGGCGTCGGCGACGAGGAGAGCTTCGCCGCCACTTCCCTTCCGACCCTGGTGCAGATGGTGGGGTCCGGGCTGGGCGTCAGCTTTCTGCCGGCCATGGCCGTCGCAGCAGGCCTGACCGAAACCGCCGATGTCGCCGTCATGCCGTTGAAGGCGGAGCATCCCCAGCGCGAGATCGTCGTCGCGTGGCGCGCAGGCTCCAGTCGCGCGGCCGAAGGCCAGCTTCTGGCTGAGGTCCTCCGCCAGGTCTAAGCCTAAAACACGATATATCTTGAAATCCGATCTAGTTGCGATATATCTAAAAATAAGACATATCGAAATAGGATCGAAAATGTATCGGCATCATTGGAAACGACATGAACATCGCAGCCGCGAATCCTTTGGCGGCCGCTGGGGACGCGGCGCTGGTCGCGGCGGCGGACGCCGCCTCGGACGCCTGCTGGAGCATGGCGACCTGCGCTTCGTCATCCTTGCCCTGATCAAGGACAAGTCCAGCCACGGCTATGAACTGATCCGCGCCCTCGAGGAGCGCACCGGTGGCGCCTACCGGCCCAGCGCCGGCGCGATTTACCCGACGCTTGCGATGCTGGAAGACGAGGGCTTTGTTCGCGCCATCGCCGCGGAGGGCGGCCGCAAGTCCTTTGAGATTACTCAGGAAGGCCTGGCCGCGCTGGAACGGAACAAGGCCGGTGTCGAGGCGGTTTTTGCTCGGCTGGACGAGGCGGCGGAAAGCTCGCCGAGGTCTTCGCCCCGTGTGGAGCGCGCCATGCAGAACTTGGCCCTGGCCCTCAAGCTGCGCCTGCAGGGCGAGCGTCCGAGCGAAGCCCAGATCGACGCCATCGCCGCGGCGCTGGACGAGGCAGCCGCGAAGATCGAGCGCGTGTAGAGGAGTTAAGCCCCATGAGATCGAGCGCCACCGTGGTGACCCCCAACGCTCAACGCTACATGGTCCAACTCTGCAAGCACTTCGGCCACAAGGTGCCGGTCGAGTGGAGCGACCATGAAGGAAAGATCAGTTTCGAGATTGGCCAGGCCGCCTTCCGCGCCGCGCCGGAGACCCTGATGCTGGTCGCCGACGCCCCCGACACGGAAAAGCTGAGCCGCCTCGAACACGTGGTCGACAGCCATCTCAAGCGTTTCGCCTTCCGCGAGCCCGAGATGGCCGTCGACTGGCGCCGGGGCGCCTGAGCCTTACTGGATTCCCTTATTGAATACCCAGGGCGGCCTTCACCGCTCGCCAGTCCACCAGCTTGAAGTTTTGACGCGCGCGGGCGCCCTCGGTGGTTTCACCGTCCGTATCGGAATCGTCTTGGACGACGATCAGTCCTTCGGGGAACGCGCCGACACGGCCGCCCAGCGCGGCGACGCCATCGGTGCCGGTTACGGCGTCGGCGCCCGCGCCAGGCATGACCGAGAAGCGGCCGACATAGGCCGGCTCGCCGTCGACCCGCCAGATGGCGAAGGCGCTGTCGCCCTGGCTGGAGGCGATCAGGTAGGTCTTCCCCATTTCGCGCAGAATGGTCAGGCCCTCGACATCCGGCGTCAATTCGGGAGAGGGCGCTGGCGCCATATGGACCCGGGCCGAGCCGGTGGCCGGGTCCAGGCTGTAGCGCCAGATCCCTTTGGCCTCCTCGGCTATGTAGAGATAGCCGGCCTCGTCATCGACCACGCAGCCTTCCGATTGCGAACCCACGTCGAAGCTGCGGGTCAAGGTCGCCGCGGGCTGGCCGCCCTGGTCGGTGATGTTCAACTGCCGGATGTCGCCGTCCTTGCCCACCATGATCGCAATGGTCTCGGAGCCGCGTCGGCCCATGCAGAAACCGTAGGGTTCGCTGACCTTCACCGGCGTGCGGCCCCAAAGTCTGGCCTGCAGGTTGTCCGGGTCGAGCAGGAAGAAGCTGATCGCTCCGCGGCCCCGGTCGCTGGCCCCGATGAGGACCTGTTTGCGGCCGCCGACCTCGAAGCCGTCACGCAGATCGACATTGTTCAGCGGACCTTCGGGCAGGAACTGCAGGTCCTTGCCGGCCAGGTCATAGACGTAGAGCCCGGCCTGCTTGTCGGTGCCCAGGATCACGCCTCGCGAGGGATCACGCGGATCGGCCCAGATCTCCGGGTCGTCGGCAGCGTCCCGCACCTTGGTCCCAACAGCCGCAGTCTCGCCCGCGGCCGCAACTGGGGAGCCCGTTCCGACTGTCATGCCGCCCGAGTCCGAGATGCTCTCGGGGTCCACAGCGGCGCAGGATGCCATTAGCAATGAAGTTGCTGCGAATGACACAAAACTGACAAAAATCTTCTTAGAAACCGTCACTGGCCCCGCTCCGCATGCAAGATATATCCCCTGCGCTGCAAATCATGCTGCGCGGGACGGGTCAACTGTCCCGCTTGTCGGGGGACTAGATGACACGACTTTCCTTGCTCGCCTGCGCGGCCGCCGCGCCGCTGCTGATGGCTGCGCCGGCTTTCGCCGACGACGCCACGCCAGTGTCCGAAGTGATCGTGACCGGCGACATCGCCTTCCGTGACCGCACCAACGACGTGAACCCGGTGCTCGCCTATGACCTGGACTACTTCCAGCGTTTCGAACCGGTCTCCGTTGGCGAGATGCTCAAGCGCGTGCCGGGCGTGACCTTCACCTCCGACGTGCTGGAGTTCGACGGCGTGTCCATGCGCGGCCTGCCGCCGGGTTACACCCAGGTGCTGATCAACGGGCGCCGCGCCCCTGGCGGCGAGGCCGACCGTAGTTTCTTCGTCGACCGCATCCCGGCCGAACTGGTCGAGCGCATCGAGATCATTCGCAGCCCGCGCGCCGACCAGCCCAGCGACGGCATGGCCGGGTCGCTCAATGTCGTGTTGAAGGAAGGCGCCAATCTGGAGGGCGGCTTCGTGAAGCTCGGCGCCCTGATCAACGAGGACGGCAAGGCGCGCCCCTCGGCGGCGATCGCCTATGCCGGCGCCACCGCCAGCGGCGACACGACGTACTGGGCCGGCCTCAACTACCAGGGTCGCCGCAACCCGAAGAAGAAGGTCAGCCACCGCTACGACGAGGACTTCGGCGACTTCGACAATGTCGAGTACCAGTCCGACACCCGCGACGGCGTCGACATCTCGGCCAACGGCGAACTCGCCCACCGTTTCGAGAACGGCAAGATCCGCTTCTCCGGCTTGGTGGTCGACACCGACCGCGACGAGGACGAGACCTCCCTGACCTATAACGAGCTGCCGCGCGGCGACTTCGACGGGGTCGAGGTCCAGGCCGAGCGCATCAAGCAGCGCACCTACGCGCTCGACTTCGACGGCGAGTTCGATGCCGGCCCCGGCAAGATCGGTTTCGATCTGGGCTGGTCGCGCTATGACGAGAGCACCAACACCACGGTGGGCGTGGGCGACGAAGAAAACCTCTCTGATCTCGGCCTCGATGAGTATGTCGAGCTGGATATCGACGACGAGGAATGGGGCGCAGGCGCGTACTACAAGTGGAAGTCGGACGCCCTGGAACTCAAGGCCGGCGTCGATCTGCTGAAGAAGACCCGCGACGGCGCGGAGGTGGAGTTCGACGTCGATGACGGCGTCGTCGGCGACCCAGATCCCGAACCGGGCGCGATCTACAAGATCGAGGAAACTCGGGTCGATCCCTACGTCCGGCTGACCTTCGAGCCTTCAACCATGTGGACCTTCGATGCGGGCCTCCGCTACGAGACCACCAAGCGCGACGTCGAAAGCGACCTGGGCAAGGTCTCCAAGGAGGCCGAGGAACTGAACCCCTCGCTGCACGCCACCTTCCGCCCGACCGATGTGGACCAGTTCCGCGCCTCGATCGCCCGGACCGTGCGCCGTCCCAACTACGACCTGCTCGCGCCTTTCGTGGCCGAGGAAGAGCCGGCCGACGAGGACGATCTGCGCGGCAATCCCAACCTCGACAACGAGACCGCCTGGGGCCTGGACGTCGGCTACGAGCGTAAGCTCGGCGCCCGCGGCATCATCGGGATCAACTTCTTCTATCGCGATATCGAGAACCTGATCGACACCATCGCCACCGACGAGGTCTCGTCTTCCGGCCTCGGCCGGGTCTACGAGCCGCGCAACATCGGCTCGGGCAAGACCTACGGCGTCGAAGTGGACTTCTCCACGCCGCTCGACGTGATCGGCCTGCCCAACACCGGCGTGTTCTTCAACTACACCTGGCTCGAAAGCGAAGTGAAGGACCCCTTCACCGGCCAGGACCGCCCGTTCACCAACCAGCCGAGCTACGTCTACAACGTCGGCTTCGTGCACACCGTCCCGACCTGGAACGCCAGCTTCGGCGCCAGCCTCTATGACCGCGACATGGGCCACGAGTCCGGCCTCGATGAAGAGGTTACGGTGGACTACGATCCGGACCTGGAAGCATTCGTCGAAAAGCGCTTCGGCGACCGCTACGTGGTGCGTCTGGCGGCGATGAACCTGCTCGACAAGGAAAAGCGCGAAACCTATCGGACTTTCGACGGCGACTCCGTCGACGAGATCCTCGCCAACCGCCTGGCCCGCAACGTCCATGACAGCGAACGCGAAAGCGAACGTTCGGGCGTGCTCTACCAGGTCACCTTCCGCGCCGCGTTCTGACGCCTAGCCCCGATCCCCGGCCCAGCCGGGGATCCATGCGCGTCAGGGTCCCCGGCTATCCTCGGTGCTCGTGGATGGCCGGGACGTCCCTGGAAGAGCGATAGCGGTCTTCAGTCCATCAGCTTCTGGGCTAGGTACACATAGTGACGGGCCCACCGGCGGGCGTTCAGCTCCGGGTCGGCGTCGTTGGCGTGGCCGCCGAAGGTGTTCTCGTAATAGAGGTAGGGATAGCCCAAGGCCTCCATCCTGGCCGCGAACTTGCGCGCATGACCCGGATGCACCCGGTCGTCGCGGGTGTTGGTGGTGATGTAGGGCTCCGGATAGGCCTGGCCCGGCTTCAGGTTCAGATAGCCGTCGTACCTGGCGATGAAGGCGTGGTCCGCCGGCTTGTCGGGGTCGCCGTACTCGCCGATCCACGAGGCCCCGGCCGAGAGCTTGTGGTAGCGCAGCATGTCCACCAGCGGGCTCTCCACCACCACGGCGTTCCACAGCTCCGGATGCTGGGTCAGCGAGACGGTGGTCAGCACGCCGCCGTTCGAGCGGCCATAGATCCCAAGCCGGCGCGGCGAGGTGATCTTGCGCGCCTCCAGGTCGCGGGCCACCGCGGCGAAGTCGTCGAAGGCCAGTTGGCGCTTCTCGCGCAGCACCGCCTGGTGCCAGGCCGGGCCAAACTCGCCGCCGCCGCGGATGTTGGCGATTACATAGGCGCCGCCCCGCTCCAGCCAGATCTTGCCCATTTCCGGGATGTAGACCGGCGGCTTGGCCAACTCGAAGCCGCCATAGCCGTACATCAGGGTCGGTAGCGAGCCGTCCAGTTTCGCCGCCTTCGGCCGCACGACGAAATAGGGAATCTTCGTCCCGTCGGACGACGTGGCCCAGTACTGGTCGACGCGGTCCCTGGAGGCGTCGAACCGGGCGGGCAGCGCCTTCAGCTTCTGCGCCTTGCCCGTGGCGCCGTCCGCCAGCCACAGGGTCGAGGGGGTCAGGAAGCCTTCCGCGCCCACGAAGATCCGGTCGTCGTCAGCGGAGGCGGAGACGATGGTCAGGGTCTCGTTCCTGGGCAGGGCCAAGCGACGCGAAGTCCACTCGCCGCCCTTCAGGTCATGGACGTCGATCGCTCCTTTCACGTCCTCCAGCAGTTCGACCACCAGCAGGCCTTTGGTGTCGGCCACATTCTGGATCGCCTGCCGCGGGCCGGGCTGGAAGACCAGGGCCGGGCCGGCCGCCAGGTTCTGCGGGTCGTAGGCGACGAGGGCGCCGGCCGCAAAGCCGTTCCACGCCTCCTGGAGAGTGAAGATGAGCCGGCCGTCCACATAGGCCTGGTACTGAGCCTTCCGGGGCAGGGCGATCGCCGTCAGCTTGCCGTCGGCATAGAGGCTGTACTCGGACTCGAAGAAGGTCACGCCGCGCCGGATCAGGACGCCCTCCGCCTTGCCGCCCTCGCCGCGCAGGACGCTGGCGTTCGCCTGCACGTCCGACGTCTCGCCGCGGAAGATCTCGCGGGCCTCGCCCGTTCGGCCGACCAGCTTGACCACATAGGCGTAGCCGGAGGAGGTCACCTCGCCGGGCGTCCATTCGCGCGAGGCGACCAGGGTGTCGCGGTCCAGCCAGTCGGCGTCCTGCTTGCCCTCGGACGAGCGGAAGCCGCCCTGAACGAAGGTCTTGGTCTTGGTGTCGAATTCACGCAGCTCGACCGCGTCGCCGCCGCCGTTGGAGAGGGCGACCAGGCACAGGGTCTCATCCGGCTTCAGGCAGGTCGCGCCCTTGTAGAACCAGTTGCGGCCCTCGTCCTTGGCCAGGTTGTCGATGTCGAGGACCACATCCCAGGCCGGCGCTTGGCTGCGATAGGACTCAAGGCTCGTATGGCGCCACAGGCCGTGGCCGTGCTCGGCGTCCTGCCAGAAATTGTCGATCCCGCCGGCCCGGAAGGCTGGCCGCGGCGTCCGGTCGGTGGCGGTGAAGATCGCTCTGCCCTCGGCGAGGAATTGGGCATAGCGGGCGTCGCCCTCCAGCCGCTGGGCGGTCCTGGCGTTCTGCGCCTCGACCCAGGCCATGGCCCTGGGGCTGTCGATGTCCTCAAGCCAGATGAAGGGATCGGTGGCCGCGGCCGAGGTCTGCGCCAGGGCCGCGGGGGCGGTGAGAAGGGCGCCCAGAAGCGCCGCCGTCGCGATTTTCATGGGCGAACGAATAGCGGCGCAGGCAGAGCCTGTCTCGCGCCCAAATCGCGCAAGGTGATCGCAGGCCAATTCTCGCCTATATAGCCGGCGTCATGAGCCGTCCGTTTCTGAAGATGAACGGGCTCGGAAACGACTTCGTCGTGGTCGAGGCCCGCACCGCCCCCTTCGCCCCGACCGCGGAGGAGGTGCGTGCTATCGCCAGCCGCGATGGCGGCATCGGCTGCGATCAGCTGGTTTCTATAGAATCGTCAGCAAAAGCTGACGCTCGCGTGCGTTTCTGGAACGCCGATGGCGAGGAGGTCGGCGCCTGTGGCAACGCCAGCCGCTGCGTCGGCTGGTTGCTGATGGAGGGCTCCGGCGCCGACCAGGCGGTCATGGAAACCCGCGGCGGCCTGCTTGTCGCCACCCGCGCCGGCGACAAAATCGTCAGCGTCGATATGGGCGAGCCCGGCCTCGATTGGCGCCAGATTCCGCTGGCCGAGGAAATGGACACCCGCGGCATAGAGTTGCAGGTCGGCCCGATCGACGATCCGATCCTTCACACGCCCGGCTGCGTCTCCATGGGCAATCCGCACGTGGTGTTCTTCGTCCCCGACATCGAGACTGCGCCGGTGGTCGAAGTCGGACCGATGATCGAGCACCATCGGCTGTTCCCCGAAGGCGTGAACGTCGGCTTTGCGCAAATCAAGGCCAGGGATCACGTCCGGCTGAAGGTCTGGGAGCGCGGCGCCGGCCTGACGCGGGCCTGCGGCACCGGAGCCTGCGCGGCCCTGGTGGCGTCGGCTCGCCGCGGACTCACCGACCGTAAGGCCCGGCTCGAACTGGATGGCGGTGAACTGACCATCGAGTGGCGTGAAAGCGACGGCCATGTGATCATGACCGGCCCCGCCCAGGTGGACTTCACGGGAACCTTGCCGTGACCAAGCCCGACGTCGACATCGTCACCTTCGGGTGCCGGCTGAACGCCTATGAAAGCGAGGTCATCCGCACTCGCGCGGCGGAGGACGGCTTGTCGAACGCCATCGTCTTCAACACCTGCGCCGTCACCAACGAGGCGGTCCGTCAGGCTCGCCAGGCGATCCGCAAGGCCCGGCGTGAGAACCCCGACGCCAAGCTGATCGTCACCGGCTGCGCGGCCCAGATCGACCCCGCCGCCTTCGCCGCCATGGCCGAGGTGGACCTGGTGCTGGGGAACGCCGAGAAGTCCCAGGCCGGGGCCTACGCCGACCGGATCCCGGAGGGCAAGGTCCGGGTCAACGACATCATGAGCGTGCGCGAAACCGCCGGTCATCTGATCGACGGCCTCAAGGACCGCGCTCGGGCCTATGTCGAGGTGCAGAACGGCTGCGACCATCGCTGCACCTTCTGCATCATCCCCTATGGCCGGGGGAACTCCCGCTCCGCTCCCGCTGGCGAAGTGGTCGAACAGGTGCGCAAGCTCGCCGCCCAGGGCTATCAGGAGGTCGTCCTCACCGGCGTCGATGTGACCAGTTGGGGCGCGGACCTGCCGGGTCAGCCGACGCTGGGCCAGCTCGTCGCTCGCATCCTGAAGCTGGTTCCCGAACTGCCGCGCCTGCGGCTTTCGTCCATCGACGCAGCCGAGATCGATCCCGACCTCATGCGGTGCCTGGCGCAGGAACCGCGGCTGATGCCCTACCTGCACCTGTCGCTGCAGGCCGGGGACGACATGATCCTCAAGCGGATGAAGCGTCGCCACCTTCGGGCCGACGCCTTGAAGCTGGTGGCCGAGGTCCGCGCCGTGCGCCCCGACATCGCCTTTGGCGCCGACCTGATCGCCGGGTTCCCGACCGAGACCGAGGAAATGTTCGCCAACACCTTGGCACTGGTCGAAGAGGCGGGGCTCGCCTTCCTGCACGTCTTCCCGTTTAGCCCGCGGCCCGGCACGCCGGCCGCGCGGATGCCGCAGCTTCCTCGCAACGTTGTCAAGGAGCGCGCCGCGCGCGACGGTCGCAACCCGCAGACTGGCGCCACCATCAAGATTGCCGCCGCAAAGCTGCCGGGCTTCAAGCCAGGCAAG
>LNAP01002728.1_pt1 | contig 17365 bp, 16 predicted proteins | sample 602601 | NCBI WGS metagenome assembly LNAP01 (sample SAMN02440304, study PRJNA202911) | soil metagenome | biome: Subtropical and temperate rainforests or woodlands; isolation source: soil samples (1 kg each in a 20% v/v slurry with milli Q water) were... ... | reverse complement strand
CCTACGGCGGCCTGGTGTTCGATCTGGATGACCAGCACTCCCTCTACGCCAGCTACTCGCAGGTATTCAAGCCGCAGAGCGAGGCCGGCGCCGGGTTGTTCGGGCCTCCGGGACGATAACCCTTGGAGACGGTGGCGTAGACCATCCTGTCCGGAGTGATCTGGTACTGCAGCGTGTATTTGGGCGTGGCGCCACGATCGCTGGAGGTGTTGTGCACGCTGCTGTAGCCGCCGTTGAGCAGGCCGTCGCCGGATTGGTCGAAGTCCTGTTCGACCTTGAATCCACGGATGCCGAAGGTGGCCTTGAGCCTGTCGGTGAAGGCATAGGACGCCTCGCCGAACACCGCGTATTCCTTCATCGTGGCGTAGCGCGAGCCGCTATAGATGGTGCTGTACCCGGGGAACGGAGTGCCCAGCGTCTCGTTGAAGCCGTCCGGGTAAGGGATGGACGAGGCCAGCGGCGCACGCACATTGTGGAAGAACAGGCCGCCGGTAATCTGGAACGGGCCGGAGAGCTGGCTGGTGGCGCGGAATTCCTGGGTGAACTCCTTGTTCTTGTAGAGGCCGTACATCGTGGTGGGGTACAGCGGCGTGCCGAAGAAGTAGTTGATGACCTTGGTGCTGTCGTCGCGGATGTCGAACTCGCGAGTGAAGTACGAAGTCGACGAGGTCAGGTCCACCGCGTTGAAATGCTTGGTCACCGACAGGTTGGAAATCATCGATTTCTGCACGTTGCGCTCGTCGACATCGCGCACCTGGTAGGCGTCGTCGAGCGTGCCCGGCACCTTGTCATAGGTGAAGGGCGAGCCGAGCTTGACGTACTGGTAGATGATGCTGGGGGTGATGCTGAGCGACTCGTCGGGCTTGATCAGCAGCGCCGCGCGGACACCCGAGGTCTTGTAGGTGTTGACGTTGTCCTTCTTGCGGCTCTTGTCGGCCAGCAGGAAGTCGTCCGGGTCGATGCCGTAGCGGTCGATGTAGCCGTCGTCATAGCGGGTGTAGGCCGACACGCGCAAGCCCATCACGTCCTTCTTGATCGGGATGTTGACCGAACCGCTGATGTTCCCGTTGTAGCCGCCGGTGTGGGTGTTGGAAACATCCACCTTGACCTTGCCGTCGAAGAATTCGGTATCCGGTTGCACCGACACGTACTTGATCGTGCCGCCCATCGAACTGGAACCGTAGATGGTGCCTTGCGGGCCGCGCAGGACTTCGACCCGATCGATGTCGAACAGGGCCGGGTCGATGACGCCGCGCGTGGACAACAGCGCTGCGTTGCTGGAGGCCGAGATCGGCACATCGTCGAGGTAATAGCCGACCGTGGCCGCCGAGCCGGCGCTGGAGGAGATGCCGCGGATGACCAGGTTGTTGGAGCCTGGGCCGGAGGAGGTGACGCTCAGCGACGGAGCGATGCGCGCCAGGTCGGAAAGGCTGCCGACACCGCGCCGCTCCAGCTCGGCACCGGACACGGCGGTCATGCTGATCGGTACGGTTTGCGCGGTTTCCGCGCGCTTGGTGGCTGTCACCACGATGTTGTCCAGGGTCTTGTAGTCCTGGGACGGGTCCTTGGAGGCGTCGGCTTGCTGGGCGCTGGCCAGCTGTGCGGTCAACGCCTGTGCCAACAGGCTGGTGGCCAGCAGGGCGGTGCGATGCTTCTTCATGGGCGTGGGGGCCTTTGGTGAGCGGGAGAGGCGCGCGATCCTGCGCAGGTGACCGGATCGACATCCCTTGGGCATGTCGATAGACGCAGATGATCAAAAATTTTTGATCGCGTCAATAAAATTTGAACAATTCCTTGCCGGTGCGTTACGCTCGGCCATGCGCGCACCGGCCTTGCGGTGCAGCGGCGCCCTTCGTTTCCTGGCATTGGAGATTTCAGATGAAACTCAAACCCCTGGCGCTCGGCGCTGCACTCGCAGCCGGGATCCTGCTTTCCTTTCCGACGCTTGCCGCACAGGGCATCCAGGTGGACGACGCTTCGCTGCACGAGGAAATCGCTTCGGCGCTGGATGCCAGCGCCGCGGCCTGGTCGCATGGCGACCTTGCGGCCTTCATGTCGCTCTACGAAAAATCCCCGGACATCCGATATATCAACCCGCAGGGCATGACCCAGGGCTACGACGGCATCCAGGCCATGTATGCCGCGCGTTTCGGCAAGAACGAACCGATGGGCGAGCTGGCGATCTCGATCATCGAGACCAGGCGCGTGGGCGCGGACCATGCCTTCGTGACCGGTCGCTTCACCCTGAAGCAGGCCAGCGGCAAGGTTGCGACCGGCCTGACCACGCTGCTCTTTCATCGCGCTGGCGGGCAGTGGCGCATCGTGTCCGACCACACCTCCTGACCATGCCGTCCAGCGAAGCCGCCACGGAACGGCTGCACATCGGCGCGGCCATCCGCGACCGACGCAAGCGGCTGGGCCTGACCCTGCAGCATGTGGCGCGTCGGTCTGGATTGTCCGCGCCTTTCCTGTCGCAGGTGGAGCGCAACCAGGCCTATCCCTCGCTGCTGTCCCTGGAAGCGGTGGCGCGGGCATTGGAAGTGGACATCGGCTATTTCACCAGCGTGCCCACGCCGCGCCAGGTGGTGTGCCGGGCCAGTGACCAGGATCGGATCGAGATCGAATCGCCGGTGGTCTACGAACGCCTCAGCGGGCGCCATGCCGAACGCAAGATGGAAGCCCTGCGGTTGACCATTCCACCGGGCCTGGCAGCGCCGACCACGCGTCGTGAGGGCGAAGGCTTCTGGTACGTCCTGGCCGGGCGCATGCAGGTCCGCATGGGACGCAAGACCTTCGTGCTGGAGGCCGGTGACAGTGCCCATTTCGACCAACGCCATCCCTACGACATGAAGGCGCTTGAGGAAGAGGTGCGCATGATCTGGGTCGGCACGCCGGCGATCTTTCACGACTGACTGCCTCGCCCGGTTGCGCAGGACAGCCGGCGGGGTCCGGCAGCGAACGGGGGCAGCATCGGGTCGAGTCAAGGCATGGCCATGGCCACGGTGGCCATGGACCAACGACCCCAGCCTCTGGACAGTCCCCTTGGTGTGGGAGCAAAGTGGACTTGCCGCAGGGGGCGGCATGGGGATTTGGGGCAGTGGAAAGCGCTACGATCAGGCTCGACCGCGGCCTGTTCAGCGATGAGGTCGTCGCCAGGCAGCGCACCGCCATACCGGACAGTTCCATGTTGCGCTGCGTGTCGAGGGCGCGGACATCCTTGTCGTGCTCACGCCGCTGGAAGGCAGTGAGGTGTCGGGACATGGAGGGGCGATTCCAGAACGACGCCCTGGACGAGCGGCTCCGGGAGCTGGTCCGCGCCGAAACACGCGAGATCCACAGCCAGCTGATTACAGCCGCCTTGCGCGAAGCCACGCCCCAGCGACCGGGCGCGGCGCCGTGAAGTTCCGTCCGCCAGCGTCGTTTGCCGGCTCCCAGCCAGGCTACCAACTGATGCCCCTGCGGTTCCGGCGCCTGCCGTGGGACGAGCGCCGGGTGTTCGTGTCCTCCCTGGCCGGCGACTGGCTGATGATGGAGCGTCAGGCCTTCGAGCGCTTCGTCAGGCACGAGCTGCCGGCGAGCGATGCGGTGCTGGCGGACCTCGAAGCCCGTGACTCGGCGCATCGATCCAGGCCGAGGATCTCGGCAAGTGAACCTGACTCCATTCCGCTGGTCATTTCCAGGCCAGAACCTTCCGGGCCTTCGCGTCGCCTCGGGCTCGAACGAATGCTTCGCCCGTTTTCAACGTGGTCAACGAAGCCCCTGCGCCCAAGATACGCTTGACCGAAGCTTCCCGCGCATTGGTCCCGAAGCACACAAGCAGCCCCATCTCCGAAAGGAAATCGTCGTCCTCGCCCTCGAAGTCGTCTGGCTTCTGAGAGATGAGCATGACTGCTGCGCCCTTCGAGCGACCCAGCCGGATGAGGTTGGAAAGACCTGGGAGCCTTGCTTCCAGAGCCCGATGGGCCTCATCAACCACACACATGACACGGAGCGAACGGTTGCCTTCGCTGTCGGTTTCGGAGTCCTGCTGCGAGTTGATGAAACGCTCCAAGGCATCCGTCAGCAAGGCAACAACCGTCACCCGGACAAGCTCCGGGACGTTGGCAGGCAATGAGATGATCCAAGACTTGGAGAAAAACTCCTCGGGCGACATCTTCGGTTCGAAGAGCGGAAGGCGACAGAGGTCCACCAACGTCGCGACTGCCCCGTCTTCCTTGGCACCCACGGATGCATAGGCGTTCTCCAAGCACTCCCTCACGTCTTCAAGCGTGCAAGGACTACGGGTGCGCAATGCTTCCTCCAGCGCATCATTGAGTCGACGGCGCTGCAGGTCACCAAACTTGGTCTGCTTGAGATTGCTCAAGCTGTCACGAAGCCGCTGTGCAGTCGAGATGATGCCGTGCTTGCTCTTGTCCGAAAGGGCAAAAACATCCAGGGGAATGGGAACCAAGGGTGGTGAAAGAACCTGAGCCCCAAACGCGCGATCCAACGCATTGTGCCGGTCAGCCATGTCGCCCTTGAAGTCGAATGCCAGCAGGGGCACGTTCGTCTGCTCGGCGATGGACCTCAAGACAAATGCCGCCGTGCGCGTTTTACCGCTGCCCACCCCACCCATAAATGCACTGTGCGGGCTACCGCCAGGCGCATTAAGGGTCCAACTCACTTCCTCATTGGTGGCAACGTCGAGGCCCACTTCACCAATACGGACGGGAACCGGCCCTCGAGAGGCCTCCGCTGCCACGGTCGCCGTATTGCTGCGGCGCTTTTCGGTCACTTCCGGCAAAGCACTTTCAGCCAAGCGGCGCCAGAACTCGGAGTTGTCCCCATCAGAGGCGTCCAGTTCCTCGGATAGGATCTTCATGCCTCGGGCCCAATGACGCTGGACGGTGCCCTGCAAATCTTTAATGGTCAGAGCGCTGCCGGCATGCTCGATAAGGAGCGACACCCAGCTGGCAAGGTCAGCACCCGACCCAAATAGCACGTCGCCTCTGATGATTCTTCCCATCTCACCTTCCGCCTTGGGCGGCAGCCCCGGTATGGCCAAAGATCTAGCCATGGCCAGGCGCGCAGGGATATTGAATGACCCGAAGCCAAGGCGATCTTTGATGCGCTGGGACAACTCATCCGTATCGGCCGTGGAGCGGAAGGCGGTTCCGGAAACGACTTCAAGGGTCAGGTAGTCATTTGCTTCATTGTTCATATCAGACTCCCTGCCCGTCAAAATAGCCTTCCTCACACCAGCTCCGAGCCACGCCGCCTTCAACCTTGTTGCGGATGATGTAGAACTTGGCAACCTTGTTGCGTATTGCCGCGAGGAACTGACCCACCACCTCGGTATCTGTAGAAATCAGGATGACCTGGCCCTTGCGGCTGGTGATGTGCTTCAGCACGTTCAATCTATGGTTCTCGTCCAGGCGACCCAAAGGTGTGTCTACGACCAGCGGGAACGTGCGCTCAGAGACTTCCGCGATGGCAGAGAACAATGCTTGGGTAAAAATCTGCTTCTCACCGGCCGAAAGGTCGTATTGACGCAAATCCCGGCCATCGGGAGAGGCCAGCTCGACCGCGCCGTCCTCATTGATGGTGATATTGCGCAGGTAGTCACTCCGATGAGCCATGGCACTAATGCCCCGGGTCATCGCTTCAGCCACGGCGTCGGACTGTAACGGCCACGCCTCCTCCACAAGATTTCCCAACATCTCTGCGACCTGCTCGGCGCGTCCGGCCAACTGGGCTGGCCGCTCGGATTGGTCAAGATGTCCCGTCAGGCGTCCCCGCTCACGTCGCTTCTGCTCCAAGTCAGCGCCTCGAGACTTCACGATGTTGGTGAGCGAGCCGCGTTCTTCGCGCATCAGCCCAACCTTCGTGTTCACCTCATTCAACTGGTCGCGCTTCTCCTCCACCTGAGGCGAAGACCCGTCCGTCGAACGAATGATGGCCGAGACCTCACGGAGCTTCGCCGAACTGCTTTCCATGGTCTCCAACAGCTCAACGATGCTGGTGGATGACACCTCTTTGGCATCCCTGAGGCGGTCAAGCACACGCTGTAGCATCGGACCACGGGCATGCGCATGCCTAAAGGAGTCGGCAACGTCGCCCGGCGGAGGGAACCAAAGGCGCTCAAGCGCTTTTTCTACGGCCGAACGAACCCCTTCGACCTGCTTTTGTAGTAGTTCGGGCTCAACAGTAGGCAGCTGCTCGTTCAAGAATTCCAAAACGCTTGCGGTCCTGTTGTCTCGCTGGGACAGAGCAGCTTCCCATTGGTCCAAACGCGACTCTTGATCCAAACGCGCTTCCACACGGGAAAGCAGCAGCCCTCCTGCAAGGGCAAGTGGCAGGTCAGCCTGAGCCGCATCAGAGAGCTTGTCTTGTGCGGAGTTGTAGCGCTTTTCGTAGTCAGCCTGCTCCCGAGTCAGCTCTTCCAACTGCTTACGGGTGCCAGCGCCGTAGCCTAGCTCTCGCGTCAAGGCATCTCGAAGCGTTTCACTGTCCCTGATGTCGTTTTCAATTACCTGGAGGCGCTCATCGCAACGAGCCAGCTCTTCTTCCATTGCGCTGACTGCAGCATCGAGCTCGGCAATCGCTTCGTTGCTGACGCCCTTAGGAACCTGGCTGCGTTTGGTGTTCGCGTAGCCGCGAAGGTCCTTCTGCAGCTGCTTGAGCCAGTTAAGGCCCAACAGCCCTTCGATGCCCTCACGGACCTGGGAGCCCATGTCCCTCTCCGCGTACACAGCAGCCGATTCGCCGTCGAAGAGGAAAAAGCCAGCCAGGGAGGTCGGGATGAAGGTCTTTGAAACCCAGTCCCTATACCACCCGTCCACGTCGTGTTCGGTGCGACCAGGGCCGACCACGCGGCGACCGAGTCCCTGAAAAATCTTCAACTGCTCAGCCGATTCACCCAACTTAAGCTTGCCTTGGTCATTAAAATACCAAGTGCGATCAATCCAGATGGGCTCGCCGAAGTCGTCGATGAACTTGAGCTCGATTCGGCAAGAACTACGGCCATTGGCCAAAGCATTCCCGAACAGCGCGCGCTCCATGAACTCCTTGAAGGACTGCGCTCGCCCTTGGTCATCACTGGCGACGCCGGCACGGAGAACAAGCCGCAACCCATCACGTCCGAAGAGACCCAAGGCCAGAGCTTCGAACAGTGAGGTCTTACCGAACCCGTTGCGGCCACCAATGACCACGACGTTCTTCGTTTTTCCAGGTTCAGGGAACTCAAACGTGGCGGACTCGAAAGCCTTCCAGTCCCGGAGGCTAATCGATTCAAGATGCATCGTCGGATTCCTCTTGATACGCCTCACCGAGCACTTCGTCAAAAGCTTCCCAGAGGCCATGACGGCGCTGCATGGTGCTCTTATCAACCACTTCTTCGACCAACCTGCGCAGGTCATCTACTGGCAGGCCAATCTGGCGGCAATGCTTGCGAATGAGTTTCTTACCTGCGTCCTGCGCGAACAGCGTTACGACATCACGTGGCATTTTGACTTCCCCCTGTGTCCTTACTTGGCACCTGCAATCGCCCGAGCTTCGTCTACGGAGCGCGTTGCGAACATGCTGGCGTCTTCGGCCCAGATCTCTCGGATCCGATTGACTTCGGCTTCTTCGATGAGCTTGGATTTCATCTTGTGCTGGAGCGCTAGCAACCTGTCCAATAGCTCTTGACGAGTCTCAAAGGTGAAAGGCCCTGGAATAAACACGCCATCGCTAGTGATGGTCAGCTTCCCATTTCGCCTGCGAGCCAAGCGGCGGTCAGGGTCATTGCGAATGGTGGCAAGCCAATCTCGGAAGTCGATCAGGGGCGTGAACTCGCCATAGCCCGCTTCCACGAACCCTATAAGGCTCTTGTCTTTGTCCACCACCGTGCAGGTCCAGCACCCGAAACGAGAGTTGGAAGTTCCACACCCCGGCGCATCGTCCTGCGACAGGACAGTAGGGCACTCGGCAGCACCGGCATCCATGTAGAGCTTAATCAGCGCGCCATGCGTTCCTCCCCACGGTGGCGGGGTGAACGCCAAATACTCCCACACCTCATCCGTGGACAATTCCACAATGGGCCTAAAGACCATGCAGTTCACCAGGTCGTTGTGTCGATTCAGGCGCTCGCCATTGTCGTATCGGGCTACGGATGCCGCGCGTGTGGAGCTTTCGGAGCGGCGGACACCCAACAGAAGGATGACTTCGCCGGCCACATTTGCCTGCTCCCTGATGTATCGGCTCGTCGGCTGAATTTTCATCCGGTCAGTGCACCAGCGGAACGAGCGGTTGGGCGGCGGGTAGCCGCGGCCGATCATGTTCACCCAGAAGGTCGCGTCCTCATCCGGACGTGTGGTTACCACCTGAACAGGCAACCGCCAAGCGTTGGTAGCATGGTCAATCTCGGACTGCACGGAGGCAATATGTGCAATGACCAGCGGGCTCTCCACGAGGGTGTCGTTGGAAACGATGTGGACCTCTCGGGCCCGCTCGTGCGGTGCCAGCGACATCAGCACTTCGAACACGAGATGAGTGACGAGGGTGCTGTCTTTGCCGCCCGAAAAACCAATGACCCAGGGGTGTTGATGGTCTGACAGGTATTCCTCTCGGATGTCCTGACGGATGTGTTGGATCTTCTGCTCAAGAGCAGGATCCATCTTGGGTCGGGGTCGTGAAGTGCTCATATTAGGATTGTCGCATAGACCCGCAGCGGTAGGCCTGCTGCAGATGGGATGGAGAGGTTAAAACCCTTGCGGGCTATAGCTCCTGGGCGATCTTCCGCCAAGGCGGCGCGTTGTCCTGCCGGCAGCTTAGAGACGGCCAGGACCGCTGCCGCCGTCGCTTCATCTTCTGCAACGAGGTAGGCCATTGGGACGCCGTGGAGGCGTAATAAAGAAGAGAGCTATCCTCGCCGACTATCGTCAGGCTGGGGGTCGGCGGAAGGGATACCCCGCCACCAAGCGCCGGAGTGACAGCCCTCCTGTAAAAAGGAGGGCTTTTTATTGGTCGGTCAGGGTTTCAGTAGATCGATGATATCCACACCCAAGACCTGAGCTAGCCGCTCAAGACCATCGATGGAGATATTGGTGACGCAGCGCTCGAGTTGCGAGACGTACGTCCGATGGAACTCCGCGACCTCGGCCAGTTGCTCCTGACTCAGTCCTTGGGCTTTGCGCAGCCGGCGAATGTTCACGGCGATGCGTTCGCGCGCGCTCGGAAGGGATGGGGATGAGGACTTGGAAGGCATGCCTTCCAGCCTGAGCATCTACCGGCTTACCTTCTACAGAGTATAGATCTACTCTATATAACTCTACTATCTAGAGGAGGTAGCACTACGTTGCAGCGTTGTGCAAGGGGCGATCGCTTTTCATGAATTCGAGACGCATCTATGCGTGTGAGTTGAGCCTGACGCTCGCCGCTAGGACACCGCTTTGTTACGCAAGCGGCTGAAACAAGTCGACGATGTCGACTCCGAAGATCTGAGCAAATCGCTCAAGGCGATCAACAGAGATGTTGGTCTTGGCACGTTCGAGCTGCGACACGTAAGTGCGATGGCACCCGGCCCATTCTCCGAGCTTCTCTTGACTCACTTTCCCCTCCATTGCCTTGCGCAGGCGACGGATGTTCGCCCCGACGCGGGAGCGGGCACTTGATAGAGGCTGGAGTGGGGACTTGGAGGGCATAGGCCCAGCCTGTCCCTCTACTGCCTTGCAATCTACAGAATATAACTATACTGTTTATTACTCTCGTTTTGGCGGGGTAGCGGAGTCGCTGCTGATCGGTGTTCCTGGCGCCGCCGACGCCCCACAGCGAGAGATAGCTCGTCTTGCATCGTGGACGCCCGTGGGTTCCTTAGTCGCTCTGGCCTGAGGTCTTTGAGCCGCGGATGTCTGGTTGACGAAATCGTCTATAGGCCGGCGTGGGGATGCTGGTCACCAATCGGAGACATTGCATGTTGAACGACAGGGGAGTTGTAGTGAATGGTCGGACCAGGGGAATGGACCGGAGCTGCGCATTGGAGCCTGCCGTACACGGCGGAGCATTCATGCCGCGAGGCGGTGGCAGAAGCGAAGTTCGGCTGAAAGCAGGCAGGGAAGATGCGTTCGGGACATGGCAGATCCCGCAGCACTGTTTCAGGCGCGCATTAGCGCGCAGCATCCTTGCAGCCGCGTTGGCTTCGCTGTTGCCGTTCTATAGCGCCACTGCGCAGGAAACGCAGGTGCAAGACGCACGCGACGCCAGTCCGCTGGCGGAGGAGGGCAGGGCAGACGGAGACCCCACCCAACTCGACACGGTCCAGGTCACCGGCACCCGCATCAAGGGTGGCACCGTGCCGTCCCCGGTGATCACCATCGGCAGCGAGCGGATCCAGGAAGAGGGCTTCACCGACCTGGGTGAAGTCATTCGTAGCATCCCGCAGAATTTCTCGGGTGGGCAGAACCCGGGCGTGGTCACGGCCACCGGGTCGGGCAACACCTACAACCAGAACGCCACCGGCGGCGCCGGCCTCAATCTGCGCGGCCTGGGGCCGGATGCGACCCTGACCTTGTTGAACGGTCGGCGTCTGCCCAACAGTGGCTTTGGCCAGGCGGTGGACATCAGTGCGATTCCGGTTGAGGCCGTGGAGCGCATCGACATCGTCGCCGATGGCGCCTCGGCGATCTACGGCTCCGATGCGGTGGCCGGCGTGGGCAACGTGGTGCTCAGGCGCGACTTTGACGGGGTAACGGTCGGCACTCGCTACGGCGGTGCCACGGGCGGCGGGCTGACCGTTCGCGAGTACAGCGCGGTGGCCGGCACGTCCTGGGCCAGCGGCGGATTGATGGCCGCCTACAAGGACGTCTCCACCGATCCGATCCGGGCGGACCAACGTGGTTACACGGCGCACATGGCCTCGCCGTTTGTGCTCTACCCGGGCAGTGACCTGCGCAGCGGATTGATCAGCCTGCATCAATCCATTGGCGAGCGGGTCGAGCTGCAGCTGGATGCCTTCCGGACCGAGCGCAGCCAGACCTGGTACCAGAGCTACAGCAGCTTCCATTACGACAACGGCACGGACACGACCACCACCTCGGTGGCGTCCAGCCTGGAGATCGCCCTGCCGGGCGACTGGGTCGCCACGGTGGGCGCGGCGTGGGGCAGGGACCGCAACATCAATCGGACCTCTCTGGTGATGGCCGGGGCGCAGGCGGGGACGTTGGCGCTGCACGGCTGCTATTGCAACGACAGCGAAGCGTTCGATCTCGGCGCGGAGGGGCCGTTGTTCGTACTGCCCGCAGGCGAGGCTCGGCTTGCCGTGGGGGCCGGAAGCCGCCGCAGCGAGTACGTCAATCGGTCCTACCTGCGTGGCACCCGCGAGGGCGGCACGCAGCGCAGTCGTCATGTCTATGGCGAGTTGAACCTGCCGTTGGTCGGTCCGGACATGGGTATTGCCGGTGTGCGCCGGCTGGAGCTGTCGGCCGCTCTGCGTGGAGAGGACTACGACAGCTTCGGCCGGGTCACCACGCCCAAGCTGGGGCTGATCTACAGCCCGGGTGAAGACTTCACCCTGAAGGCATCGTGGGGCAAGTCGTTCAAGGCACCGATGCTGAGCCAGCTGTACGCCAACCGGATTACCGGCCTGTGGACGGCCGCGGCGGTGGGTGGAGCAGGCTACCCAAACGACGCGACGGTACTCATGGCTTTCGGCGGCAATCCGGATCTGCAGTCCGAGCGCGCCAGGACGTTGAGCACGTCGCTGGCGTATCACCCGGAGGCAGTGCCCGGGCTGGAAGCGGAGCTGACCTGGTTCCGCATCCGCTACGACCAGCGCGTGGTGCAGCCGTTGCCGCTCTACAGCCAGAGCTTGAGCAATCCGGCACTGGCCGATTTCATTCAGTACGCACCGACGGCCAACGACCTGGCCGCGGTGCTGTCCACCTACGCCGGCGCGTTCTACAACTACGCAGGCGCGGCTTATGACCCGGCCAAGGTAGTGGCCATCGCCTATGCCCAGTATGCCAACGCAACCGGGCAGCGCATCGAAGGCGTGGACCTGGGCGGCAGCTACCGCATGGACCTGGGCACGGGGCGGCTGACGTTTCGCGGCTCGGCCAGCTGGCTGGATAGTGCACAGCGCAGCACGGCCAACCAGCCGCCATTCGACCTGGCCGGCACGCTGTTTTATCCCGCCAGAGTCAATGCGCGGCTGGGTGCGGTGTGGAACACCGGTCGTGTGACGAGTTCGATCTTCGGAAACTATGTGGATGGGGTGACCGACCGCGCTGCGGCCAGGAAGACGGCCTCGTTCACCACGTTCGATGCGACCGTCCGCTACGTCCTCGATCAACCTGGCCCGTGGTCGGGGCTGGAGCTGGCGCTGACCGGCCAGAACCTGTTCAACCGGGCGCCGCCGCTGTATACGCCCGTCGTGGCGACCGATGTGCCGTATGACTCCACCAACTATTCGGCGGTTGGCAGGTTTGTGAGTGTTGCCGTATCCAAGCACTGGTGAGGGCACGGCGATGATCAGGTGCCGGGGACCTGACCGCGAAACCAGGCGGACGTGGGACTCGGCCCGTTCCGGCTGGCTGTGTCCTGTGCTGCTCACGCTGTTGCTTGCGCTGCTGCTTCCGCGTGTCGCAGTGGCGCAAGCGGCCGCCATCTCTCCCAGGCGCCTGCTGGAAGCGGCGGACATGGTCGGGCCGGTGGTTTCCCCTGATGGAAAGAAGGTCGCGTTCCGGCTTGAGCAGGCATCGGTCGAGCGCAATCGCTATGACACGGCCTGGTATGTCCAGGCGTTGGAAGGCGAGGCACAGCCACGGCGCATCGCCGATGGCGGTACGCCGCTGCGTGCTTACTCCAGCGGGCTGTCGGTGCCCCAGCTCCCGGTGTGGACGCCGGATGGCCATGCCATCGTTTACCGGGCGCTGATCGACGGCAAGGTATCGGTATGGCGTGCGGCGGAAGATGGGTCGGGCGCCGCGCCGGTTACTTCCGATCCGGCCGATATCCGGGACTTCGCATTGAGCGACGACGGCAGGTTGCTGAGCTACAGCGTCGGCGCCACCCGGGAAGAGACCGAGGCGGCGGAGCTGGCGGAGTACGACGACGGTGTGCACATCGATGGCACCGTCTTTGTCGGCGCGGGGCTGTTTCGTTCCAGCAAGTTGCAGGGGCGGGCGGCGACCCAGCGATTCCAGGGGAGCTGGTTCGAAGGCGGTCCGTTGCTGGACAAGGTGGAGAGCACTTGGAAGCAGGTGGACCTCGTCACGCTGAAAACGGAGGGGCTGGCCTCGCCCATGCGTGGCACGGACACGAGCAAGGTTCCCGGGCATCCGGAGGCGTGGAAGTGGTCTTCGAATATGGTGGACGGACGCATTGCGATGCTGACACGGGTCGGCGATGCAGCGGGACGCTTCGCCAAGCCAAATGTCGAGCTCTCCGTAGTGCGGCGTGCGGGGTTAGGTCAGGCAGTGAGATGTCTGAGCCCGTTGTGCGTCGGCAGGAACATCGCCAATGTGCAGTGGCGTCCTGGTAGCGATGAGGTGCTGTTTACCGTCAACGATCCGCATGAGGGCAGGGCGCAGGCCATCTATCGCTGGGACGTGCCGCACGGCACGGTGGTCGAGGTGATCCGATCGCGCGGCCTGCTGGGAGGCGACAGTACACAGCAGCGTTTTCAGGATGTTCCGTGTGGGGCGTCGGCCGTTGTGCTGGTCTGCGTGACATCGGAGGCGGACCGGCCGCCACGGCTGGAAGCCATCGAGATCCCGACTGGGCGCAGGACGGTGCTGTTCGACCCAAATGCCGCGTTGGGGTCGGATATCGCCGCCACGGTGCACGCCGAGCTTCTGAGATGGCGTGACGCGCACGGGGAAGAGTTCTCCGGCTGGTTCTTCACAGCCCCTGGTGGTGCCCGTCCAGCGCCGCTGTTTGTCACCTACTACGCCTGCGAAGGCTTTCTGCGGGGTGGGGTGGGTGACGAGTGGCCGTTGATGTCACTGGCCGGTGATGGGATCTCTGCACTGTGCATCAATGGCAATCCTGGTTACCAGGATGTGGTCAGGTATTACGACCAGGGATTGCATGCGGTCGAAAGCGCGGTGGACATGCTGGCGCGCAGCGGAAGGATCGACCGTGCCAGGGTGGGCATGGGTGGCCTGAGCTATGGCAGCGAGGTGACGATGTGGACGCTCATGCGAAGCGATGTGCTGTCCGCAGCCTCGATCGCTTCGCCATCGCTGACGCCAAACTGGTATCTGTTCAACGGCCTGCGCGAAGCGTTCCGCAGCGGCGTCATGAGCCATTGGCAGCTTGGTACGCCAGAAGAGACGCCCGAACGGTGGCGCGCCATGTCGCCGGCATTCAACCTGGATCGCTTGAACGCACCGATTCTTTTCCAGATGCCGGAACAGGAGTACCTCATGGCGACCGAATACGCGCTTCCGTTGGTCCAGATGCAGCGTGCGGACATGTACGTTTTCCCGGATGCACCGCACATCAAGTTCCAGCCCCGGCAGAAGCTTGCTGCTTACGAGCGTAACGTCGAATGGTTCAGATTCTGGCTGCAGGGCTACGAGAATCCCAGCCTCGCCAAGCAAGAGCAGTACATGCGCTGGCGCGCGATACGCGCTACGGAGCTTCACGCCATAAGGGAGAGGGAAAGGGCGCCCTGATGGCGAACCCAGTTCTCCACCATGCAGAGATCGAACAGCCTGGTGTTCAGCGGCCTCCCCACGTCGTGGGTGGAGCTTGCTTCTCGACGCAGGCCATCAAGATCGAGCAGGCCGCGTGAGGCCAGCATGCCGTCCATGAGGAAGCGCAGCATGCCTTCGCGATTCCGGGAAAGCATGGCCGCGTAATAGCGCGTGTAGGAACCCTTGCTTCTCCGGGCCAGGATGTCGGAAGGAAGGGCATCACCGAATGCCGATCGCGCCACGGCCCTGTCCCGGCCTCCTGCGATCCACATCCACGTAGGCACTCCAAGACAGGCCTCCAAGACTGGCTGCGAGAGCAGCGGATAGCGCATCGGCCAGCGTGCGCTGCGTGCGATACCGTCGCGATAGGACTGCGTGCCAGCCAGTTCGGCGATCCGCTCTTGGTCACCCGCCAATGCGCTGCGGGGCGCGTCGAACCACGGATGCCTGTCGAAAGGAACGTCGCTGCTTTGCCGCGCAAGCAGTGTCAGGCTGGGTCGCCGTGGCGGCTTCGGGCCTCGTATCAGCTTCATGATTGCCAGCTTTCCAGCTTGGCTCAGGGAGCATTGATGCAGGTTGGAGAGGTCACGGGTAGCGTTCACGCTCGCCAAGAGGCCACGCTCCCTGAGCGCATCGGCGGCGGGTGTTGCGCCCCGGAGATAGCAGAAGATGGAGTCGCCCCCGGCACCGGAGAACAGGCTCATCACGTTGAGCGCTTTCGCGACCGCCGCGACCGCCGCGTCGACAGGCTGATGCAGGATTCCCATCCCCGGCACAATGGAGTCCGGAGGAGGGAAGCTGTACTTGGCGCCATCAAGGTCAATCTCTGCCGACCACAACTCGAACCGGAGATAGTTGGCGACTTGCCGCGCGTACTGCTGTTCGTCCGTCTCTGGCATAGGTGCCACCATGGTGCAACAGGCGGTATGCGCATCTGCCTGCCGGAGGCAGGCGGCGACAATCGAAGAATCGAGTCCCCCTGACAGTTCCAGGAGCACGGAGCGATCAAGTTCCGCCCAGGACTTGACGGCAAGAGACACGGCATTGCGGACATCGGTCGCAGCCTTGTCCTGGTCGATATAACGCCGGTCTGGGGCGACAAAAGTCCACGGTGACCATGCCATTCTTGTGGAAGTTGCCTTGCTCTTGATCTCGAGAGACACGCCCGGAAGAAGCTCACATACGTTTCGTAGACCCGTCCGTCCTGAGTGCAGATGGGGATACACGAGCGTATGAAGAACGAAGTCCCAGTCCACTTCGCGGAGACACAGCCCAAGCCTGGATGCGAGCAAGATGCTGGAGGTCACGAACCGCCTGCCCGCGCCGGTGGAATAGATGCAGGGCAAGCCTCCTGACGGGTCACGCAGGAACTCAACGCGGTTTCCCGGCCATGTTTCGATGAGTACATACTCGCCCCAGAAGTTCTCCAGGAGTTGGTCCTGCAGCGAGGCGCCGGTTCGATCAATGTCGAGGCTCCCAATCACGGGAAGCCCCTCCTTGGTGAAAAGCTGGCCAATCAACAGGCCGCGTCCCGGGACGTCTAGCGTTGGCGCATTCCTCGAAACCAGTACGCGCACGTTGTCCCTGGAAAGGCGACACTCCAGGCCGGCCGCTATCCATTGTTCTGCTTGTAGCGGCGCCAGAGCGCCTTGATGCTGGTCCTCCAACAGCGCGATGAACTGAGTGTCCATCAGCGCGTGAGGATCCGTGTATGGGAATTGGCGCCAGTAACCGTTTCGTTCAGCACAACATCTTTGCACTGAACCCAGCAATGCGCGGAGAAGGGCGATAGCGACACGCCGAATACGATGTTGGCCGTGAGGCCTCTGTTGGTCAGAAAGGCGAGCAATGACAGTGAGTCGAGAAGGCATGTTCTGCCGACGGGTATCCAGCTTCTGGCTGTGAGAAACCGGTGAGTAAAGGCGACGATGTCCTGCGAAATTGTAGCCACGTGGGGTGCACATGCCGAAGGGGCCCTCGCGTCGCGGTAGGCGCAGACGTCGCGCAATACTGAGCCAAGCGGTTTGGTCTTCAGCATCAATTTGATGCGGACGACAGTGGCAAGGACTTCAAGGTAATCACGTGCGGAGGCGCGCTTGGCCGTCACCTGCTGCTCCAGCACGCTGCGTATTGGTAAAGCGACTGCTGGCATCTGCGTGTCTGAGCGGGATCGTGCAGTGACCAGAAGGTTGCGCTCGATCAGCGGCGCGAGTGAATCGGTGTCGATGTTGCTGGCGTAAGCCGAGAACGCGCGTTCCAAGCTTGCCGAGAGCATGAAGTATCGATCATTCGGTACGTCCAGGAACACCGGGCGACCGTCGACATGGCAGAACGATAAGCCATCACGCAGTTGGTAGCTCATCCTTGCGTCTCCAGGGCAAGAGGGCGCACCGAACGGTGCGCCCTCTTCTGTCACTCAAGTGCGATACCACCAGTGATCTGCTGGCCAGGACCTGCCAATTCCATGCCGACACCGGGACCCTTGGTTTCAACACTGGCAACGCCGAGCACGATGATCTCTTCCGGCGCGTTGGTGCGGATGCTCTCGTTCGTGTCCATCTCAATATCCTGCGGTTATGTCATGGCAGTCCCATGACGCGCGCAGCGTAGGTGTCATGATTCTTGATTTTCAAATGATTATTGCGTTGCAAGCAGATAATTATTTGGGCGCGCTATTCGCTCGTATTGCAGGACGGACGCCCGGCTCG
>LNAP01005560.1_pt1 | contig 17367 bp, 14 predicted proteins | sample 602601 | NCBI WGS metagenome assembly LNAP01 (sample SAMN02440304, study PRJNA202911) | soil metagenome | biome: Subtropical and temperate rainforests or woodlands; isolation source: soil samples (1 kg each in a 20% v/v slurry with milli Q water) were... ... | reverse complement strand
CCGGTATCTTCCGCGCGCGCCACGGCGCGGCTGACCGCGCGCCGCAGCACGGCTTCGAGCCGGTCGTGGCTGGAATGATGCAGATGATCCGCCTTGGTCGCCGCGAACAGGATGCGGTCGATGCGCGGGCGGAACAGGCTGGAGAGGATCGTGCTGCGGCCGATGTTGAAGCAGTCGAGAATGCCGGCAAGCGCGGCTTCGAGATCGTGCAGCGCCTCGGGTCCCGCGTTGAACGCGGCGAGCGCATCGGCCAGCACGATCTGGCGATCCAGCCGCGCGAAGTGATCACGGAAGAACGGCCGCACCACGACGTCCTTGTAAGCCTCGTAGCGGCGCACCATCATCGCCCACAGCGAGCCTTCCGGCGCCTGCCCGTCGATCGGGACGTCGAGTGGCGCGAAGGTCAGCGCCGGCGAGCCTGCGAGATTGCCGGGCATCAGGAAGCGGCCGGGCGGCAGCAGGCTCATCGCGAAGCGCTCGTCGCGGCAGGCGCGCAGATAATCGGTGAACAGCTTTGCCGCTGTGAGCGTGGCCTGCTCGTCCTCGCGTGCCTCGGGCTTGAGCGTTGCAAGATGCGCGTGCCATTCGGCGGCGACGTGCGCGCGCGGCGCCTCGCGCGACAGCGCCAGGCTCTCAGTGGACCATTGCTCAAAGCTCTTCCGGAGCAGCGGCAGGTCGAGCAGCCATTCGCCGGGATAGTCGACGATGTCGAGCGTCAGGGTGCGGTCGGCGCCGTTCGGGCGCTGGTAGTCGATCACGAGGCGCAACTCGCTGATGTCGACGGTCGAGCTCGGCCAGTGCCGTTCCTCGATCAGTGCGTGCAGATGGCTTTCATAGGCGAAGCGCGGCACGGCATCGTCGGGCTGTGGCGCCAGATTGGCCCGCGCGATCCGGCCCGAAGCATAGGCCTCGAACACCGGAAACCGGCCGCCGCGGGTCAGACCGTGGATCAGCGCGGTGATGAACACGGTTTTACCGGCCCGCGACAGACCGGTGACGCCGAGCCGCACCGTGGGATTGAAGAAATGCTCGCCATAGTCGATCAGCGCCCGGGCCGACAGGCGTGCTTCCTCGACCATATCCTGAAAGGTAAATGCCATATGAACGCTGGAAATCCCGGGCGGGGAACTGTGAGACTGTTCACAAAAGTGGCAATTGCATTGGGAAAATCAAGCTTCATACTTCCACCGCCATTGTCTGCAATCAGCCGATTGAACGACGCGCGGGTGCCAAAAGACCCATAGTAGAGGGCATTATCTTTAGCCTTTACGGATTGCCATGACCGTCTTCCAACTGAAACAGTTCGCCTCCACCTCCGTCCACGCCGCGGCCGACGCGATCGGCTGGCACTACGATCGTGCCGAGCTGATTGCCGACGGAATCATCCATGCGATCGGTGTACTGTCGGGGATCATCGCCGCGACGGTCCTGGTGGTGCTTGCGGTGGTCTATGCCGACGCCACCAACATCGTCGGCGTCTCGATCTATGTCGCCGGCCTGCTCTCGATGCTGGTGCTGTCGGCGACCTATAATCTCTGGCCGGTCTCGCCGGTCAAATGGCTGCTGCGGCGGTTCGATCATTCCGCGATCTATCTTCTGATCGCCTCCACCTACACGCCGTTCATCCTGGAGTTGAAGGACAGCGTGTTTGCGCTGGTGCTGCTGGTCTGCGTCTGGTGTGTCGCGATATCAGGCATCGTGTTGAAGCTTCGCTTTCCCGGCCGGTTCGACCGCGTCGCGGTCGGCATCTATCTCGCGATGGGATGGAGCGGCATCATGCTGTACGACGCCGTGGTCAAGGCGCTGCCCGCACTGGTGCTGGGCTTCATCCTTGCAGGCGGGCTGCTCTACAGCTTTGGCGTGATTTTCCACGCCTGGCGGCGGCTGCGCTTCCAGAATGCGATCTGGCACGGCTTTGTCTTGGCCGGCGCGGCATGCCATTATACCGCGGTGCTCGACCTCGTGTTGAGCTGAGCCCATCCGCGAAGCAGTACAAGAGAAATAAGAAGAGGAGACGTCGCATGCAGGTGACCGGCAAGGTCGTGGTCGTCACGGGCGGCGCAAACGGTATCGGCAAGGCGCTGTGCGTGGCCTTTCACGCGGCGGGGGCGGCCAAGGTCGTCGTTGCCGACATGGATGCCGCCAATGCAAGGGCAGTCGCGGCCACGGTGGACGGCGCGGCGTTCAAATGCGACGTCGCGCAGGAAAAGGATATTTCGCACGTCATCGAAGAGACCGAGCGGCAGTTCGGCCCGATCGAGCTGTTCTGCTCCAACGCCGGCATCGGCGGCGGTTTTGATCCGATGTCGCAAAATGCCGGCGGCGCTTCGGACGAGCCGTGGCAGCGGAGCTGGGCGATCCACGTCATGGCCCACGTCTATGCCGCGCGGCATCTCATCCCCCGCATGAAGACGCGCGGCGGCGGCTATTTCCTCAACACGATCTCCGCCGCGGGCCTGCTCTCGCAGGTCGGCAGCCCGGCTTATTCCACCACCAAGCACGCCGCGGTCGGCTTTGCCGAAAATCTCGCGATCTCGCACAGGGCTGACAACATCAAGGTCTCGATCCTCTGCCCGCAGGGCGTCGACACCAACATGCTGCGCTCGATCCCCAAGGGCCCGCAATCCGGCGACGGCGATCTGACGCCCGAGCAGGTCGCAAAGGACGTGCTCGCTGGCCTCGACCAGGAGACGTTCCTGATCCTGCCGCACCCCCAGGTGCTCGGTTACATGCGCAAGAAGACCGAGAATTACGACCGCTGGATCGGCGGCATGGCCAAGATCCAGGCCAGGATGCGGGAAGAGTTCGGGAAGTAGACAAGACAGGCGCAAAAAACTCGGAGTCGTCCCCGCGAATGCGGGGGACCCATAACCACAGGGAGAAGTTTGGCGAAGACTGGTAGTGCTCCCGCGGTACTGACACTTCCGCTTTGCCGATAGATCACGCGGTATGGGTCCCCTCATCCGCGGGGACGACAGCGGTGGTTACGCCACCGACTTCACCCCTTCATCCACCCGACTCTGCCGCAACGCCTGCGCATAGAGCATCATCCCCTCGCGCACTTTGCGTTGTTCGGCTTCCGTCAGCACCGCCAGCGCGCCGCTCACCTGCTGTCGCCCGAACGCGTGCAGCGCCGCCATGGTGCGCCGGCCTTTCGCCGTCAGCGACAGCCGCTTGCTGCGTGCATCAAGCTCGTCCGGCGTCTCCCTGAGCTCGCCGCAATCGATCAGCTTGCGCACCAGGCGGCTGACGCTGGATTTCTCCAGCCGCAGGAAATCGCCGAGCTCGCCTGAAGTCATCGGCCCGCGGATTCCGATCTCCAGAATGGTGTGCACGGCCGAGGGCGGATAATCCGACGCCGCCACCGTCGCATCCATGAAACCGAGCTCGCGCACCATCAGGCGCGAGGCGGCACGGATGTCGTCGATCAGCGAAAGTCCGGCCATCTTGACTCCCTGAGTATAGTTGTATCATACAACTATATGTGCGCAGCGGCGCGCGCAAGCGTTTTGGAGTGAGCCATGAGCGAGACCTTGCCGGCCGGAATGCGGATGAGAGGCAAGGTCTGCCTCGTCACGGGCGGCGGCAGCGGCATCGGCCGCGCCACGGCCCTGCGGATGGCGGCAGAAGGCGCGGAGGCGATCTTCGTTGCGGGCCGGCGTGAGGCCGAGATCGACGCCACCGCCGCGGCATGCCGCGAGCACGGTGCGAACGCGATCGCGATCCAGACCGATCTCACGCGAGAGGACGACGTGGCCCGCCTCGTCGGCACGGCGATCGAGCGTTGCGGCCGGCTCGACGTCGCCTTCAACAATGCCGGCTTCCAGGAGCGCCGCGCGCCGCTGGAACAGCAGGGCATGGAGATCTACGACAGCGTGTTCGACACCAATGTCCGCGCCCTGTTCCTGTGCCTGCGTCATCAACTGCCCGTGATGCTCGCGCAAGGCCGTGGCAGCATCGTCGTCAACGCTTCCGTCAGCGGCGTGCGCAATCCCAATCCCGGCTTTTCGCTCTATTCGGCCTCGAAGGCCGCCGCGATCTCGCTGACCCGCTCGGCCGCGATGGAGAACGCCCCGCGCGGCATCCGCATCAACGCCATCGCACCGGGCCGCGTCGTCACCGACATGATGCTCCGCGCGGGCGTCGGCGACATCGCAACCGTCAGTGCGGGCCTGCCGCTGCGGCGGATGGGCAGCCCGGAGGAGGTTGCGGAGGCGGTGGTGTGGCTGTCGTCCGACGCGTCGTCATACGTCGTCGGGCATGTGCTGGCGGCGGACGGGGGATTTCTGGCGTCGTAGTTGGCGGCACTCGCGCAACAAGCTCAGTGTCGTCCCCGCGCAGGCGGGGACCCATAACCACAGGAAGAAGTTTGGCGAAGACCGGCAGTGTCCTGCGGCACCAACACCTGCGCCATCAACGATAGATCACGCGGTATCGGTCCCTGCGTTCGCAGGGACGACACCGTCAATGCTTCTGCCCATACAGCACGGGCACCGCCGAATCCACGACGACTTCCACCAGGCTCGTGCCCTCATACGCCATTCCGCGCTTGAGCGCCTCGCCCAGCTCGCCCGCCTTGCTCACCCGGACCGCATGGCAGCCCATGCCTTCGGCCAGCCGGACGAAGTCGATACCCGGCAGCTCCAGCCCCGGCACATTGCGCACCTGCATCACCTGGCTGAACGAGCGCATCGCGCCGTAGCCGGAATTGTTGATGACGACGATGGTGAGCGGCAATTTGCGTTGCGCGGCAGTCCATAGCGCCTGGAGCGAATACATCGCCGAGCCGTCGCCGATCAGGCAGACGGTCCGGCCGTTCGGCTTGCCGAGCGCCATGCCGACGGCGGCGGGCAGCGAATAGCCGAGACCGCCGCTTGCCATGGTGTAGAAACTGTCCTGGCCGCGCATCGGCATGAACTTCTGCATCGCCGGCCGGTGCGAAGGCACTTCCTCGACCAGTGAGGCGCCATCGGGCATTGCCTGCGACAACGCATGGAGCAGGAACTCCACCGGCAGCGGATCGGCCGCTTGCGGCGCCGGCGGCAGCGTGCGTCCCTTCGGCGTCGCGCGCTTGCTCTCCGGCAGCAAGTCGAGCAGCTGGCTCAGCGCGGGCTTCATCGTCGCGATGATGCTGGTGCCGACCGGTGTCACCGCCGCGGCATCCGGATCGTCCGTGATCTGGAAGATCGTCGCGCCACCGTCGAAGATCGCGGCATGGCCCTCGACATGGAAGGTGAACACCGGTGCGCCGACCACGACGACGAGGTCGTGCTCGCGCAGCGCATCGGAGAGCTGTGTGGGCGAGGCGTGCAGGAAGCCCGCGAATTGCGGATGGCGTTCGGGGAACGAGCACCGCGCCGAGAACGGGCTGACCCAGACGCTGGCCTTGGCCTTCTCGGCCACGCGCACCATCAGATCGACAGCGCCGGAGCGATCGACGCCGGGGCCAACGACGAGGGCAGGGTGCTTGGCAGAGCCGAGCGCCGCAACCAGCGCCTTCATCGCGTCAGGCTCGGGTCCGATCTCGCGGCTGACCTTGCGCGCCTCGACCGGCGCACAGGCATGTGCCCAATCGTCGACCGGGATCGACACGAAGGTCGGCCCGCACGGCGGCTGCATCGCGGTGTAATAGGCGCGCGCAATCGCCGCCGGCACGTCCTCGGGCCGCGCCGGCTCGACGCTGTACTTGACGTAAGGTCGCGGAAACTCGGAGGCGCGCTCGGCATAGAGAAACGCCTGCAAGGGGAGGATCGAGCGTGCCTGCTGGCCCGCGGTGATCACCAGCGGCGTCTGGTTGCGATGCGCGGTGTAGATGTTGCCGAGCGCGTTGCCGACGCCGGCCGCCGAATGCAGATTGACGAAGCCGGCATTGCGCGTCGCCTGCGCATAGCCATCGGCCATGCCGACGGCGGAGGCTTCCTGCAGCGCCAGCACGTAGTCGATGTCATCAGGCCAGTCGCTCAGGAATGGCAGCTCGGTCGAGCCGGGATTGCCGAAGACTTTCCTGATGCCGAAGGAGCGCAGCAGGTCGAGCGTTGCCTGCTTGACGGTGACGGATTTGGTGCCGTTCTTGCCGTTTTTTGACATCGTTTCCGTCCCTTCTTCTCCTCATCCTGAGGAGCGCGGAACGCGCGTCTCGAAGGATGAAGGCCCGGCTGGTGGCCTCGCCCTTCGAGACGCGCGCGAAGGGCGCGCTCCTCAGGGTGAGGGTCCAGCTTCCTATATTGCCGCCACGCTCGCAACGGCGACGCGGAAACTGCGCCTCACCACACCGCCGTGCCCTTCATCGTCGGCTGCCCTTCGGCATTCGCGGTCCACAGCTCCATGCCCGCCTCGGTCTCGTTGGCGTTGATGGAGAACTCCGTGCCCTCGAACAGCGGCTGAAGGCCGCGATAGGTGAATTTCCTGGGTGCCTTGCCGCCGCGCAGCTTCGCCGCCAGCTCGACGATGAACGCCGCCTGCAACGGCCCGTGGAAGATCAGGCCCGGATAGCCCTCGACCTTGGTGACGTAGTCGCGGTCGTAATGGATGCGGTGGCCGTTGAAGGTCAGCGCGGAATAGCGGAACAGCAGCACGGGATCGGAGACATGGGTCTCGCGGTGCTGGGCCTTCGGCGGCGGGGGCGGCGCTTTCGCGCTTGCGGGCGCACTGCTCGTCATCTCGCGGTAGACGATGTCCTGCCGCTCGCGGATGGCTGTGCCGCGTGGGCAAGAGATGCTGTGCTCGACCGAGACGAAGCACAGCGTACCAGTCGATCCCGTCTTCACCTGCACATCGGCTATGCGCGAGGTCCGCGTCGATTCATCTCCAACCTGCAGCGGCTGCAGGAACTCGATCTCGCCGCCGGCCCACATCCGGCGCGGCAGCGGCACCGGCGGCAGGAAACCGCCGCGGGTCGGGTGGCCGTCGGGCCCGAGCATCGACATCGGGAACACCGGCTGCGCCAAACACCAGTGCACCGTGAACGGCGCGGCGTCGCCCTTTTTGGGCTCGCCGACCTCCTGGAACAACGTCGCGCGCAGGCCCATGACGAGCTGCGCGGTGACGATGTCGGTCGCCTCGGTGCTGCGGCCGATCCATTGCCGCAGGTGATCGATGTCGAGCTTTTCGGTCATGACGCCCCGCTCTTGTTATGACTTCTTTGTTGGTTTCTCGCCAATCGCGGGCACAGCGCCGTAAGCCCGCGTCTCGCCGACGATGATCGGCGCCGGCGCGGGATAGCTGACACGGCCGTTCGGCGTGTCGACCTCGATGCGGCGCAGATGCGGATGGTTGGTGAGGTCGGCCATGGTGTTGACCTCGGCAAAGGCGATGTCGGCAGCGGAGAGCCGCTTGAGCAGCTCGTCGCGCGTCAGGCTGCCGAAGGCATCGGCCACCGTCTTGTCGGTGAAGTCGCGGTTGCGCACGCGCTCGACGCCATTGGCGACGCGCGGATCGTTCGGCAGGTCGGGCTGATCCAGCACCTTTGCGCACAGCGTCTTCCACTCGCGCTCGCTCTGGATCGAGATCAGGATGTCCTTGCCGTCCTTCGAGGTGAACACGCCATAGGGCGCGATCGAGGGATGACGCAGACCCATGCGCTTGGGCGGATTGCCGGCCTCGGAGTTGAGCAGCGGCACGGTGCACCAGTCGGCCATCACGTCGAACATTGAGATGCGGATATCGGCGCCCTTGCCGGTGCGCCCGCGTCCGATCAGCGCCTCCAAAATCGCGGCATGGGCGGTCGCGCCGGTCGCGACGTCGACGATGGACATGCCGACGCGCGAGGCGCCATCAGGGTTGCCGGTAATCGAGGCAAGCCCGCTCTCGGCCTGGATCAAGAGGTCATAGGCCTTGCGCTGGGCGTAGGGGCCATCGTCGCCATAGCCGGTGATGGTACAGGAGATCAGCCTCGGGTAATCCTTCAGCAGCCGCTCGCGCGAAAAGCCGAGCTTGTCCATCGAGCCGGGCTTGAGGTTCTGGATCAGCACGTCGGCGCCGGCGATCAGCTTCTCGAGCTCGGCGCAGCCTTCCCTGGTGGCGAGATCGACCACCGTCGACTGCTTGCCGCGGTTGAGCCACACAAAGTAGCTGCTCTGGCCCTTGGCCGCCGCGTCATAGCCACGGGCAAAATCGCCCTCCGGCCGCTCGATCTTGATGACCTCCGCGCCGGCATCCGCGAGGCGCGACGAGCAGAACGGCGCCGCCACCGCCTGCTCGACCGCAATCACCCTGATCCCGTCCAATGCGCCCATGATTCCTGCCTCAGTACGAGCGCGGCATTCCGAGCACGTGCTCGGCGATGAAGGACAGCACGAGGTTGGTCGAGATCGGCGCGACCTGATAGAGCCGCGTCTCGCGGAATTTGCGCTCGACGTCGTATTCCTCGGCGAAGCCGAAGCCGCCATGGGTCTGGACGCAGGCGTTCGCCGCTTCCCACGATGCATCGGCCGCCAGCATCTTGGCCATGTTGGCTTCCGCGCCGCAATCGAGTCCGGCCTCGTATTTGCGCGTAGCTTCCTTCACCATCAGCTCGGCCGCGCGCATCGCGGCGTAGGCCTTGGCGATCGGGAACTGGATGCCCTGGTTCTGGCCGATCGGCCGGCCGAACACGCTGCGCTCCTTGGCGTAGTTCGTGGCCTTGGCGATGAACCATTTGGCGTCGCCGACGCATTCGGCGGCGATCAAAATGCGCTCGGCATTCATGCCGGAGAGGATGTAGCGGAAGCCCTTGCCTTCCTCGCCGATCAGATTCTCCGCCGGCACTTTCATGTCGGTGAAGAACACTTCGGTGGTGGCGTGGTTCATCATGGTGCGGATCGGGCGAATCTCGAGGCCCTTGTTCTTGGCCTCGCGCATGTCGACGATGAACACGGAGAGACCGTCGGTGCGCTTCTTGACCTCGTCCTTCGGCGTGGTCCGCGCCAGCAGCAGCATCAGGTCGGAATGCTCGGCGCGGCTGGTCCAGATCTTCTGGCCGTTGACGATGTAGCCGGCATTGCCGTCCTTGCGCGCGAAGGTCTTCAGCGAGGTCGTGTCGGTGCCGCTGGTCGGCTCGGTGACGCCGAAGGCCTGCAGCCGCAATTCGCCGCTCGCGACCTTCGGCAGATATTTCGCCTTCTGCTCGTCGCTGCCGTGCCGCAGCACCGTGCCCATCGTGTACATCTGGGCATGGCAGCCGCCGCCGTTGCAGCCCGCGCGCTGGATCTCTTCGAGGATCGCCGCCGCCGCGGACAGCTTCAGCCCCGCGCCGCCATATTCCTCGGGGATCAGCACCGAGAGATAGCCGGCCTGCGTCAGCGCGCCGACGAAGGCCTTCGGATAGGCCATCTCGCGATCGAGCTTGCGCCAGTATTCGCCCGGAAACTGCGCGCACAGCTTTGCGACGGCTTCGCGGATGTCGGCGTGATCTTCGGTGTGGTGGTCTTCACTCATGGCGTTTCCCAATGGTAGCGGCAGTCAAGATAACGCCGGCCGATCCCCTGGCGTTGTGAAAACAATGCCAGCCCCCTATGCTCATTTGCTATAGCGTATGGAGTAGCCTTCCAGGATTGGCAAGCATGGATTTCCGTCAGCTCAGGACCTTCAGTTGCGTGGCGGAGCTCGGCAGCCTCTCCAAGGCCTCCGATACGCTGCGCGTGGCGCAGCCCGCGCTCAGCCGGCAGATCAAGCTGCTGGAGCACGAGCTTCGCGTCGAGCTGTTCACGCGCAACGGCCGCGGCATGGTGCTGACCGAGGCCGGCCGGCTGCTGCTGGCGCGCACCTCCGGCATCGTGCGCCAGATCGACCAGATCCGCGACGATATCCAGTCGGCCAAGGGGCCGCCCTCGGGCCAGGTGGTGCTCGGTCTCGTGCCGACCGTGAGCTGCGTGCTGTCGGCGCGCTTTGCGCGGCGCTGCGTCGAAAAATTTCCCGGCATTTCGCTGCGCATCGTCGAAAGCTACAGCGGCCATCTGGTCGAATGGCTGCATCGCGGCGAGATGGACCTCGCCATCCTCTACGGCCGCTCCGCCGACCTGCATCTCAACGTCGAGAGCCTTGGCCGCGACAACATCGTCGCGGTCGGCCCGCGCGGCTGTGGCCTTGCGCGCAAGAAGAGCGTCGAGATCGGTTGGCTGCTGCGGCAGCGGCTGGTGCTGCCCAGTCATTCCCATGGCCTCCGCGCGCTGATCGAGCACGCAGCCGCCCAGCGCAAGATCAAGCTCAACGTCCAGCTGGAAGCAGATTCGTTTCGCGTGCTGACCAGCCTGGTCGAGGAGGGCCTTGGCTTTGCGTTGCTGCCGCCGTCGTCGGTGCACGGCGAGGTCGCCGACGGGCGGCTGGAAACCGCTGTCGTGTCCAGGCCGATGACGCGCGAGCTCATTTTCGCCTCTCCGATCGACCGTCCGGCCTCGACGGCCTCGCTCGCCATCACAGCCCTCCTGCGCGACGAGGTCGCCGCCTGCCGCAAGGAAGGGTTGTGGGACATCAAGCTGGCTTGAGTGCCGGCGCTTTCTTCGCCTCTCCCCGCGTGCGGGGCGAGGGAGCGAAGTGAGCGCTCGGTGAATGCTTAGGACACAAGCCCGCCGTCGGCCCTTCGCATTCTTCGCGACCTGTCATGCCGGAATTTTATAGCTGCGCTCGCAATGACGGAGGGGAGAGCCTACCCCGGTATCCGCACCGGCAGCGACTCATAGCCCTTGATGAAGCTCGAATAGATCCGCTTCGGCTCGCCGACCACCTCGATCCGGTCGAACCGCTTCAGCATCTCCTCCCAGACGATTCTGAGCTGCAGCTCGGCAAGGCGCATGCCGACGCAGCGGTGGATGCCGAAGCCGAAGGAGAGGTGGGTGCGCGGCCGCGGGCGGTCGATGATGAACTCGTTCGGCTTTTCGAACATCTCCTCGTCGCGGTTGCCGGAGACGTACCACATCACGACGCGGTCGCCCTTCTTGATCTGCTTGCCGCCGATTTCAGTGTCGGCAAGCGCGGTGCGGCGCATATGCGCCAGCGGCGTCTGCCAGCGGATCACCTCCGGCACCATGGAATCGATCAGCTCCGGATTGGCGCGGAGCTTGTCGTTCTCGTTCAGCGCCAGCACCGAGCCGGTCATGGTGTTGCGCGTGGTGTCGTTGCCGCCGACGATGAGCAGGATGATGTTGCCCATGAGGTTGTCGGGGTCCATGAAGCGCGTGGCGTCGTTGTGCGCCATCAGCGACAACAGGTCGTTGCGCGGCGCGGAGTTGACGCGCTCGTTCCAGAGCTTCGACATGTAGGCGTAGCACTCGTCCATCTCGCGGCGGCGCTCTTCGGCGGAGGCGACGATGCCGCTCTTGGGCAGCGCGGTCGCGACGTCCGACCAGCGCGTCAGCTTGCGCCGCTCTTCCCAGGGGAAGTCGAACAGGGTCGCCAGCATCTGCGTCGTCAGCTCGATCGAGACCCGCTCGACGAAGTTGAAGGTCTCGTTGCGCGGCAAATTGTCGAGCACGGTCTGCGAGCGCTGGCGGATCAGTTTTGCCAGCTCGTCCAGATGCGCCGGCGTGAACATCGGCGACACCGTCTTGCGCTGCGACGAATGACGTGGCTGGTCCATCGCGATGAAGCTCGGCCAGTCATAGCCCTGCGGCACGTCGCGGATCCCGATGCCGCCGAGCGTCGAGTCGGATGAGAAGATGCCGTGATTGGTGTCGACATGCATGATGTCGTCGTACTTCACCACCGACCAGTACGGCTCAATCGGTGCGTTGGTGCAGTAATGCACCGGCTCTTCCTTGCGTAGCCGTTCGAACCACGGCCACAGCGTGTCGTCCTGGAATAGCCTGGGCGCGCCGGGGTGAAACTGCGCCAGCGGCGTCGCATAGGCCTCCTCGCGGGCCCTGCGCATGCGTTCGGCCTTGTCGGTCTTGACCGGAGTCTGGATGTTCATGTCGGTAGCTCCAGTGTTTGTTCTTTCGCCTCTCCCCGCGTGCGGGGAGAGGCCGGAATTCGAGCGAAGCTTGAATTCCGGGTGAGGGGGACTCTCCGCGAATCCAATTCTCTCCGTCCCCGTGGAGACCCCCCCTCACCCCGACCCTCTCCCCGCAGGCGGGGAGAGGGAGCTAACTCATGCCGCAATCTTCACCGGCAGGGTTTCAAGACCCTTTACGAAACTCGAATAGACCCGCTTGGGTTCACCGACCACGTCGATATGGTCGAAACGCCTCAGGATCTCTTCCCAGATAATCTTGAGCTGGAGTTCGGCAAGCCGCAAGCCGACGCAGCGGTGGATGCCGAAGCCGAAGGACAGATGCGTGCGCGGGCGGGCGCGATCGATGATGAAGTCGTAGGGCTTCTCGATCGCCTCCTCGTCGCGGTTGCCCGAGACGTACCACATCACGACCTTGTCACCTTTCCTGATCTGCTTGCCGCGGAACTCGAAATCGGCGAGCGCGGTGCGGCGCATATGCGCCAGCGGCGTCTGCCAGCGGATCACCTCCGGCACGAAACTGTCGAGCAGCGCGGGATTGTCGCGCAGCTTGCGATACTGCTCCGGATGCTGGCTCAGCGCGTGGAGCGAGCCTGACATGGTATTGCGGGTGGTGTCATTGCCGCCGACGATCAAAAGAATGAGATTGCCGAGGAAATTCTTCGCATCCATGTCGCGCGTGGCGGCGCCATGCGCCATCATCGACAGCAGGTCGCTTTTCGGCGGCTGCGCGATACGCTCCTTCCACAGCCGGGCGAAATAGCCGGCGCATTCCGCAAGCTCGGCCTGCCGCTCGTCCTCGGTGGCGACGAGGCCGTCGGGCCCGGGAATGGTGGTGGCGATATCGGACCAGCGCGTCAGCTTGCGGCGGTCCTCCCAGGGGAAATCGAACAGCACCGCAAGCATCTGGGTGGTGAGCTCGATCGAGACGCGATCGACCCAGTCGAACACCTCGCCGCGCGGCAGATTGTCGAGGCACTCCGCCGAGCGCTTGCGGATGTTGAGGGCGAGATTGTCCAGATGCGTCGGCGTGAACATCGGCGCCACGGTCTTGCGCTGCGCGGCATGGCGCGGCGGGTCCATCGAGATGAAGCTCTCGCGGCGCAGATCCGGGTCGATGTCGCGGATGGTGATGCCGCCGAGCGAGGAGGCCGAGGAGAACACCGAATGGTTGGTCTCGATCTCCATGATGTCGTTGTAGCGCGTCACCGACCAGTACGGCCCGAACATCGAGTCCTTGCAGTAGTGCACGGGATCTTCCCGGCGCAGGCGGTCGAAATAGGGCCAGAACGTATCGGTCCTGAACAATTCAGGATCGCCGGGATCGAATTGCTCCAGCGGCAGTGATGAGGCACGCTCGCGCAATGCGTCGAGCTTGGCCGCGCTCTCGATGGTCCCATGCATGACCGTTCTCCCTGACATTTCCCCGCGCGCCTTTTTATGAATTCTGCGCTGCGGTATTTGATTTGCAATTACAACCCGTTGTCGGCGCCGGAGCAAGGGAGAGTTTTGCCACATCCAACCTTTGCGAGAGGGTTGGATGGCCGTCACGTCGGTCTGTCAACGTGATCTCCCGCACGCCGTCGCCCGTGGAATCATGCAAGAAGCCGACGGAAATCGAGCCAAATCGAACCCGCCCGTCTTGGGGTCCGACTAATCTCTGATCTATAGTTTGACCGCAACAGATCCTCATCCCGAGGTTGCCGCCGTGAACGACATGCAATGGGCCCCGATCGGCTCCGAACCCTTACCCCCGCCGCTGCCGCCCACGCGGGTCGATTTCACCGGCAACCGCTCCGAATTCCGCAAATTGGTCACCAAGGGTGCCTTGCTGGAGCTCGTCACTTTCGGCTTCTACCGATTCTGGCTCGTCACCGACATTCGCCGTCATCTGTGGTCGAACACTGCGATCGAAGGTGATGCCGCCGAATATACCGGACGGGCCAAGGAGCTTTTGATCGGCTTCCTGTTCGCGCTCGCGATCCTGGTGCCGATTTATCTCGCATATTTTCTCGTCGGTATCGAGTTCGAGCGCTGGCAGGGCTTTGCCTCGACGCCGCTGTTCATCAGCTTCTACGCCTTCGGCCAGTTCGCGATCTTTCGCGCGCGGCGCTATCGGCTGACGCGCACGGTCTGGCGCGGCGTGCGGTTCTGGATGGACGGCTCGGGCTGGGCCTATTCGTTCCGCGCCATGGCGTGGGGCTTGCTGGTGTTCCTCACCCTCGGCCTGGCGCTGCCCTGGCGCGAGGCCTCGCTCGAGCGCTACAAGATGCGGCACACCCATTACGGCGATCTCTCCGGCGATTTCGAGGGCGACGGCTGGACCTTCTTCAAGCGTGCGTGGTGGCTGTGGCTGCTGAGCCCGATCGCGCTCCTGATCTTCCCGCTCGCGCCGTTCTTCTATGCCGAATTCAAGGCGCGTGAATGGCGCTGGTGGCTCGACGGCATCCGCATCGGCGGCGTCAGCCTGTCCTCGCGGCTGTCGCATGACGCCTTCTACGGCCTGTACTGGAAAGTGATCGGCTGGTGGATGCTGCTCACGACCGTGTTCGCCGCCTATATGGGCGGCGCCGCCTTGCTCGTCGTCCAGCTGAGCGGCGTTCCGGCCGATCAAATGTTCGAAGCCGGCAATACCGCCAGGAGCATCCCGATGGTGGTGATGATGGTCATCGGCTATTTTGCCCTCGCGCTCGCGATCAACATCGTCATGCGGGTCTATCTGCAGCGTGATATCTGGGCCAAGGTGCTGGAGACCGTCGAGGTGCACAACATCGGAGCCGCGGCGGACGTGCGCGGCAGCGGCGAGCTTGCCAGCGCGCTCGGCGAAGGTTTTGCCGACGGGCTCGATGTCGCGGGATTTTGATCTGTGAGTGAGTTGTCACCTGAGTCCCCCACGCACTCCGCCAGGCCGACGATCTTCTTCGATGGCGTGTCGAGCCGCAGGCGGCAGGTGACGCTGGCGCTCGGCGACGCGCTGGAGATTGTCGAGGAGGGCGGGGCGCCCGCGAGCTGGGCCTATGCCGACATTCGCCGCGCCGACAGTCCGGCAGGAATCTTGCGCCTTGCTTGCACCTCCGCGCCGTCCCTGGCGCGCCTCGAAATCCGCGACGCCGCGCTGGCCGCCGACGTCACCGCCCGCTGCATGCGTCTCGACGAGCACCAGACCTCGCGTCGCGGCGTCGCAAAAATCGTCGGCTGGTCGGTGGCGGCCGCTGTCTCCATCGTCTGTGTCGTGCTGTTCGGCGTGCCGCTCGCCGCGGACCGTCTCGCGCCGCTGGTGCCGAAACCGATCGAGCGGCGCATCGGCGATGCGTCGGAGGTCCAGGTCAAGACCGTCTTCGGCGGCAAAGTATGCGAGGATACGGCCGGGAAAGCCGCCTTCGTCAAGCTCGTCAACCGCCTGCGTGATGCCGCCGGTCTCGACGACGATGCCATGACGGCGGGCGTGCTGCCGACCTCGGTGCCGAACGCGTTCGCGCTGCCCGGCGGCAAGGTCTACGTGCTGAAGGGCCTGCTCGACAAGGCGGAAAACCCGGACGAGATCGCCGGCATCCTTGCCCATGAGCTCGGCCATCTCAAGCATTACGACAACATGCGCGGCCTGATCTACAACGGCGGCACCTCGTTCCTGATCGGCCTGCTGTTCGGCGACGTCACCGGTTCCTCCGCTGTGATCTTTGCCTCGCGCAGCGTGGTCGAGGCCTCCTATTCGCGCGAGGCCGAGACCGCTGCGGATACGTTCTCGATCGAGATCATGCACAAGCTCGGCCGCTCGCCGAAGCCCGCGGCCGAGTTGATGTTCCGCATCACCGGCAAGGAAGGCGGCGGCCTCACGTCGATCCTGGCGAGCCATCCGCTCACCGAGGACCGGCTCGCCCGCATGACGAAAGAAGACCGCCCCGCCAGCGGCCCGCCGCTGCTGACGGACAAGGAGTGGCAGGCGTTGAAGCTGATTTGCGGCAGCGGGAAGATCTGAGGCGGCGGAAGCGCCCTGCGGCCATCCTTCGAGACGCCCGCCTCCGGCGGGCCCTCAGGATGAGGTTGGAGTGTTCAGGAGCATGTTCAACGAAAAGCCTCATCCTGAGGAGACCGCTGAAAGCGGTCGTCTCGAAGGACGAGGCGCTTGCTCGGGCCTCGCCACGATGGATGCCTACCGTGTCCCGTAGGCGCGGTCGCCGGCGTCGCCGAGGCCCGGCAAAATAAAACCGTTCTCGTCGAGACCCTCGTCGACCGCGGCCGTCCAGATCGGCACGTCCGGATGAAATCCGCGCAGCCGCTCGAGCCCTTCGGGCGCGGCGATCAAACAGGCCAGGCGAATGTCCTTGGCGCCGCGTTCCTTCAGCCGGTCGATTGCGGCCACGGCCGTGTTGGCGGTGGCGACCACCGGCGTCACCACGATCGCCAGGCGCTCGCTGAGATCGGATGGCGATTTGAAGAAATACTCGACCGCCGCAAAGCTGTGCGGCTCGCGGTAAAGCCCGATATGCGCGACCCGTGCGGTCGGCACCAAATCCATCATCCCGTCGACGAAGGTCGTGCCGGCACGCAGCATCGGAACGAACACCAGCTTCTTGCCGGCGATCTTGGCCGAGTGCATCGTCGCCAGCGGCGTCTCGATCACGGTGTCAGTGAGCGGCAGGTCGCGCGTCACCTCGTAGCACAGCAGCATGCCGATCTCCTTGATCAGCTCGCGGAATGACTTGGTCGAGATGGACTTGTCCCGCACCAGCGTCAGCTTGTGCTGCACCAGCGGATGATCGACGATCGTGACGCCTTCCATGATCGAATGCCTTTCTTCCTTCTCGCCTTGCGGGAGAAGGTGGCGCGAAGCGCCGGGGAGAGGGTTAGAAAACCGTGCCGTCGCTGATCACCTTGAGCGGCGGCGAACCATCGGGACGGCGCGCAAAGGCAATGGCGCGGCCAGCGGCCCAGGTGCCGCCTTCCAGGATGCTGGCGAGCGGCAACGACTCCGGCGTGCGGCCGAGTTTTGCGCGAACGAGTTCAGCCAGCCGGTCGAGCAGCGCCACAGTCAGTGCACGCCACTCGACGACGAGCAGCGAGTCCACCGCATGCGCGCGCTCGACGTCAGCTGGATCGCGCAGGCGCAGCACCGCGTGATCGACGAACAGGCCGCCGTTGCGATATTCGGCAAGCCCCGTCAGGCCGTCGATATCGGTGACGTCGAAGCCGGCGCGCTGGAGCGGCTCGATCAGCGAATAGCTCAGCCATTGCGACAGCTTGTGCAGCGGCACGAGGCCGGTGGTCGCATCATCCGTCCGAAGCGCGGGATGGCGCCAGCAATCGCCAAGCGAAATCCCGGCGAGTTCGAGTCGCGATGGCCAGATCGGCCCAAGCTGGTTCAGTACCGCGGCAAGGATCGCGGGCGCGGCGATGGCGCCGTCCTTGGCTTGCGCTGCGATGTAATCGAACAAGCCGCCCGGCCG
>LNAP01002727.1_pt1 | contig 17367 bp, 10 predicted proteins | sample 602601 | NCBI WGS metagenome assembly LNAP01 (sample SAMN02440304, study PRJNA202911) | soil metagenome | biome: Subtropical and temperate rainforests or woodlands; isolation source: soil samples (1 kg each in a 20% v/v slurry with milli Q water) were... ... | reverse complement strand
CCTGCTTCAAATTTAAGGCTCGCCGAGCGTAACTCTTGGTCAATTCCACAGGTATAGGCTGCCGACTCAACCAAACTCTGCCAATCCTCACGCCTGCTCCTGTCCTGGTTGCTGAACGTAGCTAGATACTCCATGAAATGAAGATGGTCGTCCGTCGTTAGTTCTACTAGGTGCTCCTGCAAGATAGTTGTCTGGTGGAGAAAGATATACTTACGTGCTTCTCCGAATAGAGCATGGTGTTGAACGGCGCGACGCAATTGATTGTCATTTGCCAACAGGCGGAGCAAAAGACCCATCGCGCGCCCATTGCGGTCTGCGTGGGAGAGCATACCGAGCCACTCCCATAGTAGGCTTGGATTGCTGAGGGTGACGACTTGCTCCGCAATCGCTCGCGCCACCAGCGAGGTAATGAGTTCGTGAATTTCGAAGGTGGCGGTGAAGTCCCGAGCATCCACCAGGTGAATACGATCCGCAAGTAACGACAGAACCGGTGCCAGTTCAGACGTTGAGAGCTGGTCAGACAGCGATGAGTATTCGCCCAGCCTGTGCCCCTGGGGCTGCGGCAATCGGGGCAGTTCACAAAAAATCACTCCCAACCTTGCTAGTGTGGTTTCGACCAAAAGTTCGGGATTTATTGTGAAACCGAGCATTTCGGTAATCAGATAAGCAAGCTCGATGGAGTTTCTTCTGGTTTGAAGCAGCAACGCAGCAATTAAATCGCCCCACTCATCGCACGTGTATAGTGGCTTTAATGCAAGTGCAGAGGCATACCGTTCGTGCAACGTATGTTCAGTGCTCAACATTACGTCGCACAACGTTTGTTGCAGAGGACGGGCAAGCAGAGTGCTCCGGATACTTTCTATGAGCAATGAAGACAAGTGTACATTGTCTTTTGATAAGATAGCTGCGTCGACTTCACTCAACAAAGCCTCAACCATAAGACCTTTAGCGGACAGGCCTTTCCAATCATGATCACGAAAATAAGGGTCCGCTTGCGCAATTGCTTGAAGCGATTTGAATAGGTACTTGAGCTGAGCATTAGTCAACTTCGTCGTATCGGCATATTGCATTACACCAAGCGGATCCGCGGTTATTACGTCTTCTGCCAGTTCGTCCCTGTGAACGGCCAACCAGGCATGCAGCCCCCTAAAACTGGCCGGTACCCTGCCACTGCCCTGGAACTGGGCCAGCAACCGACGTTGTTTACGAGGATTGTCAGCCTGCTGGCTCAGCCAGCGAGCTCCCAGAAACTCCGCGATCACCCTATGGATTGGCCTGGCACGATGTAGCCCCTCACTGTTGAACAATTTGCAACACACAATCGCTCTCGCCGCTACCGGGTCGATGAGCGCAGTGAGACGGGCTAAGCCGATATCGCTGTCAGCCACTAATGCAGGCCTGGCCAGCCCAATGGCCTCCTTCCCCGCTAGCAGCAGCCCGGCCATGAGTGCCCCGGCTTTGTCCAGTGCTTGTTCGGTGGTTAGATATCTCAACGCATCCGCTGCGCGCCCCTCATTGTGCTCTGCCCAGAGCAGCCCACAGACTCGCTCAAACAGCGCTGCACGCGAACTGGGCAAATGGGCGTCGGTTTTTGCAACTTTCCCCATCATTTCCAGCGTCAAGGGATTGTGATAAAGCTCCGAGATGGAATCGACATCCATACGATTGAGCACTTCACCGACCAGGCTGATGTCAAGAACTTCAGCAAGGAGTCCTTCTGCTTCAGCCCGGTTCAAAGGCTCCAGATGAAAGACAACGGCCTGCTCCGGGTAAACTTCCCAGAGCTTCACCAGCGCATAGTCAGGCCACTCCCGAGCTCTGCAGGCCAGAATGAAATCAGGATTGCCTAGGCTTTCCAGCTTCGACAGAATCTCGTCGACCGCTGCGCATTCGTCGCTGGCGATAGCCTCGTCCACACTGTCGATCAAGAGTGGCTTGCCGGACTGAATCCCTTGTAGGTTTGCTGATTGCCGCATGAAGCGGCTGGCCGATACTGCCTTCACTCCCAGCTTGGCAGCGAGCGAGCTGATCAGCTTAGTCTTACCCATCCCAGGTTCGCCCAAGATTATCTTTGGAGCGCTCACGTCGAGTAGCCCGGCTTCATCAATTACCAGCTGTTTGTTATCAATGTGATAACTGAGACGTCGTGAAATGTAAGTAGGGGCCATGACCGGCACTCTCTCCTTAGCAACCGGACTTCAACGAAAGTGAAGCATTTTGCCCTAATAGAGAAACTATCGGTAGGGACTTGACCGATGAGTGCCCTGAGAAGCGCGCTGGTCCAACAGTGTAACTGCCCCCTACCAGGCCCTCTCATGCGGCGATTGCCACTACAAGACTGTTTCAGAGTGAGCCTTGATGTCTTTTCACCGCAATGTAAGGAAGTAACATACTGCAATGGTTCACCCGGCTTCTGGGCTTGTCGCGCCGCTTTCGCCCTTCCAATAGCTACCAAGAGATTCCTAGTAGCCATGCGCCCAGCGCGGATGATGTGAGGGCTGAAGCGATCGATTTCGAGAAGCAGGTCAAAGACTACATCGCTCGCCAGTCGGGGAAAGTCCCGACCGGCCAATTGGGTCAATTGATTCACGATGTGCTGCCCCGATACCCGAAGCACCCTAATATTATTAGCTTTTGGGACAGGTTCCTCATCGAAGCGAAGGAGCTCAAAGAATTGCGCAATAGTATTGTGCATTCAGACATTGCCAACCTTCCGTCTTTGCCAGAGCTCTATCAACGTTTTAAGGATGCAAATACGATTCTCAACCCCTTCGAAGTATGTAGCGTACCCCGCGAGAGGTTTACCCAATTCGCGTGGGTAAAAGACCGTCTTCAATTTCACATTGACGATCTGCCTTTCAGCTTGACCGAGCAAGACGTTGAGAATTTTCTGATCGAATTGCATCCAGCCATGCGCGGGACTGCGCATTTTTCGGCAGGAAAAAAGATACACAGCAGAATGCTCAAAATGTCGAACGAGTCCAGGACTTACTATGTAGAGGGAAGCGAGCCCTTCAAGCTCAATGACCATGAAGCGATGGCTCTAGAAGATCTGCTGATGTGCTTCTTGGGTAACCCCGCGCTCCGACGCCCTTGAGCCCCTTGCCTAGGTAGCCTCCCTACTCTGGCCGTCTAGAACTCAAGGATGCCTCATAACCGTTCATCGCCAGATCGCTCATCCTCCAGTAAAATCGCTACCCATAAAGGGGTGTCAGCCTCAGGGACAAGGAATTAGCGGTGATGAGTGCGTTCGACCTGATTCAGGATTTGGAAAGAAAGCTGGGGCTGTACAAGCAATTTCACGAGAATTGCGAGATAACACCCAATCCGATTCACAAAATCGTAGCGAAGCTAATCTGCGATGCCGAGATTTACCCTCGCCTTCTGGATCGGGACACAGTCAAAGGCCTGATCGAGGAGCGTGAGCCCTGGCCATCTAGCGATGGGGGTGATTACTGCCTAGCAAGAGCGGTTAGCCTAGATGAACTCGAACAGGCCCGAATAGTACGTTTCCCACATGACGACTTGCGACTCGCAGGAAGCACACATGTCGAACCCGACATGCCCGAGAAGCTACGGGATCAGTTGAATGCTTATTGCTACTTGTATGATATAAAATTCTTGCGCGGCCCACTGGTAACGCCCCACCTCAGAATCCCTGCAAACAAAGTATCCGAGAGCAAGAAGTTATTCATAGAGGAGTATCTAGAGGAAGATGGCGACCATTACCGGATCAAATTAGACTACGACGATGTCTACGGGGTGGGAACATACCTCTGGCCATTATTGCAAGAGCTGCATGACAGTTCAGATGCTGCTTTCGCAAATTACGCGAGCCGGATGCACCTTGTACATGGCGATGATGGCGTATTTCATATTGAACATGAAGATAGCGAAACGTATCTCCAGGCAGCACTCAATTACATTCTCGCTGACTCGACGCTAGATCAAAACTGGAAAGAATGCTCACTCGACATAGCCTTGCTACATCATCGCATCGGATCGATGATAGAGTCTGCGCAAAGGCTAAATTCATCGACATCAGGCCAAGAGACCGCGTCCTATCGCGACGCGCTTGATGTATCTGCGCTAAAATATTACACGAACCATGAACAGAATCAAGAGCACTGGACACTTCTTGAAAAAATCGAGTGGTGGAATCAACCCGGCTATTACCGAACTGATGACCTCGCCACCGCCCACCTTGCTTGGACAATTATCAGAAGCGAGCGAAATCTTTATTCTAGTGCAAGCAGCTTTCCGTTAACCCGTAAACTGATTGAAAAATCCGCCGACAGCCCGAGGCTTGTCGGCATTCTTTTTAGCGATAATTCACACCCAGCGTACCAGTGTTATCTGCTTTCAGAACACACTACTAGCCACATTGGTCTGATAAGTATCTACAGAAACTTACAGCCAACTGCACGACCGATTTCCAAGAAAGTCGACTACGAAAGGAAATGGCAAGATATCGTCTGGACACAAGCACTGGAGATCTACATTCAGAGCTTCAATGTCTGGCTGGATGACACAACGCGTTCAGCCTGCATCGCCAACACATGCGAAATGGTCGCCTGGGTTACTTCTCATGAATTTGGGTATAACTCACGACATAAGACAATCAGCGAAACACGCCTGCCTAGCTTGAAGCACGTACTGGAGGCCCTCGAATGCAGAGTACAAAACGGCCCACGTGAACGGCTGATTATTGACAATCTGACTCTCGTATTGGAAACAATTCGTGCCAGACTTCTCGCTAGAGCCAAAGATGGAGTTTCTCCCTTGGGCGAGTGGCTCATGCTATTTTGGTGTTTAGAATGGTCAAAAGACCATGCCAATCAAAGAAATGAACTTGACTCGCAAAAAATTAGCCAGATACTGATTTCTAGCTATCAAATTGTTATCGAGGAGCGTACGACCGGCAAATGCAATTCAGCCGACGACCCTCTAGTACTAGAAGAGTTTGATTGGTCTAAGATATTCAGAATTGCATCACGCGGCGATAAAGCTAGATTGATACATCTACTGGATAATAGCGAGACCGCTGAGCGATCCGAAGATACCAAGAAGCAGAGAGATCTTGTGTATGGCGCGAGAACTCACCTTAGGTTATTGATAAGCTTTCTTCAAGCTGCTACTGACGAGCGTGATCGCGAAGACCTCTTGGATGCGATGACACTGATCATCAAACGCCTTGGCTTCACAAGGAAAAGCTCCCTGGGTAGTTTCGACTACATTCACGACAAATCTGATCGCAGTCCCGTTCATCTATGGCCTACCATATGCGATACGGCTAATGAGCTGAAACCTGCAGAGTTCAAACGCTTTACAAAGGCTTTATCAGAGTGCAACGCGCCCATGAGCGCGCTACTGACGTTGCTCGAAAAAACGGCGCCTTACGACTATAAAGCCCAAATCCTAGACATACTAGCGGAGCGAAATCTAGAAACCGAGAAACCCACATGGATGCCGGAAGTGCTAGACGTCATAGTTAAAGCCACTAACAGCGGCAATGCCGAAATTGCGACGTACTATCTTGGCTTCGCTAAAAAGCACGCCCACGAAACCTTTAAAAATAGAGTAGACGAACTATCAGCAAAAATTGACCTTAAAAACATTTATGGCAACAACGGCATCGACAAATCCAAAAAAGCTGAGGAACTGATCAAGTATCAGGTTGAATCTGATGACAAGCAGGTTCTAAAGGAGGTTCAAGACTTCAAAACTCACCTGATCTCACTGATTAACATCGAACTAGATTCCACCAAAGCACTGAATGGGTTTATCAGGTCTTTGGAGACTGCCCCATCGATTCAGAGTGCGACAGGTGTGATTAGAACAGTTCTAGAGTGGCCCGAGCCTACTCAGCCACCCGCCCCGCTGGAAGCTTATTTTCAAATGTGGATGGACACGTATGACAATCTGCGCCCCAGCGGTACAAAGTTACAGCTGTCCGACATCGATCTTAACTACATACTACAACTATGCCTAAAAGTTTCTCGCTTAGATGTTTTCGCTGATTTTTGGGAACGTGCCTCTTCTCAACAGCGCATGTCTTATGAATTAGCGCCTGTACGAGTGGAATATCTAAAGGTAACGCATAGGCGGGCAGATGCTGAAAAATACCTAGAACACTTAACTGAGATACATCAAGGTGCACCGCAGTCCATCTTCAGTGACCTTTCTCAGCTTCGAAAATCCCTAGATGAGAATGGGTCAATGCTTCCCGCTAGGGTAACTCAGCCGTCTATGGCTGAGATTATATCCAGCCAAGAGCAATTAAGAACTATCTGGTTGAACATCCTAGATCGTAATGGCTATGACCACAGCCAGATCTTCTTTGAACCCCGCGGCTCAACTGACGACTTTCTAAATCACATCATGGAGCAAGTTGGTTGCGAACTACTAACCCGAGTCGGAAACCTACAACGCAAAAAAGAAGGTGATACTAAAACCACTCCTATCTCTATTGATGAAGAAAACATGATCAATGACTGGTTAACCTCCCTCGTGCGACAACGTATGCATTTCGCCGGATGGACAGTTTATGAACAAGCCAGGGTGGGGTACTCAGGATCAGGTAAGAGCGTAGGCGAAACGGATGGTTTGATCATCGATAATAAAAAAAATACTATCGGACTGATTGAGGCGTTCAGACTCGGTGAAAAACTCAATAAAGCCACCACCAAAGAACACCTTGACAAACTTGTCCGCTACAACGCGCTTGGCATTAGTCCAATTTTTGTAATAGCGTACACAGCGTCGTCCGATTTTGACGAGCTCAGCTTGAGCTATCGCGAATACGTTGAATCAATTGATTATCATGGATTTGATACTAGAGGTACGCTAGAGGAGCTGGAAAGCCCATTCACCAGGGGTAGGACTCGATACTACAAAGAGTCTCGCAAACTCAACAATAAAGACATCAGCATTTTCCATCACTTACTCGACTTCAAAATGAAGTAGCACTCATGGATTTGAGCGCCCTCTAGAGAGAAAGCGGGAAATTTAGAGCACTCGTTAGAAAATCAGGCTCCGAACCCGTAGTGTACGGCTCGGGGCTTGTCGCAAGAGACGCTTGCAGGCCCCGGCGATGCCAGCCATATGCATAATTTGGAGAATTATCGATCCAACGCCAGGTTGGGTATGGTGGAGGAGATCGTCGACCGCTTGGACGTGGATTTAGTAGCGCTGCTAGCCTACGCGGCAAAGGTTGGACAGGGTAAGCTCGACGTAAAACAACCGGTCGCGGTAGGGATGGCAGTTACCTGCCCCCCCGTGAGGAGCTAACGCATACGGCTCCTCCCTAAGGTACGTGACGCGAAGCGTTCTTCTGGGTAGGGATGAGCGGTTCTGGGCCTTGGTATATAGAGGTCGGCAAGGCGTCCATATCGCGACCACTGAAGCCTGTTTCTCTGGCTACGACGTTTGAGGGCTTGACGCCATAAGCGGCAAATCGCAACTCGAAAACCATCAAGATGTAACAGGTTTCCTGGCACGGCGTGATAGTTGAAGTATCCCCCAACAACACTGCCAAGCCATCGGCCTTACCCATTCCCTATCCACACGAATTCCTTTGGCTATGTGCTGTGCTGATGCCGGAGAAATTACCACACCTAGATCCCCAATTTACCCACGCTGCCAGCATCCTTAGCAGCTTGCCACAATCATCAAAACTGAATGATGAATGTCGCCCCCCTTGGCGGCAGATCTTCGAAGAGCTATTTACTGGCTGCTGCTAGCTTTGGGTCTTTCAAAGTTTCTTCGCCCAGCGCCAGCATCACGCTAAGTAAAGTGAGACTGAAAACCGTAACAAGCGTACGAATTACATTCTCAGCGCTCAACGAGTCCGGTTCGACCCAGTGCCAAACCGTCAAAAATCCCAGTATCGCTCCTAGACCCGTTCTGCCTGCGGTCAAAAAACTTCCACCAATGTCACCTAAAAAAAGATGCACAGCGTCGAGCCAACGCTGATACCGAGCGGACATGAACCTCCACTTGTATTTAACAATTGCAGCCACCGCGAATGCTAAACACAGCCATGCGTAGTAGCCCATCAAAAAAGGTGCCGCGAGTAAAAGGTCCAGCATTGCCTTGAACTGTGCTGACGACTCTGAGTTTAACAGAACTGGCACTCCTCCCAACGCGAAGGCGAGTGCCAGCTCCCGGGATGCCCTCACAACAACGTGCAACTTTGGACGTGTTTTTTTAACCTTGAACATATAAACCCTCATCCCTCAGACCATCGTCGTCGGCAATTACCACGCTGGGTGAAAAAGCAGTCTTCTGCAGCAGCCAATCCTGTCCGGTAGAGCCATGCCGGCAGCGACGCTGTTTGCATGGCCTTTATAGCTCCCAAAAGTCCCAGCCTATTCGTCCGCCGGGTGAATCCAGCAGCCGGGACTCTCACTATCGAAGAAATCTACTTCTACCCCGCCGAGGTCATCCTGGATGATCTGATGGGCCGTATTGCAGTAAGCCTGGCTGCCCCGAAATACTGAAACGGCCACACGCTGGATGCCACTGCCTCGCATTCGCTTGAGCAGGTGCCTGTCATGCTCCCCCAGTCCCCAGCCGAACAGAGTCAGCGATCTGCGTGGCGATGTGAGGACCTCCCGATAGACCGTGGACAGGTAATAGCTGCTACGGATTGAGTTGATTTTTTGCCCGGCGGTGCCCTCACTGACGAACAGAGGCACAACTTGTTCGCTACGCCACTGCCGCAGGATCGCTTCCAGCAGCCCATGGCCTGCAGCATGGATTTTGAACTCTTCCTCCACGTTATTACGGCTCAGAGCCAAGCTACCGTGGGGGTAGAAGACCAAGGTATTTTCGCGCTCGCCGTAAAGCGAACGGAATCGCCGCCAATCGTCGTCAAAACTGCCGTCGCGGAAGCAGTCCTTGAACTTGTGACCATCGTCGACGTTAAAGCCGTGCGCCATGGTCCAGTAGATCAGCAAGTCGTAGTTCAGCGAGAGGACCGTGTCGAACCCTTTAAGGTACTGGTACATGTTGGGCAGGTGTTGTGTGACCTGCTCGTACTCAGGGTGTACGCTGCGGACCGCCTGTATTAAGGAGTCTCGAACTCGCACATACGCCTGGTGCGTTCGCTCGTCAGGAATTTCAAGTGACCGGTTCACGTTGCTGGCCTGCCAGACCAGCCGCAGGACAAGCTCAAAATCGCTGGTTTCGAAGAAGTCGAACAGGCGCTGCACATCGCCGTCGAGCAACTCATTCTCGCGAGCATGCGTCAGCAGAGAGCCATACGCGAAGGTCGGCGCAATCGCGATGCTCGCACCGTTGCCGAGCAAGATAGTGCCGCGACGGTAGTTGTTAGAAATTTCTGCCCACGGCAGGATGGGGAATGGCATACCGGCTCCGCTCTGGATGTTGTTGCGCGATGATAGCCGGACCCGGTGAACGTTTATCAGTGACCGCGTCAATAAAAGACGTGATCACCGAGCCGCGGCAAGAATTGAATGAGTGCACGGAAGGAAACTGTATGAGTGGGGAGTAGCTGTCGACCTGATTGCCGGATGCTGCTTTCCGCCACCGCCTGTTGTAGGTCGAAGGCGGCCGGCTGGGAGTAACAGCTAACCGCCTGCATGCGGTATCGGGTTTCATCCAATCACTACTCTGGCTCGTTCTGGCGACGTCAACTCAACTAGGCAGATGTACAGTTTTTGGTGAGAACCATGGACCAGGGGCAACACACCATAGTTGGAGGACTGGGCCTGGATAGCATTGACGTAGCCCACTCAATCATAAACAACTCGCCTAAGCCCGCGTACTTAAAGGGATTGGCAGTGATCGATACGTGCCTTTACCGTCTGTTTCACCGTCATTCGCGCGCAGCTTTGCTGGCGGGCGCTATGAAGCAATTTGCAAGGCGAGGACGCTAGCGACAACATGGTCGATCAACGAGAAGGATACAGAGAGCGAGGAGCCTTCGCCTGTTGGCTCACTTCAGGCATGCCAGATGTATCGCCTTTACTCGTCCTCCAGCTCCATCGCGCGCTTTTCGTCTGCCTGCCGATCTATGTTGTCCTTGGCGTGCTGAAGCAGCCCCCCGTACAGCCGATACGCTGGGTCCATCCTGCTCATACCTTTGAGGGTCTTTTCTGCATGCTCCCTAAGTGCCAAATCCTCACTAAAGGGCTCTCCAGCCAGTCCAGATCTTCCGCCAGATACGGCGGATGACCATAAAGCTGAGGAGATATCTCTTACGGCCTTCTCGCTAATAAGCTCCGCCTGACTCAATAGCTCTCGAACAAAGGACGTCTCCTGAATCACGAACGATTGGTACGCACTTCGTAATGCGCTTGCCACAACATTTACGTGCGCCTGGCCACCGCCTTTAATTAGCAACAGCAGCAAATCGAGCACCTGCTGCTCATACTTACCGCAAAGACCCGAAACACACGAACCTATATCTATAGTCAGCTTCCCACCCACCTGACCATCCACGGCCCAGGTAAGAAGTTCTTGCAATAGGCGATGCCCATCACGATGCGCTAGAAGACCAAGCCCTGCACCACTACGATCCCTGCGCATTGATCTATATCCTAAGCAACGACCAACAGCTTGCAATCTACCCTTCATCATCTGAACCACGTCTGCCGGAACCACCTCAACAGCTTGCTTGAGAAACTCGACCACCCAATGATCATCAAGCTCAGTCATCCTCTCTAGCGCTCTCAAAAGAATTCGCCATTGGTCAAGACTGATACTTCCCGCGGGGAGGATGCTACGGCTCGCCAAGAGCATGAAAAAATCATGGGTAGCTTGAGGAGAGACAACCATATCGGCGGTACAGATCATCTCTACCGCTAGCGCTGGTTTACCCTTGGCAATCTGACGCGCGATAGATGCAGAGTTGCGTAAAACAGAAGGGTCATTCGACTGAAAAATGCGTCGCAAAACCGGCAAATCAGCATCAGTGAAGAATCCATCGGCCTGACGTGCATATGCATCCGAAACCATTTCCCAAGCACACGCCGAATCAGCCCCTAACAAATCAGCGATAAGACCGTGACGGTTCTGATCTGCTATGAGGACGCCCAGAGCAGCCCCTGAAAAGTAATTCAAGGGCGACTGGGAGCTCGACTGTCTGGCCATGATCGCTTGAGCAAGATCTGCACGCCCCTGAAGCAAGCGATTCACAAAAACATAGGAACTCCCCCACCCGTTACCTGCGACGTGACCAATCTCACTGAGCCAATGATCCAAGAACTCGTACAGATCCAGAGCATCGGGAAACTCGGCCGTAAGATCCGCTATCAAAGCGAGAGTCTCAGCTTCGTGGGCCTTGTACTCGAAAGACTCGCCACTATCCCACGTCTGATGCCCCCACGCGTCACCAATGAGCCTTACCAGTCGACTCGGCAGGTCACGACCCAACAGCCCAATTACAGCTCGCGCACTAGAACGGCATGCTTGATTCTCGTTATAGAAAGCATGCCAACTGACGGATATCGCTGTTTGAACCAGAACAGCCGGATGAACCGAAGCATTTTCGAGAACAAGATGCACGCGCTGAAGTAATTCAGCGTGAGCAAAGTCCCACGCTTCAAGATCTTCGCCGCCATGCGTAGGGCCGCGAAGCGACTCAGAAAGCAAACTGGAAGCAAGAAATGCCTTCCGGTGTGGGCCTTGCTCTAGGGAGCTGACCATGACATCGATCACTCGCGCCCGTACGCTCTTGGCAAGCTCAAAATCCAGCTTGTATCGAGTAATTGTAAAACTCCGATTACTCGAAGTGACCTCCTCCATCTCAGTACCTAACGCCCCTTCTAATATAGTGAAAGGTGTGTAAGTCCCGGACAAGGCCACAGGGCGCTCCAGCAGTTCAGTAGCAAAAGCTACCACTTGCTCCACATAAGCCACTGGCTTGTTAGGTGAGAACTCAGCAAGCTCTCTCAGAATTCGTATTCCGTGGTTCGGATGCGAGTTCAGCGCACGGGCGTCTCCTCGCCCCGCCCGCCATAGCAACACACACCCTTCTTCCAAAACTTCCGGGTTGAAGACAGCGTTGCGAATCATCCCGCATACGCCGCCGTCATCCCCATGACCTTCCTCTATAAGCCGCTCAGCGAAGTTGAGTGCCAGCCGCGGCTGATAGTAAGCCACGGCCTCGACGGCATGAACGTGCGGATTATGGTACTCCCCGTGCCATTGGAGCTTTCGTCCAATACTGGACAGCAATGTGCTGCCCTCTGGATCACCATTCCGCAAACGCCAGTCAAGACGCCCTAGGTTGACTAATAGATATTTCAGGTACTCAGAGTCAGCGAGCTCGAAAACACGCTCAACCTTGGGGGTCACGGATCCATCAATACCAATAAAGTTGCGCTGGATGATGGAGTCAGCCAGTAGGTCCGGAGCCAGCCGGTGACGAAGACCGCGCTTAAAGAGAACTCCCCCCTCACCGAGGAGACGAAGCAGGCGCTGAGCATCCTCATGCCCCAGCCCCTCAACCTCCTGCAAGATCCGGAGGAAAGCCGGATCATCGAACACCACAGGCTGCAGCAATGCGACCATCTGAAGAACGGCTTGAAGCTTGGGTACGTCCTGCCCAGTCACAATTTTGCCAGCAATAATATCTTCCAGTCTGGCAAGCACATGTTCCTGAAAGTTCTCGCTGTTGCCAATCAACGCCGGCGCTACATTCTCCTTGGCGACTATCTGAGCAGCTAGCACGGTCACAAGCGGCGTGGGGTATGTCAGTTCCGCAATGATATCTGCCGCCTCTATCGGCCCGCCCGAGGCTTGCAATACCTGCAAAGCAAGGATCTTTGCATCCTGCTTAGTACGCAGCCTCAACTCCACACTCGCTACCTGAGGGCTATCCATAGCTACAAGTGAGGCTTGATTACGAACCATAGCTCGACCGTATGGCCGCAATGAAATCAACAATCTTGCCCTGTTCTCTTCCACTGACGCATACCGCATCAACTGGGCAAGATCATCACGATCATGGGCATCGTCGATAATTAATAGCTTCGCATCGCCCCCCAACTCGTCTAAATGTTGTGCCTTGACATCTTCCGTCGGAGAAACAAAAAGAATACATATATCCGGCCGCGCCCCTCGCACCCTCTCAACAACCTCTCGTAGAAGTCGAGTCTTCCCGTTCCCCGGAGCCCCCAGAAGCATCGTAACCAGGAGATTGTCATCGAGAACATCTGCAGCCAGCCTTTCTAACTCTTCCTCCCTGCCTACTAAAGTCCAGGCATGATTAAAGAAGCGACTATTATCCGTGAAACCCTTAAAGAACTCTTCGGCCCTCTGAAATGGCCCCGACTCCGGCTCACCAAGAAGTGCCTGGCGTTGCCCTCGAAAATAAATGTCGACCAAATCCCTTCGATCAACCATTGATAGCTCACGGAATTTTTCTGAGATATCTATCCGATCCCACAGCTCCCACCCATCATACTGAGCAATTGCCTGGCGGGCTTTAGGACTTGCGATATTGGAAAGCAATAGCACCTTGAGATCTGACACATAAGTGTGTTCGGCCACAGCATCGTGGACTTTTTGCGCCCCAAATTCTTCTACACGCTTGCATTGAAATGAATGCAGGAAAGTGCTCCCACGCACCTCAATATCGATACCGTATTGTTTGCTGCCATTACCACCAAAGCGATTTACTACGCCGGCACGACTACGGTAGTACCGGTGAAGAAAATCAGCACTAAAGTTTTCGAAGCTGTCAGGTCGCAAAGAATGCACTGGAAGCGGAACGTCATAGGTCGGCGCACCTTCAGGCTGACCGCTGACTGGAGCAGGCTGTACATATCCAGCAGCGGCAGCCATAACGCTCAACTCCGCCTCTAGAAGAGCAGCGAGGCGAGGCAGCTCTTCCGCCCTCGGACGGGACGCACCCTTCTCCCAGCGACTAACCGTCTGCTGAGTGAGGCCTGCACTGGTAGAAAACTCCTTTTGCTTCCACCCCTTAGCGTTTCTGAGGGTAACAATGAGCGCTGCGAACTCGGGATACTTGACCATGCCACCCTCCAAAATTCAAAAACACATTAATTGTGTTTCAGAATAATCTAGAATGTGAAAACGTCAAGATCACCTAGGATACGGCCCGGCTGAATATTAACTCAGGTGCTCCTGGTGAGCCCTATGACCCATACGGTACGCTAGCTACAGATACCGCTGATCAAAGGGAGGGGGCATGGCATCGGCAAGACAGGATTTTGAGCGCTTCGTGCACTGGATTTACCAGCCAGATAGGCAAGTTCCCGGCGGCGTGCGCCGCCTGGCTACTTTGGCCCTTGCTAACTTTGACGAATTGGCGGAAACCTCACGACAACGAAGCCAGCGCTCCAGCTTTCTAGTAGGCCTAATGCGGCGAGAGCTTGATGGTACGGTTGAGGCGCCTCCAGCCGACGTCGCTGAAGCAAACGCAGGCGTCTGGCCATGGGTTAGGTTGCGTCACCTGACGCTCGGTCCATTTAGAGGATTCCGAGCACCTGAGCCTTTCGACCTAACAAAGCAGATCATCCTTTTCTACGGCCCCAATGGCAGCGGAAAAACCAGCCTTTGCGAAGGATTGGAATATGCCCTTCTTGGGGATGTCGAAGAGGCCGGCAACAAGCGTATTGCGGCAAGGACGTATCTGGCAAATGTCCACGACAGACGATTCGATCCGCCAGTTCTGAAGGCTACGGATCAACAAGGACGCGAGGTCGACGTTGCTGCAAATCTCGACGCCTACCGCTTCTGTTTTATAGAAAAAAACCGAATCGACGCATTCTCAAGAATCGCTGCCCGGCCTAATGCTCAGCGAGCCGAACTGATTGCCACACTCTTTGGTATGGACCAGTTCAATGAATTCGTAGGCCACTTCAACGAGACCATCGACGGACAGCTTGTTCTGGTCGCAGAACTACAAACCACCTTGACGATGCGCCGGAACGCGCTGAAGGCAGACCAAGCAACCGTTAATGGAGAAGCTGCCTCCCAGCAAGTGCTGGACGAAGAGGAATCCTCTCTAGCCAAGGAGTACGCAGTTGAACTCACTTATCAAGCCCTGAAGGGCTTGATTGGTACAGGGGAATCTCCGGGACGTCTCCAAGAGCTTGATGGCATCCTGGAAGCGGTTCCACCGAGTGTTCTTGGTGTCACACGACAAGGTCTCCAGGATGCTTTCGCAGAGGCACACCAGTGCTCCCAGGAGCTTGATGCGGTTATCGATTCTCTTCGGGCGAAGAGCGACCAAGTGTCCTTCAAGGCACTGTACAACTCTGTTCTCGCCTTGCAGCAGACTGTTGGAGACCGCTGCCCCGCTTGCGACACACCATTGAACGGTGACGCTCATGTTGCCGCAGATCCGTTTAAGAAGGCAGTCGACGGCTTGCAGCAGCTTGAAGAGCTGGGTGCCCTTCAAGAGCAACAGCAGACCATTGACGTAAAACTTGGCCAAGCATCTCGCGCGTTGCGGCAGATGTTCTCCCCCCTCAGCGCGTTCATAACTGCTCACCAAGAAGAGGAATCAGTAGTCGGTCGATGGGCTCTGCAACTCCCCGCGGAGCCTGTCGGTCGTTGGTGGACAGATATTTATCCCCAGCCCCCCGCAGGCCAGCGCGGAATGCCTTCGCTGGATGAGATCCTCGGCGTAGTAGACCGCATGACCGCGCAAGACGAGGCGTCAAGGACGGCTCAGCGAGATCGACAACCGCACATCGATGAACGTCGGCGACTCAACGATTTCCAGCTAAAGGTGCAAGCGCAAGATCTCAAGCGGCAACAACTGCAAGCGGATATCGAAGCAGCACGTAACCGCATCAAAGCATTCGACGAAACAAATGCTGGGTTGATCGCACAAGCGGAGCAGGAGAGACTAGATATCGCCCGCGACAGGCCGTACAAGACCGCCTACGACAGATTTCTCGAAGTACTTAGATCTTATAGAGATCAACTCCCTGGTCAGCTAATGGCTGGGCTGAATGACGCTGCCAGAGACCTCTATAACGCGTTCAATCGCAATGATCGCGACGAGGACAAGCTATCAGCGCTGCATCTCCCTTTGACTGGCGAAGAAAAGATCGAAATCAGCTTCCGGGGAAACCCTGGGCTCCGCGTCGATGCGCTCCACGTTCTGAGCGAGGGGCATATACGCTGTCTCGGCCTTGCCATTTTGATGACCAAAGCGAAGAGCATCGGCTGCCCAGTTATCGTTTTCGACGATGCCATCAATGCCATCGACCATGACCATCGAGGCGGAATCCGAGAGGCGATCTTTGAGGGCGACCACTTCGCTCAAATCCAACTAATCGTCACCTGTCACAGCAACGAGTTCATTAAAGACATCCAACAACACCTTCCTGCCCGTCGCAGAAATGCGTGCCAGGTCTACCTGTTCCGACATCACGATGGCAACTATCAACCGAGAGTTACCGGCAACGTACCGAGCGCGAATTATATTGCCAAGGCCAGGGCAGCAAGGGAAGCGCTCAACGACCGAGATGCGCTCGCTGCTTCTCGCCAAGCCTTGGAGATGCTGAGCGAGAAAGTTTGGCGATGGCTTGGAAGTCATGGCCAAGGCGTGTTGAATCTGATGTTGGCTGGCGTCGGTGCCGAGCCTGCGTTGAGAAATCTATGCGAAGCGTTGGTCAAGAAATTGGGAGATGCCCAGACCTTCCACCATGCGAACAGAGAGCCACTTCTTGCTGCGTATGGCCGCATTTTGGGTATTCCAGTCAATAATCTTGTCTGGACCTACCTGAACAAAGGCACTCATGAGGAGGCAGACCGCGATGACTTTGACGGGGAACTTGTCGAGGTCGTTGTCCAAACTCTTGAGGAGCTAGACCGCTTAGATCTGCGAGGCGGACGCTAGCATTCGTTGCGGCGCACGCTTGATCTCGGCTGGGAGTAGCATTAACTTCAACTATAGGGGCGAGTGCACAGGCACGCTCTTTTATCAATAGACTTCTCCCAACACAGATATTACGGCTAGCAGCGTAAGCAGCTAGCCGTAATATCTGTCGTTGAGCTATGACACACCGGACACCGAATGTGATTTGGTGTCCTACCAGGCGCTTGGTGCCCTGCCCTAGGCGACCAATCATCCAGGCATCCCCCGTGCAAGCCGAGTCTGACGTGCATTGAAAGCCATCGACGACCACCCTGCTCCGCCTCAGAGATCGCCAATCTCGATCGCCCGCATATCCCGCGCTACTGGGGGCAAAACTGGGGGCACATTTGAATTTTTTCCGCCTGAAAACACCGTCCTAGAGCCAAGTCAAAATGTTTTTTGGGGATCCGGACAGCCTGTCCTGAGCCTGGCATTTTGTTGGGGTATACGCCCCCTTCGCCGGCAATCCTCGCGCCTACAGGAGTATGCAATTGACTGTA